>ENA-ORNG01002263-ORNG01002263.1-human-gut-metagenome-genome-assembly--contig:-NODE-2263-length-11976-cov-7.429914_pt1 | contig 11976 bp, 7 predicted proteins | sample MGYA00242113_ERZ509018 | MGnify/ENA primary metagenome ERZ509018 (study PRJEB26280, sample SAMEA2338711) | human gut metagenome | biome: human gut; feature: human-associated habitat; material: faeces... | reverse complement strand
GTAGATGTCGCAAGCGACCGCCGCAGGCGCGAGAATGTGCCAAGGCACATTCTTTATTCTGCGAGTAGCGGAAAAACCACAGCACATGATGGACAGACAGGAGGAACAGTTTTTATGTGGTCATATGACAGTGTATTTTATCAGATTTCAACATTGGGATTTTGCGGGGCACCAACAGAAAATGATGGTGTTCTGGCTCATCGGATAAAGAAAGTGGAAGACTGGATTCCGCATATGGTAAAGCTTGGAGTGGATGCAATATATTTCTGTCCGGTTTTTGAATCAGACCGTCACGGTTATGATACCAGGGATTATACAAAGTTAGATGTAAGACTTGGAACCAATGAGGACTTTAAAGAAGTATGTGGAAAATTACATGACAACAATATCAAAGTAGTGTTGGACGGAGTGTTTAACCATGTGGGAAGAGGTTTCTTTGCATTTCAGGATTTACTGAAAAACAGAGAGAATTCTCCATATAAGGACTGGTTCACAAATGTGAATTTTAGCTGGAATAATAATTATAACGACGGACTTTCCTATGAAGGCTGGGAAGGACATAATGAGCTGGTAAAACTGAATTTGCGGAATGAAGAAGTAATCCGGCATATCTTTTCAGCAGTAGAAGGATGGATAAAAGAATTTGATATTGACGGACTGCGTCTGGATGTTGCGTACAGTCTGGATATGGATTTTGTAAGAAGATTACGTCAGTTCGTAGATTCGAAAAAGGATGATTTTTATCTCCTGGGCGAGATGATTCATGGTGATTATAACCGTCTTTTGGATGAACAGAATATGTTGCATAGTGTAACAAATTATCAGGCATATAAGGGAATGTGGTCCAGCTTTAATGACCGCAACCTCTTTGAAATCAATTATACCCTGGAGCAGCATTTCTGCGGAATGTATCAGGGAAGGCATCTTTTGAATTTCCTGGATAATCATGATGTGAACCGTCTGGCAAGCACTTTAAAGGAAAAAGAACATCTTCCACTGGTATATGCAATGCTGTTTGCAATTCCTGGCATCCCATGTGTCTACTATGGAAGTGAATGGGCTGCAGAAGGAAAGAAAGAAAATGGTGGGGATGAAGCACTCCGTCCGTCTTTTGAAGCACCGGAATGGAATGAACTTACCGATTATATTTCCAGACTGGCGAAGGTTCATAAATCGGAAAAAACACTTTGCTATGGCAGCTACCGCAAGGTATTCTTAACAAACCGGCAGATTGTATTTGAGAGAAGCTTTGATGGTGAGCGGATTCTTGTAGCAATCAATCTGGAAGAGAATCCCTTCCATGCATCCTTTGATGCAGGAGCAGCAGAAGCAGTTGACCTGCTGACCGGAGAAAAAGCGGTATTTCAGGGTGGTCTCGATATGCCGGCATTTTCCGCAGCTTATTTAAAGATAACCGGATAAAAAGACAATACATAAGAATAAGCGATAAGAACTATAAGGAGGAAGAGCAGTAATGGCAGAGAAACGTAAATCTTCAGAAAAAAATAATATAGGAAAGAAACTGGCACTTGGATTAATTGCAGTAATTTCACTCCCGATTCTTCTGGTTGGACTTGCCGGAATTATCATAATGCATCTGGTACAGAATACAGCATTAAATGCAGGTGTGGGAACGGTTATTTTAATTGTGGTCTTGGCGGTATTTGTGGCAGGTTCCCTGTGGCTTGCAGTAGCAATTGCCAGAAAACTGAAAGCTGTAATTGGCAGTATGGATAAGATTGCGGATGGAAGCCTTCAGTTAGAAGAACCAAAACATAATGAAAAAAATGATGAAATCAGCAAATTATTAGGCTCTGCCAATGATATGGTAAGAAGCTTTGCACAGATTGTAACCGGAATCCGTAGAGCCAGCAGGGAATTAAGCGAACTGTCTACGACATTCAGCCAGTCCTTTGACACTATGAATGAAGCGTTGGATCAGGTGAGCGGTGAAGTTACTTCCATTACAGATAATACCGTTTCACAGGCAGAGAAAACACAGCATGTACAGCAGAAAGTAGCAGAAATCGGCAATGCTATTGAAGTAATTGCCAGCAATATTACACTTCTTTCAGACAGTGCATTAAAAATGAAAGACTGCAATGAATCAGCAGAGGTGATTATGCAGCAGCTGGTGGAAATCAGCAGACAGAACAGGCAGTCTATTGATGAAGTGCAGAGCCAGACAGACAGAACCAATCAGTCTGCCTTACAGATTCGTACTGCAACAGAGATTATTGCAGGAATTGCAAGCCAGACAAATCTGCTTGCTTTAAATGCAAGTATTGAAGCTGCACGGGCAGGAGAACAGGGAAAAGGATTTGCGGTAGTTGCAGAAGAAATCCGTACCTTGGCAGACCAGTCCAGAGAGTCTTCGGAGCAGATTAATAAAATTGTTAATGAACTGATTGATAATTCTAATGTCAGTGTAGAGATTACCGGAAAAGTATCAGAAGCATTTGAACAGCAGAATGCAAAGATTCGTGAGACAGAGACAATCTTTACTGCCTTGAATCATGAAATTGAAAGTGTCAGCACTTCTATTCAGGGAATCAATTCAGAAGTCGGTGGCTTGAATGAACATAAGAGTGCCATTGAAGAGAAAATGGATTCGCTTGCTGCAGCAGCAGAGACAAATACAACAAGTGCCAGAGATACATCTGAGGCAATGAACGAGTTTGAAGCTTTGGTAGAAGAATGTAAGAATGCAACTGCCAGAATTACTTCTGTAGTAGCGGAACTGGATGAAAATATCCGTAAGTTTAACGTTTCTTCCATGAAAGAAGAAGTAGAGAAAAACATGATGTAATAAACGGTATACAATTGCAAAGAGAAGGGTATTCCACAGGCCGAAGGAGTGCATATGGAATACCCTTTTGTGTATCTTTAAGGAGATTAAAATGAAAACAGAGATTTATACAATACCAATACAAGATGCATTTGCAGAGGAAAGCGAATGTCCGGTCTGCAGAATGTATCAGAAATTAGAAGAAAATGCTATCAATTATACCATTGGACCGGGTGCAAGTTACATGGAGGGAGATATCAGGGAGCAGAGCGATGAACAGGGCTTCTGTCAGAAACATTTGGAAATGTTATATGAATATCCGAATAAATTAGGACTTGCCATGATGTTAAAGACCCATATGGATAAGACAGCTAAGGAGTTAAAAAAAGCAATGAAAGCACCACTGCCTCAGGCGGCCGTACTTTTTAAGAAAAAGAGCCAGCCAGTCCATCCGGTGATTACCTTTGTGGAAGAAAAAGAGAAAAAGTGCTTTGTGTGTGATTACATTAATCACAGCTTTACAAATTATATCAATACCATTTACTATTTATATGAAAAAGAAGAAGACTTCCGCAAACAGTTTGCAGCATCCAAAGGCTTTTGTGTAAATCATTATAAAGTTCTGTTTTCCGGTGCCCCAGAATATATGGGTAAGAAATACCTGAATGAATTTCTGATGACTTTAAATGAGACTTTTATTAACGGATATGAGAGGGTGCGGGATGATTTAGAATGGTTCATCTGTAAGAATGATTACCGTTATAAGGAGCAGCCTTGGAAGAATGCACGGGATGCACTGCAGAGAGGACTGGTAAAGGCAGGAAGTATCATGGAGGCAGAAGAAACGAAGGAATAGGTAGAAGTAATAAAAGAAAAGGGGATAGAAGAAGACGTAAGAGCAACAGGTAAATAAAAACAGGAAAGAGAGGTATTTATGACAAGCTATATTTTACTGGTAGCAGCAGTGATTTTATTGTGCCTGTCATTGAATAAAATGTCCAACAAACTGGGAATTCCAATGCTGTTGGCATATATTCTTCTTGGCATGATGTTTGGAACAGATGGAATTTTAAAGATTCCTTTTGATAATTTTACGATTGCCGAACAGATTTGTACGGTGTCCTTAATCTTTATCATGTTTTACGGTGGATTTGGAACCAACTGGAAACAGGCAAAGCCGGTGGCTGGTAAAGCAGTATTATTATCAACAGTGGGTGTTATACTGACCGCAGTAACAACCGGAGCATTCTGTCATTTTATATTGAAAATGGATTTCTGGGAAAGTATGCTGATTGGCTCTGTAATCAGTTCTACGGATGCGGCGTCGGTCTTTTCAATCCTTCGTTCCAGACGGCTGAATCTTAAGAACAATACTGCATCCATGTTGGAGGTGGAAAGTGGTAGTAATGACCCATGTTCTTATATGCTGACCGTAATTATATTAACAATAATGAGCGGAGAATTAAGTGGTTTTTCGCTGGTTGTCATGATATTCTCACAGATTACTTTTGGCATATTAGTGGGAGTAGTTGTGGCATTGGCAGCAGCATTCATTTTAAAAAAAGTGAATTTTGCAACGGATGGATTTGATACGATATTTGTATTCAGTATGGCACTGGTATCCTACGCCGGAGCATCCATGATAAATGGAAATGGTTATCTGGCAGCATACATTGCCGGAATTATCCTTGGCAACACTCCACTTCATCACAAAAAATCACTGGTGCATTTTTTTGATGGAATCACCGGATTGATGCAGATGCTGATTTTCTTCCTGCTTGGTCTGCTGGCATATCCATCCCAGCTGCCGAAGATACTGCCGATTGCACTGGCAATTGCGGTATTTTTAACATTTGTGGCAAGGCCGGTTTCTGTATTTGCTATCCTGATGCCATTCCGCTGCCCGGTAAAGCAGCAGCTTCTGGTGTCCTGGGCGGGGCTTCGTGGAGCGGCATCCATAGTATTTGCAATTATGGCAACAGTAAGCCCGGCATATACGAAAAATGATTTGTTCCACATAGTTATTTTCATTGTCCTGTTCTCTATCAGTATTCAGGGTACACTGCTTGGACTGGTGGCAAAGAAGCTTGACATGATAGACGAAAATGGCAACGTCATGAAGACCTTCAGTGACTACTCCGATGAAATGCCGGTGGAGTTTGTTAAAATCAGCATCAAAGCAGGACATCCATGGGAGAACCGCAAGATAAAAGACCTTACTTCCCTGCCGGATTTATTACTGGTGCTGATTCTAAGAGGCGAGGAGCGTATCATTCCAAATGGCAACACGGTAGTGCTTGCCGGAGACAAGATTGTCTTAAGTGCTTTATCTCCGGAAGAAAATCTTGGCATCTGTCTGACAGAAATCCCAATCGAAAAAGACAGCAAGTGGATTGGAAAGCCATTATCCAGAATAAAACTGGGAGAAGAGAAGCTGGTTCTTGTTCTGAAGCGGAATGAGAAGGTTGTGATACCGAACGGAAATACTGTGATTCGTGAAAATGATGTGCTGGTAATCAGTCAGTTATAAATATGTTTTTTGAATTTTGAAGAATAGCAGGAGTGTTCGCCGAAGTGCAGATGCATTTTAAGGGCTGTTAAGGGCACTTGGAATTTCGTTAGATATTAGGCAATGCCGGCACAAGGATGTGCCGGCAAGGTGCATAGGAACATGGATGTGACTTTGCACCGGTTGCCGGATATAAAAATGATTTTTCGAAATTCTTAGTGCCCTTTACAGCACTTAGACAGCATCTGTATTCGGTGAAGAGTACTGCTATTTTTAAAAATTTAAAAATATATGCAACAGAATGAAATTCAGCGACACTATATATATGAGACCGGTCAAAGGAAAGGACTTAGGAAGGTATAGGGTGAGCATATGGAACAGGAACTGCAGCTGGTGTGCAGGGCACAAAGTGGGGATACCGGTGCATTTGCACAATTATATGAAGGCGTTTATCAGGACTTGTATCGCTTTGCGTTATATGTGCTGAAGCATCCGCAGGATGCACAGGATGTGGTCAGTGATACCGTGATGGATGCATTTGCACAAATCGGGGAGCTTCGGAAATCAGAAGCGTTCCGGGCGTGGATATTCCGTATTTTAAGTAATAAGTGCAAACGGAAATTAAAAGAGTATGCGACCCGGCCGGAAGAGCTGACACCGGAGCTTTTAGAGCATCTGGGAAAATCCGGAATGGATGAGCATGCAGCAGTCCGGAGCCTGTTCTTTGAGCTGCCTTCCGAGGAACGAATGATTATCGCCATGCATTTATTCTGTGGGTATAGCAGTAAGGAAATCGGAAAACTGTTAGACCTTAACGAAAATACCGTCCGCTCAAAAGAGAGCCGGGGAATAAAGAAAATGGTGGAGAAATATTGGAAGTGAGAAACGGAAGATATGCAAAAAGTCTGGAAAACAACAGGAAATTCAGATGAGATGGAGGTGCCGGTATGAATGAACAGGAGATTTTAACCCAGTTAAGAAAAGCGGCGGAAGAGATAGAGATACCAGAGGCTCTGAAGCCGGAACAGATAGAAAAACAATTACAGGAACAGAAAGCAAAACAGCAGCAGGAAAATCAGCACTTGAAACCGAAAAAATCGAAGAAAATAATTCCATGGCGCAGACTTGGAAGTATGGTGGCAGTGCTGGCACTGGTAGTATGCAGCGGAATTTATATAACAGTGACCCGTGTTGATAAGAATTCCGGTACAGGGCAGACGGATTCCATAGCAATGACGGATACGCAGCAGACTGTGGGAGAAGCTGGTGAAACAGAGGAAGCGGAGCATGTGGATGTGGCTTCTCTTGGAACAATGTATCATCGTGCATCGGATTATAAGGAGGTATATCAGACTCTTCTTAAGGGGTATCAGCAGAACTGGATAGAAGGGGAAATGAGCGCAGAGACGAGCACTGCGACATCGGAAGATAAGGCTTCCGGCAATGCAGCAAAGGATGAGAGTGCCGATATGGATTTATCGGAGGGCAGCAAGGAAGGCGGAAAAGATTATTCTACGACAAATCTTCAGATGGAAGGCGTAGACGAGAGTGATATTGCCAAAATTGATGGCAGTTACATTTACACTGTAGAGGATAAATATATTGTTATAACAGATATCCGGGATGGAAAATTAGAAGAAGTAACACGATTTTTACCAAAAGATTGTGGTGCGGCAGACCGGGTGATGGAAATTTATGTGGATGGAGACCAACTGATTCTAGTTGTGCAGGGCTATGAGACATCCTTAGATGGAAACAGCAAAGCTGGCGCTGATAAGGAAAACAAAGATGAGGAAAACTCAGATGAAACATACTCAGATGAAGAAACTGCGGCATCAGAGGATAGCGCATTCTGGTATGAAATGAACGGAAAAAGTATCACACAGATTCAGGTATACAGTATCGTAGACCGTAAGAATCCGGAATTTGAAGGAAGATTAATTCAGGATGGTTATTATAATACTTCCAGGAAAATCGGAGATGTAGTCTATCTTTTTACGCAGTATAATATGACATCTGATGTGACGAGTTATGTGGAAAAGAAGCATGGTGTAGAAGACTTGAAGGAAGGAAATGGTGTCAGCAGTCTGGCGGAAGCTGTGATTCCGAAGGTAAATGGAGAAAAGGTTGCCGCCGGTGAAATTTATCTGCCGGAGTCATCAGGAGAAAGTGGTATACTGGTTTCTTCGCTGGATGTAAATAAGCCGGATAAAGTGCTGGACAGTAAGCTTGTAATCTCTGGATATGCCCAGACTTATATCAGCAAAGATGCCCTGTATTTATATGAGGAAGATTATGATGGAGCAATGATTACCAATATTGCAAAATTTGCACTGGATGAGGGCAGAATCAGTGGTGTGGCGGCAACGGCAGTAAGGGGTTATGTCAGAGATACCTTTGCAATCAATGCCAGTGATGGATATCTCAGGGTATTGACCACCGATTATAGTACAGAGGATGAGGTGAATGCACTTTATATTCTGGATGAGAACATGAAATTAACCGGACAGTTGACGGGCATTGCACCGGGAGAAGAAATCTATGCCGCCCGCTTTATGGGAAACACTGGTTACTTTGTAACCTACCGGAATACCGACCCGCTGTTTACCGTGGATTTATCAGACCCGGCAAAACCGGAAATTATCGGCGAACTCAAGGTGACCGGCTTCTCCGAATATCTGCATTTCTGGGATGATACACATTTGTTGGGCATCGGTTATGAATCTGATGAGAAGACCGGAAATATAGAAAACATTAAGCTTTCCATGTTTAATATAGAAAATCCGGGAGAAGTAACCGAAGAAGCAAAGCTTGTATTAAAGGATGTAGATTATAGCGAAGCATTATATGATTATAAGAGTGTCATCATTTCAAAGGATAAGAATTTAATCGGTCTGGTTTGTGAGGATTATAGCAGCAGCAGAACAAAGCAGACCTACCAGATATATTCCTATGAAAATGGAACCTTTAAGAAACAGGCAGAAATTCCGGGCATTAACGGAGTCAATTACGAGAATGTCCGTGGAATGTATAGTGGCAATGTATTTTACCTCTGGATTAATGATAACATTACATCCTATGACATGACCGATGGATTTAAAAAGATAAAGGAGCGGGAGTGATTCTTGCAAAACTTTCCCGATAGCTTTATAATAACAGTATATGTGCCGGGTGGTGGTATGAAAATATCATCACCCGGCAACTTATGCAGAATCGGTAACTGCGAAATGGAGAAATGATAAATAGGGATGTCTGTTTTCTTAATACTTGTCAGGATGCAGTCTTCTGTTCGCCTGTAGACGAATACATTTGCGCAGGCTGCTAGGGGCTCTTAGAATTTTGGTAATACCAGGCAACGCTGGTACAGGGACGTACCAGCGAGGTGCAGAGGAACATGGATGTGACTTTGCACCGTTTGCCATATATAAAAGAATTGTCCTAAAATTATTAGAGCCCCTTGCAGCCGGAGTGGTATTCGCTATAGGTGAACAAAAGGCGCATCCCGTCAAAGCAGTGGTAAGATATCCTTATTATCATTCTCCATTTCGCAGCAGCCATAACAACAAGTGCAAGGGAGAATAAACATGCAATATAGAGAAAATCCGGGAAACAAAGACCAGCTGTCCATCTTAGGCTATGGCTGCCTGCGTTATTCTAAGAAAGGAACCGCAATCGACCAGGAAAAGGCAGAGCGGGAGATGGCAGCGGCAGTGGAAGCCGGGGTCAATTATTTTGATACCGCATATACTTACGGTGGAAGTGAAGCATGCCTGGGAAAGTTCCTGGCAAAAGGCTATCGCGATAAGGTAAAAATTGCCACCAAGCTGCCACATTATTATATTAAGGCAGAAGGTGATATGGAGCGGTATTTTAAGGAACAGTTAGAACGCCTTCAGACAGACCATGTGGAATATTATCTGATGCATATGCTGAATGATATTGCAGCATGGGAGCGGCTGACTGCACTTGGAATACAGGACTGGATTGCAGAGAAAAAGAAAAGTGGTCAGATTGGAAATATCGGATTTTCTTTCCATGGCGGAGCCACTCAGTTTAAGAAAATCATAGATTCTTACAACTGGGATTTCTGCCAGATACAGTATAATTATATGGATGAACATACCCAGGCGGGAACTGAAGGCTTAAAATATGCTGCAGCGAAGGGACTTCCGGTGATTATCATGGAGCCGCTGCGGGGCGGTAGGCTGGTGAATGCACTGCCAAAGGCTGCCAAAGCCATATTTGCATCTGCAGAACCACATCGTTCCCCGGCAGAATGGGGACTCCGCTGGATATGGAATCATCCGGAGGTGACAGTAGTGCTTTCCGGAATGAATGATATTGCACAGGTAGAGGAAAATGTAAGGATTGCATCGGATGCCACAGCAGATGCATTAACAGAGAAAGACTTGGAAATCTTTGAAAAGGTAAAGAAATCCATTAACCAGCATATGAAGGTACCTTGTACCGGCTGCGGCTACTGTATGCCATGCCCGCATGGAGTAGATATTCCGACCTGTTTTGCAGCATATAATACACGCTATACCGACAGCTTTTATTCCGGTATGAAGGCATATATTATGTGTACCACTTTAAAGACAAATCCGACCAACGCTTCAAAATGCCGTCAGTGCGGAAAATGTGAGAAACACTGCCCGCAGTCCATTGCCATCCGGCAGGAATTAAAACAGGTGGCAAAGAAGATGGAGAATCCGGTTTATAAGGTAGCAAGGGCGATTTCGAAGCGCATTGGAAAGTATTAGAAAAAATATTATGAAATTTTGTAAAAAATAAAGGAAATTTGAAGGTGGACACAGAATTATAATAGCAGAGGTCGAATGACGTCCTCATAATGGTAAAGATGATGGCAGTGCATTTACATCATGAAATGGTGATGTGACAGGAAGGGAGAAGATAAGGATATGACAATTCGGGAACGGATGGAGCGCATGGAGCATGAGATGTTAAGCCCTTATGCAGCATTAAGCGAGAATTCCAAAGGACGGGATTATCCGGAGGCACCTTGTGATATACGTCCCGTATACCAGAGAGACAGAGACCGTATTCTCCACTGTAAGGCATTCCGCCGTCTGAAGAATAAGACGCAGGTGTTCTTAACACCGAAGGGTGACCATTATCGTACCCGTATGTCGCATACCTTAGAGGTATCACAGAATGCCAGAACCATTGCAAAGGCACTGCGGCTGAATGAAGATCTGGTGGAAGCCATTGCATTAGGGCATGATTTGGGACATACGCCATTTGGTCATGCCGGAGAGCGGGTACTAAATGAACTTTGCTCCGGTGGCTTTAAACATAATAAACAGAGCGTACGTATCGTAGAGAAATTGGAAAAAAGCGGACAGGGACTGAACCTGACATGGGAAGTGCGGGACGGCATTTTAAATCATCAGACCAGTACGATGCCGCATACACTGGAAGGCAAAATCGTCCGTTTCTCTGATAAAATCGCCTATATTCATCATGATATCGATGATGCGGTGCGTGGAAAGATAATGGTGGAAGAAGATATTCCAATCGAGATACGGAAGGTATTGGGAAAGAATTCGGCAGACCGGCTGGATACACTGATTCATGATATTATAACCAACAGCATGGATAAGCCGGATATCATTATGTCCGATGAAATTTTCCAGGCAATGCAGGATTTGCGGAAGTTCATGTTTGTAAGCGTATATACCAATTCCATTGCCAAAGGCGAAGAGACAAAGGCAGAAGGCTTACTCAGCAAACTGTTTACATATTATATGGAACATCCGATGATAATGCCGGCGCAGTATACCGATATGATTGCGGAAGGCGAAGAGGAAGAACGGGTAGTATGTGATTATATCGCAGGAATGACCGACCAGTATGCAATTGCCAAATTCTCAGAATATTTTGTACCGAAGGCTTGGCAGGTGAATTAAGGAATGGCATATTATTCAGATGAATTAATAGAGGAAGTACGTTCCAGAAATGATATTGTAGATGTGATTTCCGGTTATGTGAAATTGCAGCGAAAAGGAAGTTCCTATTTCGGACTTTGTCCCTTTCATAATGAAAAATCACCGTCGTTTTCCGTAAGCCCCGGAAAGCAGATGTATTACTGCTTCGGATGCGGAGCCGGAGGAAATGTTTTCACATTTTTGATGGAATACGAAAACTTCACGTTTGTGGAAGCCTTGAAATTTCTGGCCGACCGGGCCGGGGTGGAGCTTCCGCAGATGGAGTATTCGAAAGAAGCAAAGGAGCAGGCGGATTTAAAGAACACGCTGCTGGAAATCAACAAACAGGCGGCGAAATTCTATTATTACCAGCTCCACACCGAACGCGGAAAGCAGGGCTACGATTACTTAAAGGGGCGCGGTCTTTCGGATGATACAATCCGGAAATTCGGCCTTGGCTACTCCGATAAGTACGGAAGCCTGCTGTACCGTTTCTTAAAAGAAAAAGGGTATTTTGATTTCTCTACATTACTTTATGAAACAGTATTACAGATTTCAAAAAATGAAGAAATTCAAAAACATTTGGGTACGATAAAATATTTAGTAGTCGATGAGTACCAAGATGTAGATGATCTTCAAGAAAAACTAATACAGTCTATTTCTGATTTTGGTGCAAATATATGTGTTGTTGGTGATGATGATCAAACGATTTATCAGTTTAGAGGGAGTAA
>ENA-ORNG01002253-ORNG01002253.1-human-gut-metagenome-genome-assembly--contig:-NODE-2253-length-12003-cov-8.485521_pt1 | contig 12003 bp, 10 predicted proteins | sample MGYA00242113_ERZ509018 | MGnify/ENA primary metagenome ERZ509018 (study PRJEB26280, sample SAMEA2338711) | human gut metagenome | biome: human gut; feature: human-associated habitat; material: faeces... | reverse complement strand
GAGGCCCAGCCGGGTGGTAAGCTCCCACAGGGCGAACAGACCCGCCAGCAGGCACACCTGCCACAGCCGGATCGACCGCTTTCTCCGGCGGTAGTCCCGCAGATATTGCAGCCGCCGGGGCGAAGGAGCGCTATCCTTCATGCACTTCCAGCTCCTTCCAGATGGACTTGAAATACCCGGCGAAGGCCGGGTGATCCCGCCGCTGCAAGGGCGGCACCCCCTGCAGCTGGGTCAGCCGGTGGATGCTCTTCACCACCGCCGGGCGGTGACTCAGCACCACCACCCGGTCCGACAGGCTGATGGCCTCGGAGATATCATGGGTCACCATGATGACGGTTTTTTTCTCTTTTCGGATAATACGGTAGATATCGTCGGAAACAGCCAGCCGCGTCTGATAATCCAGCGCGGAAAACGGTTCGTCGAGCAGCAGCACATCCGGCGATGTGGCCAGCGTGCGGATGAGCGCACAGCGCTGGCGCATGCCGCCGGAGAGCTGGTTTGGCAGCTTGCGCGCAAAGCCCGCGAGCTGATACTGCTCAAGCAGATCATGTACGCCCTCGCGGCGCGCGGGCGTGTTCTCGTGCCGGACCTCCAGCCCGAGCGTCACGTTGCCCCAGATGGTGCGCCAGTCAAAGAGCTGGTCACGCTGGGGCATGAGCCCCGCCTTGCCCGTCGGGGCGCGCACGGGCTCCCCGTCGACGAGCACCTCCCCGCCCGACGGATGCTCAATACCGGCGATGAGCGCCAGCAGCGTGGACTTTCCGCAGCCGGACGGCCCGACGATGCTCACAAACTCCCCGTCGGCCACGCCGAAGGTCGCATCCCGCAGCGCCGCCACTTCCCCGTCCGGCGCCTGATAGGTCATGGCGGCCCGGCGCAGCTCGATTTTCATGGCGTCTCCCCCTTTGCTTGCGCCAAATCGCTTTCTCCTCAGTGTATGCCCAAGGCGCATGGTGCGTGCAAAGCACGAAAAAGCACGCATCCGCAAGATGCGTGCCCTTTCTGTCTTCTGTTTTCATCCGCTCACGCCGTCGCCTTCATCGCACGCTGGAGCACAGACTGCAGCGGCTGATTGTGCGACCGGCAGATACGCCCGAGCCGGTAAAGGCAGGCCGGATCGCGCGTGATGTGGTTCACGCCCCAGTCGCACGTCAGCGTTGCCTGAAAGCCCATGTCGCGCAGGACGGTGTCCGTCAGGTCGCCGTACTTGCCGTAGGGATAGGCAAAGGTGTCCGGCGTGCGGCCGGTATGCTCCGCGAGCTCATCCTGCAGGCGCTGAAGGTCTGCGCGCAGCAGCTGCGTATACGCCGCGTCCGACTCGCCCCGGTTCTGCATGCAGCCGTGCCGCTCGGATGTGTAGGCGTGCAGGTCATACGAGTGGTTCTGCACCTCGACGAGGCCGGTGTCGAGCATTTCGTTGAGCTGGCTCCACGTGACGTGCGCATAGTCGATGCTCTTGCTCGGCCACTCGGTGAAATCATCCGTGTTGCGTCCGAGGAGCGAGAGAACGATCCGCGCCGAATACTGCTGCAGCAGCGGCAGGACATAGACGTAATTATTATAGTATCCGTCGTCAAAGCTGAGGATGATGGGCTTTTCCGGCAGCGGCGTGCCGTCGCGCACGTAGGCGATGAGGTCCGCCATGACGATGGTCGTGTAGCCATTGTTGGCCAACCATTTGAGGTCCGTCTCGAACTCCCACGGCTGGATGGCATCCTTGCCGGATTTATCGGGCTTCACCTCATGATACATGATGATCGGCAGCAGCACGGGATCGGCAGCAGCGTCGGTCTCCCCGGCGGCATAGGCCGCGAACGGACAGAACACGAACAGCACCGACAGCACGACGGCCATCACGCGCTGGGGAACCGGCAGCACCTGGCGCACAGCACCCATCTCCTCTCGTTGGAATCGGGGTTAGTGTGCACCAATACGCCGGAAATCATGCGTGCGCCGCGCGTTTTTCCACCGCGCGCTGCACACATTTGACGAGCTCCACGACCGGGATGACCAAGACCGCGAGCCCCATGGCCACGGCGTACTCGGCGGCGGAGATGGCCGTGAAATCAAACGCATCGGCCAGAAACGGCACGTAAATGCACAGCGTCGTGAGCGCAAGACTCGCTGCGGCCGCGCCGACGAGCGTCCAGTTGGGCGTGCAGATCGTGAAGATACTTGCCCGGTGCGCGCGCATATTGAAGCTGTGGAAAATTTCCGCCATGCTCAGGGTCAGAAACGCCATGGTCGTGCCGTCGGGCGAATTTGTGAGCGTCCAGACGCCGTACTCCATGTAATGGCCGATGAAAAACGCCGCCAGCGTCAGGATCGCACACATGACGCCCTGATACACGCAGTCGAAGCCGACGCCGTGGGCGAAAATGCTCTCGCGTGCGCTGCGCGGCGGGCGGGACATGACGTCCGGCTCCGCGCGCTCCATGCCGAGCGCGAGCGCCGGAAAGCAGTCGGTCAGGAGATTGATCCACAGCAGGTGCACAGGCTCAAGGATCATGAAACCGAGCATCGTCGCGGTGAAAATGCTCAGCACCTCGCTCATGTTCGAGCCGAGCAGGAACTTGATCGCGCGCTGGATGTTGTCATAAATGCGGCGGCCCTCTTCGACCGCGCCGACAATGGTGGCAAAGTTATCATCGGCGAGCACCATGTCAGCCACGTTTTTTGTCACGTCCGTGCCGGTGATGCCCATGCCGATGCCGATGTCCGCCGCGCGGATGCTCGGCGCGTCATTGACGCCGTCGCCGGTCATGGCGGTGACGAAGCCGGCATCCCGCCAGGCCTTGACGATGCGGGTCTTGTGCTCGGGCTGCACGCGGGCATAGACGCTGATGTGCTGCAGACGGCGGCGGAACGTGTCATCGTCCATGGCGCTCAGCTCCGTGCCGGTGACGGCCTCGTCGCCGGGGGCGAGCAGACCGAGCTCTTTGGCGATTGCGGTGGCGGTGTCCACGTGGTCGCCGGTGATCATGATCGGGCGGATGCCGGCGCTGCGGCAGGCGCGGATGGCGTCCACGACCTCAGGACGCACCGGGTCGATCATGCCAGCCAGACCGAGAAAGCACAGGTGCTGCTCGAGCGCTGCGGGGGACGTGTCGCCCGGCAGCGCGTCATACGTGCGCATGCCCGCCGCCAGCACGCGCAGGGCCCGGCCCGTCATGTCGCCGTTGCGCGCCGCGATCTCGGCGCGGTGCGCGTCCGTCATGGGCTCAGCGCGGCCGTCGATCCAGATGCGGTCGCACAGCGGCAGCAGCACGTCGGGCGCGCCCTTGGTGTACTGCACGACGGAGCTGCCATCCGTGTGCAGCGTGCTCATCATCTTGCGCTCGCTGTCAAACGGTGCCTCGGCCACGCGCGGATACTGCGCGCGCAGCACGCTTGGCGACAGCCCCTGTGCGACCGCCCAGCGCACGAGCGCAGCCTCGGTCGGCTCGCCGGTCACGGTGTCCGTTTCTGGGTCATGCACCGCGTCGACGCACAGGGCCATGGCGGCAGCGAGCAGGTGCTCGTCGCTGCCCGCGCACTCGGTCACGGTCATGCGGTTTTGCGTGAGCGTTCCGGTCTTATCCGAGCAGATGACCTGCGCACAGCCGAGCGTCTCCACGGCCGTGAGCCGGCGGATGACCGCGCTGCGGCGGCTCATGTTCGTCACGCCGATCGACAGCACGATCGTCACGACTGCGGCCAGCCCCTCCGGGATCGCCGCGACCGCGAGGCTGACAGCGATGAGGAATGTGTCGAGCACGACGCGGCCGTTGATGGTCCCGGCGCGCAGCACGCCGACCGCGAACACCACCACGCAGATGCCCAGCACGAGCCACGTCAGGATGCGGCTCAGCTGCGACAGGCGCAGCTGCAGGGGCGTCTTATTCTCCTTTGTCTGCGTGAGCGCGTCGGCGATGTGGCCCATCTGCGTCTGCATGCCGGTCTCTGTGACGACGGCGCGGCCGCGTCCGTAGACGATGCTGCTGCCGAGATAGAGCATGTTGCTGCGGTCGCCGAGACCGATGTCACCGGCGGCTGTGAGCGCGTCGGGCGATTTTGTCACCGGCACGCTCTCGCCGGTCAGGGCGGCCTCCTCGGCGCGCAGGCTTGCACTCTCGAGTACGCGCGCATCGGCCGGAACGGCGTCGCCCGCCTCAAGCACGAGCACATCACCCGCGACCAGCTCCTCGCTGGGGACGGTGACGAGCTTCCCGCCGCGCAGGACGCGGCTGTGCGCGGCGCTCAGTTCCTTCAGGGCGGCGATGGCCTGCTCGGCCTTGCTCTCCTGGTACACACCAAGCACCGCGTTGATGATGACGACGATGAGAATGATGATGACATCGGCAAAGCTCTCGTGCGCATACGCGCTCGTGATGGCCGAAATCAGCGCCGCCGCGAGCAGCACGAGGATCATAGGATCGGCCAGCTGCTGGAAAAAGCGCTTCACGAGCGATGGTTTCGGCGGTTCGGTGAGCACATTGCGCCCGTCGCGCGCAAGGCGCGCGGCGGCCTGCTCTGGTGTGAGGCCGTCGGGCGTGCTGTCGAGTGCGTGCAGGGTATCCGATGGCGGCTGCCGGTAGTAGTCCACGGTTTCGTCCTCCTTCAAGTGTCAAATATAGTTTCCCCGGAAATGAAAAAAAGACTTATCTGCCTCTCGGCAGATAAGTCTCATCATTTCAGACCAGGCCAGATCCCAGGGATCGGTTGTTGGCTGGGCCGCGCGAAGATTCGCGCCAATTACTCCCTTATCGGTTTCCATTGTATGCGATGGCGCGCGGGAAAACAAGCGAAATCTGCGCACAGCTCCGCATCTTAGCGCGTACTTAACGTTTCGCGCTCCGGCGCCAGATCTTCTGCGCCTCGGCAGCCGCAATGAGCTGCTCGCGAAAGTCCGGGTGCGCAATGGACACGAGCGCCTCGGCGCGCTCCCACGTGCTGCGCCCGGCGAGGTTGACCACGCCGTACTCCGTCGCGAGATAATACGCCTGCGAGCGCGGGGACGTGACGATGTCGCCGCCGAAGTGCGGCAGAATGCGCGAGCGGCGCGTGCCCTGCTTGTCCGTGAACGTGGACGTCATGCAGATGAACGCCTTGCCGCCGCGGGCCATTGCCGCGCCCGTGAGAAAATCGAGCTGGCCGCCCGTGCCGCTGATCTGGCGCAGGCCGGAGCTTTCGGATGCAACCTGCCCGTAGAGATCGGCCGCGATGCAGCTGTTGATGGACACCATGTTGTCGAGCTGCGCGATGACCTCCGGCGCGTTGACATAGGACAGCGGCGCCGCAATGATGCCTGGATTGTCGTCCAGCCAGTCATACAGCCGCTTCGACCCGAGCGCGATGCCGAGCATGCCCTGCCTGCGGTGGAGCGTGCAGCGACGGTTCGTGAGCACACCGGCCTCGTACAGGTCGAGGTAGGCGTCCGAGCACAGCTCCGTGTGCATGCCGAGGTCACGCAGGCCGGACTGGGCCAGCAGCTTTCCGAGCACGGTGGGCATGCCGCCGATGCCAAGCTGGACGGTCGCCCCGTCGCAGATGTGCGGCAGGAGAAGATTCGCGATGGCGGTGTCCTCCGCCGTCGCCGGGTGCGCGGGCAAGCCGGCAAACGGCGCGTGCGCCCCCTCGACGACCATGTCCACATCGGAAATGTGGATGACCTCGTCAAACCCGCCGCGCAGGCGCGGCAGGTGCTCATTGACCTCAAGAATGACGATGTCCGCCCGGTCGAGGATGGCGCGGGACACGCCGGTCACGGCCGAGAGGTTAAAGTACCCGTGGCGGTCCATCGGCGCGACGGACGCCATGGCGACGTTGACCGTCAGAAATTCGCGGTAGTACCACGCGAGGTTGCGGAAGATCATCGGCGTATAGTAGCACCGGCCGCGGTCACACAGCCTGCGCTCATACGCCGAGCAGTGCCAGGTGTGGTAGAGAAAATGCGCCTGCTCCGGGTCGCACTCCACGATCTGCACCGGGCCGGCACAGAGGTTGCCGCGCACCTTCACATCGTGCAGCTCGTCGCGCCGGGCGGCGAGCGCCGCATCGAGCAGCGGCGGAAAGCCGAGCGCGGACGTATAGTCCACCCAGTCGCCGTTTTTCACCGCGCGCACCGCCTCGGCGGGTGTGCGCAGCTTGCTGCGGTATTCTGCCTGAAAATCCATGGCGCTTCCTCCTCAGTAGATCTGATCCTTCTGCACCGGCGACCGAAACAGGCGGCAGATCTCCGCGTAATCGTCCGTCTGGCCGAGGATCCACATCAGCTTTGTGACCACGGCCTCGCTCGTCATGCTGTAGGCCTCGATGAGGCCCAGCTCGCGTTTGGCGCGGTGGCCGACCTGATACACTTCCATGTCGCTGCCCTCGTGCGGCACCTGCGTCGTCATGACGATGACGCGGCCGGACTGCACCCAGTCGCGCACGGCGTGGAAAAAGCTCTCGTCGCCGTAGCACGGCAGGCCGCCGACGCCGAAGCTCTCGATCACGAGCGCGCGGTAATGGGCCTTGAGGTAGTCGAAAATGCCGGCATCGATGCCGGGGATGAGCTTGAGCACGAACACGCCGGGGTCGAGCCGGTCGTAAAACTTTGGCAAGCCTATGACATGCTCCGGGATGTAATACACGACCTGCCGGCCGCGCAGGATGGCCGTCTCGGGGTAGTCAATGCTCGAAAAGGCGTTGTAGCTCTTCGTGCGCATCTTGCGCGCGCGGGTGCCAAGGATTACCTTGTGGTCAAAGACGATGTGCACGCCGCAGGCACCGTCGTCGCAGGCATAGAGAAAGGCGTCGCGCAGGTTCTCGCGCGCGTCGGTGTCCTGGTTGAAGATCGACTTCTGCGAGCCGGTGATGACGACGGGCTTGGCATTATTCTGAATCAGGTACGACAGCGCCGCCGCTGTGTAGGCCATCGTGTCCGTGCCGTGCGTGAGGACGAAGCCGTCGTAAGCGTCATAGTGTCCGCGCACGCAGGCCGCCATCCGCAGCCAGTCGCGGCTGTTGATGTTCGTGCTGTCGCGGTTCATGAGCTGCACGGTGTCGATCCGGCACAGCTGCTCGAGCTCCGGTACCTCGGCAAGGAGCTCACCGGAGGTGAGCTGCGGCGTGAGACCGTCGGCCGTCTCCTTGGACGCGATGGTGCCGCCGGTAGCGATCATGAGGATGTGCTTCATGTCAGTCTTTCACCTTCTTCCAGTAATCGAGCGACGCGAAGCCCCGCTCGAGCTGCGTCGCCGTATAATCCTCACACACATGCGCAAGCTGTCTGCGGCCCGCGTCGCCGAGCGTGAAGGAAAAGATTTTTTTGGGGTCGGCGTTCACGATGTGCCGCATGGCGGCCAGCGTCTCCGGCAGCAGCGGCGTGACGGCCGAGGAGCTCGCGCCCCGGCAGTGCGCACAGTACACCGCGCCGCCGCGCGGGGAAAACCACGGCTCGTCCGGCTCCGCCGCACCGCACTGCGCGCAGCAGGACAGGTCCGGCTCGTAGCCCGCAAGGCACATGAGCCGCAGCTCAAACACGGCCTTGATCTGCTCCGGCGGGCAGAGCGCGCGGCTGAGCGCATACAGGCTGTTGAGCCCAAGCTGCAGCACCGGCGGGTCGGGGTATTCCTCGGCGGACACGGTCTCGAGCAGCTCGGCAAAATAGCTTCCGAGCGCGAACGCGCCGAGGTCTGCGCGCAGGCCGAGAAACTCCTCGACCGTGGACGCCTCGTTGAGCGTGCGGCGACCGCGGTTTTCAAAAATCGTCATGTCCGAATACGTCAGCAGCTGCGTCGCCGCCGTGATGCGGCTGCCCTTGCGCAGCGCGCCGCGTGCGCGGACGGTCACCTTCCCCTCGTGCTGCGTGAGCACGGTGAGGATCTTGTCCGCCTCTTTGTAGCGCACCTCGCGCAGGACGAGACCTCGGGTCGTAAGAAACATCGTATGTACCTCATCAGGCCGGGCGGCGGACGGTCGCATCCGCCGCAGACTCATCGGTCGTCTGCGCCAGCGCGTTTTGCGCGGCGCGGTAGTAAAGGTAGCCGAGCGGATCACCGGTATCCGCGAACAGCTGCCAGAAAACATCGTCTTGCACAATGAACCACCTCGCTGGGCATAGTGTCTGCACAGCGGGGTGGATTTATGGCTGGTAATAAAGGGTCACTGGTCGGTAAAGCCAAAATTGCGCAGCTGGGCGGCCGAGTCTCGCCAATTTTCCTTCACCTTGACCCACGTCTGCAGATACACCTTCGTGCCCATGAAGCGCTCGATGTCCTGCCGCGCGAGCTCACCGATCTTTTTGAGCATGGCACCGCGCTTGCCGATGATGATGCCCTTGTGGCTCTCTTTTTCGCAGTAAATGGTCACGTCCATGTCGATGATGCCGTTATCGCGCTCGGAAAATTTTGTGACCTCGACGGCCGTGCCGTGCGGGATCTCCTTATCGAGGCACAACAGCAGCTTTTCGCGCACGAGCTCGGCGCAGATCTGCTTTTCCGGCATGTCGGAGATCATATCGTCCGGGAACAGCTGCGGCCCCGGCACGGCAAGCTGCGCAAGCTCATCGAAGAGCTCCTCGAGCCCGTCTCCGTTCTGGGCCGACACCGGCACGATCGCGCGCCACGGCAGCGCCTCGGAATAGGCGGCAATGACGGCCAGCAGCTCCGGCTTTTCCACCGTGTCGATCTTGTTGATGACGAGCACGGCCGGAGCGTTGGACGTGCGGATGCGCTCGATGAGCGCGTGCTCCTGCTCGCCGATGGAGGCAATGGGCTCGACGACGAGCATCACGCCGTCGACGTCCGCCACGCTCTCGCGCACGACCTGCACCATATAGTCGCCCAGGCGGTTGCGCGGCTTGTGAAAGCCCGGTGTGTCCATCAGGATCAGCTGCGTGTCGCCGCGGTTGACGACGGCGCTGATGCGGTTGCGCGTCGTCTGGGGCTTGTTCGAGACGATGGCGATCTTCTCGCCCACGAGGGCGTTGGTAAGTGTGGACTTGCCGACGTTCGGCCGTCCGCAGATGGTGATCATAGCGGTTTTGGTAATCATTCGTTTCTCCTTATACGTCCAGCAGACGCATGATCTCTTTTTCGCGTGCGCGCATGCGGCGCTTGTCCTCGCCCTCGTCCACATGGTCATAGCCGAGCAGGTGCAGCACGGAGTGCACGGTCAGATAGCTGACCTCGTGCGCGAAGCTGTGGCCGTAGGTCTCGGCCTGTTCGGCACAGCGCTCCATGGAGATGACCATGTCGCCGAGCATGGCGCGGTCGGTCTCGTAGTCCCACTCGCAGGCATCGGGGTCGAACGCGCCGGGCGTGAGCTCGTTCATGGGAAACGACAGCACGTCCGTCGCACGGTCCACGCCGCGCTGCTCGCGGTTGATGGTGTGGATGACGGCGTCGTCCGTGAGCGTCACGTCGAGCTCGCACGGAACGGTCACGCCCTCGGCCTTGAGCGCTGCGGCGGCCGCGCGCTTAACATAGCGCTGCGTGTCCGGAAATCCCAGACCGCGGCGCGTGCGGGTGATGGTGATCTTCGCCTGTGTCATGCTTTTTTCCTCACTGTCGTCTTGCGCGCGGCGGGCTTTTTGGCTGCGGCCGCGGCGCGTTTTTCTTTCTGTTTGTCATCCTGCTCGTAGGCGGCGATGATCTTCTGCACGAGCGCGTGGCGCACGACGTCCGCGCCCGTCAGGCGGCAGATGGCGATGTCGTCAATGCGGTCGAGGATGCGGATGGCCTCCTTGAGGCCGGACGGCTTGTCCGACGGCAGGTCGATCTGCGTCACGTCGCCGGTGATGACGACGTGTGAGCCGAAGCCGATGCGCGTCAGGAACATCTTCATCTGCTCGCGGGAGGTGTTCTGCGCCTCGTCGAGGATGATGAAGCTGTCGTCGAGCGTGCGGCCGCGCATGTACGCCAGCGGTGCGACCTCAATGTTGCCGCGCTCGAGATACTTCGCGTAGGCGTCCGCGCCGAGCATTTCAAAGAGCGCGTCGTACAGCGGGCGCAGGTAGGGGTCGACCTTGTTCTGCAGGTCGCCGGGCAGAAAGCCCAGCCGCTCGCCCGCCTCGACCGCCGGACGCGTGAGGATGATGCGGTTGACGCGCTCGGCGCGAAACGCCGCGACCGCCTCCGCCACGGCGAGGTAGGTCTTGCCGGTACCGGCAGGGCCGACGCCGAGCGTGATCGTGTTTTGCTCGATGGCATCCAGATACGCGCGCTGGCCAAGCGTCTTGGCCTTGATGGGCTTGCCCTTGGCCGTGATGCACACCACGTCGCCCGCAAGCTCCTGGATCTTCTGCTCCCGGCCCTCGCGCACGAGACGGAAGATGTAGCGCACGTTCTGCTCGCCGATCTCCTCGCCCTTGGCCGCCAGCGACAGCAGGCCGGCGATGGCCTTTTCGGCATAGAGCACGTTCTCGGCCTCGCCGGTAATGTGGATCTGCTCGTCGCGGTCGGTCACGCGCACATTGTATTCGGTCTCGATCATCCGCAGGTTCTGGTCAAACGACCCGAACACGCTGATGACGTCCTCCATTCTGTCGACTTCCATGGTTTTTTCAATCATCTGCTGTAGTCCCTTCCCCGGCCGGCGGCCGAAGCTGTAAAAATTCCGCGTCCGGCGTCGCCTGCGCGCGGCCGATCTCCTGCTCGCACTCGGCCGTGAGCGCCACGGTCAGCACGCCGCCGGTGACCTCCGCCGCCGTTTCATAGGAAATGATCGCGCCATCGTCGCCGATCGTCTCGCGCAGCTGCTGCAGCAGCGCCTGCTCGAGCGATGCGCGCGCCGCGTCCTCCGAAACCGGCGCGTCCCCCGTCCGATACGGCTGCACGCGCTCGCGCACCAGCGAAAACGGCAGTGTGAACACGCCCCGGATCGCAAAAGGATATTCATGAATGATTTTATCACATTCCGCGTCCGAAATTCCACTGTTTTGATAAAAATTAATCCGCTTTTTCCCCGCGCGCAACGCCCAGCGTGTGTACGCGCCGTGCGCGGGCTGTTTTTCGGCCTCCGTCAGGGCGATCTGCCCCGTCAGCACCTGCCGCGTGCGCGCACGGATATCTGCACGGGCGCACACCGGGCGCACCCCGCCGCCGAGGTCCGTGACCGCGCCGGACACAAGCACGTCGCCCGGCTCCACCGCCGCGCCGGGCGCGACGCGTGCCTCTCCGGCGTAGACGTCCATGCTCAGGATGACCCCGGTCGCGGAGGCGTAAATGCTCACGGGCGTGTCGTCCGGCGTGATGTCCGGCAGGAGCTCCTTTTCGCGCACGATCACCTCGGCGCGGCTGCCGTGCACGTTCACGGTCAGCCAGCGCAGCTCCGGCAGGCGCAGGACCATGTCGTTGCGCACCAGATCGTTCGACAGCGCGGGCCAGTATGTACCCGGGCGCACGCCGCATTCGTCCAGACAGCGCAGGATCTGCCCGGTCGTGAGCGTCTCGTTGCCGGTCACGTCGATGCGCCAGATGAACAGCGACGATGTCAGCAGCACCATCACCACCGCCAGCAGCCCCGCGCATGCGCCCCGATAGCGCGCCGCACACCGCAGCAGCTGCGGCAGACCGCGGCGGTAGAGCGTTTTCACCTCGCACTGGCACCGGCGCGCCAGCTCCGTGACCGTCTCCTCGCAGCGCACGCGCACCGTGATGCGCAGTGTATAGGCATCCACCGGCTCCGACGCCGTGCAGGCGATGCCCGCCGCTGCGCACGCATTGAGCACGCGCTCCGGGTGCATGCCGCACACCTCCAGCCGCACATAGCCGCAAAGGGCCAGGATCCACCGCGTCAAACCCCATCACCTCACGCAAACTCGGCACACGCGATCGTGCCGGAGATCAGCAGCGCCGTGCTGTCCATGGCCACGAGCTGCAGGTTCGTGCCGCGGATGCACACGCGCACCCGCCCGCCGTCGACCACGATGCACTCATGGCTGTATTCGAGCAGACCGCAGTGGTTTTCCACCAGCGCGCGGCGCCGGCCGGTCACGGTCAGCTTCGGCACGCCGGCCACGGATTCCGCCGGCAGGTC
>ENA-ORNG01002251-ORNG01002251.1-human-gut-metagenome-genome-assembly--contig:-NODE-2251-length-12010-cov-5.311585_pt1 | contig 12010 bp, 9 predicted proteins | sample MGYA00242113_ERZ509018 | MGnify/ENA primary metagenome ERZ509018 (study PRJEB26280, sample SAMEA2338711) | human gut metagenome | biome: human gut; feature: human-associated habitat; material: faeces... | reverse complement strand
CACGCAGGCAGAAGTGATTTTGTAAGCCATGGGAAGCACCTCCATCAGAATTGTATCCCTATTGTAGCATACAAATGAAAAAATGCAAGTGCCTGCCGTTAAAATCGTGACGTTAAATTTTCAAAAAATACGGAAAAAATTCCAAAAGTGTAGTTTGTCAACGCTAACTGTTCACAAAATGTTTTCCAAATAGTCAAAGAAAGTCAAAAAATACCCATTGACATTCTGACAGTTCGTGGTATACTGAGTCCAGAACAAAAGATTAAAGAAAGTCAAAGTCAAACGATGGCGGCTTTTCAGAAAGGACGGGACAACAAGTGGGGATTTCCGATTTGATCGCAAGCTTCCTGCAGGAGAGTCTGGAGGAGGCGGATGACGGCGTGCTGGAGGTCCAGCGCAGCGATCTGGCCCAGCGGTTCAACTGCGTGCCCAGCCAGATCAACTACGTCATGTCCACCCGCTTTTCCCCGGAGCGGGGCTATATCGTGGAGAGCAGGCGGGGCGGCAACGGCTATATCCGGATCACCCGGGTGCGGGTGGACCGCCAGACGCTGCTGATGCAGGTCATCAACACCCTGGGCAGCCAGGTGGACCTGGCCTCCGCCCGGGCCATCCTGAGCAATCTGGTCCAGGCCGGCGCGCTGGAGCAGAACGCGGGCCGCAGCCTGCTGGCCGCCGTCAGCGACAAGGCCTTGGCCGCGGTCCCGCGGGAGACCCGGGACACCGTCCGGGCGGACATCATGAAGCAGGTGCTGATCCTGCAGGTGTAGCGCCGGATGACATCACGCCCCGCCGAATGGGGCAGAATCAGACAGAACACACCGGCTGACCCCAGCCGGACACATATTCCATTGGATTGGAGGAATTGATTTATGAAATGTGAAAATTGTGGTAAGAATGAGGTTACCTTTGTGTATCGCAGCAATGTGAACGGCCATGTGGAGGAAAAGCATCTGTGCAGCGACTGCGCGGAGAAGCTGGGCTACACCCAGCGGATCAACGCCGGCAGCCGGATGATGCAGAACTTCTTCGGAAACAGCCTGTTCGGCAACAGCTTCTTCGATGATTTCTTCTCTCCCATGCCCAGCCTGTTCGGCAGGATGAACCGGATGCTGGACGATCCCTTCGACGACTTCTTCGCAGAGATGCCGGCCCTGAGTGCGGCCCCCGCCCAGCAGCAGGAGCCCCAGCAGGAGAAGAAGGACGATCTGGTGGGCCAGGAGGACCAGAGCCGGTTCTCCTACATGCGCCAGATGAACGCCCTGCGGATGGAGCTGAAAAAGGCCGTCCACCAGGAGAACTTCGAGCGGGCGGCGGAGCTGCGGGACCAGATCAGGACCCTGGAGGCCGCCCACAAGGAACAGAAGAACAACAAGTGACCGGGACTTTCCCACAGAAAGGAAGGCAGAAGCATATGAATGAAAACAAATTCTCGCCCAGGGCGGAAGAGGCCCTGCGGCTCTCTCAGGAGGCAGCCGGTGAGCTGGGCCACGGCTACGTGGGCACGGAGCACCTGCTGCTGGGCCTGATCCGGGAAGAGGAGGGCGTGGCCCACACCGTTCTGACGGAGGCGGGCCTCACTGACGACATGATCGTGGAGATCATCAAGCGCAGCGTAGGCGCGGGGCTCCCCGGCGGCAATCCAGCCCAGGGCCTCACGCCCCGTGCCAAGCGGGTGGTGGAGCTGGCCATGGAGGACTCCATGCGGGGCGGCTACAATTACGTGGGCACGGAACATCTGCTGGCAGGCATCCTGCGGGAGGGCAACAACATGGCCGTCCGCATTCTGCGCACTGCCGGCGTGGACGCCCGGCAGCTGTACACGGCCCTGATGCGGAAACTCAATGAGACGCCCCGGAGCCAGGCCGCCGGCGGCGGCCGGTCCGGCGCTGCCTCCGCCAAGGAGGACAACAGCGGCAGAAACAAGACCCTGAAGGAGTTCACCCGGGACCTGACCGCCGATGCCCGGGCCGGCAGGCTGGACCCGGTCATCGGCCGGGACGAGGAGATCCAGCGGGTCATCCAGATCCTGTCCCGCCGCACCAAGAACAACCCCTGCCTGATCGGCGAGCCCGGCGTGGGCAAGACCGCCATCGCCGAAGGGCTGGCCCGGAAGATCGTCCTGGGCGATGTGCCGGAGGATCTGCTGGACAAGCGCCTGCTGTCCCTGGACCTCTCCGGCATGGTGGCCGGCACCAAGTACCGGGGCGAGTTCGAGGAGCGGATCAAGAAGCTGATGGAGGAGATCAAGAAGTCCGGCGACGTGATCCTGTTCATCGATGAGCTCCACACCATCGTGGGCGCCGGCAGCGCCGAGGGCGCCGTGGACGCCGCCAACATCATCAAGCCGGCCCTGGGCCGGGGCGAGATCCAGGTGATCGGCGCCACCACGCTGAACGAGTACCGGAAGTATATCGAGAAGGACGCCGCCCTGGAGCGCCGGTTCCAGCCGGTGCAGGTGGGTGAGCCCAGCCAGGAGGCGTCCCTGGAGATCCTGAAGGGCCTGCGGGAGAAGTACGAGAAGCACCACAACCTGCAGATCACCGACGAGGCCCTGGAGGCAGCCGTGAAGCTGTCCGCCCGGTATATCAACGACCGCTTCCTGCCGGACAAGGCCATCGACCTGATGGACGAGGCCGCCAGCCGGGTGCGGATGGAGACGGAGGAGATCTCGCCCGAGCTGAAGAGCCTGGAGGAGAAGATCGCCGCTCTGGCCAAGGACAAGGAGGCCGCCATCGAGAAGCAGGACTATGAGACTGCCGCCAAGCTCCGGGACATCGAGAAGGACTATCAGGAGCAGGTGGACATGGAGCGGGAGAAGCGCCGCAGGAACAACACCCAGCACCGCCCGGTGACGGCCGACGACATCGCCGCCGTGCTCCGCAACTCCGTCTCCATGCTGCTGGCCCGGCGCGGGGTCACACAGGACATGCTCCCCGATCTCATGAAAAACGCGGTGGACAAGTTCGGACCTCTCGCCAACCAGTTCGCCACGCTCAACGGGGCCATCCAACGCGGCCTCGGCGGGATGCGGGGCTTGGAATTCCTCAAGGAAGGCATGACCCAGTTCCGCAGCCTCGAAGGACACGCCAGAGCGCTCATCAGCCTCATGTCCCGCGAACAGAAAGTCGACATGGGGATCGCAACGCCCGGTGACGTCGATCCGCAGTCCGAAGAAATCCAACGGCAGGATGGGGAGCTCTTGAGCGAATTCCTCGAATCAAAGTTCGAGGTATTTGGAGATACGGAACAAATCCCCGTTATGCTGCGGGAGTTCGCCCGCGCGCACGGCCTTGACATCCCCCGGCTCAGCACTACGCAGCACAGCGCCCTGTCCGGCGCCAACCGGGAAACCTTCAACGCCGTCCTGGACGAGCTCATCCCCGAGCAGGGACACGTCGTCGAGGCCAACACGGACGCCTTCCGGGCCGTTTTCGATTCGATCAACGAAGATGGCGCGCTCGCGGGCCTGAGGCCCGACGCCATCAATCCGAGGCCGTTCTATCAGGGCGTCAGCCAGGCCCTTACACCCCTGCTCAACGCGGCCAATGAGGAAGGGAACGCCGTCGACGCGGCACAACTGCGCCAGCTCGCCGGAGACGTCATCGGAGCCGAACTCTTGGGCCTCAAGGACACGTTGGACGACATCGGCGCGCTGCCCGCCGAACGGTTCAGCGATGCGGACAAGGATGTCATGAAGGAGATCGCCCAGCGCTACGGCGTGCGCGATGCCGGAGCCATAGCCGAGGCCTTCACGGCGGCGAGGGAACTGCCCGTGCCGACCGGGCTCGTCAATCTGGCGCGGCTCGATCAAACTCCGGGGCGCTTCACGCAGGCCGTCATGGACGTATCCGAACGGTTCTGCGCGTTTCATGAGCGCTATGCGCAACTGCCCGGATCCGAAGATCTGCTCCCCATGATGTGCGACTTCATCCTCGAAGGCATGACGCCGGACGAACTCGCTAATGTCTCCGCCAACATGCAGTCCGACATGGCGCACAAGCTCGCCGGGGCCTGCCTCCATATTGTGGGGCACCCGAGAGCCCCGCGGGATACCGCCCCGCTGATGGGCGCGACGCAGATCATGAACAACCTGCGCCAGAACGCCGAATACCGGCTTGGGCACAATCCGCAGGTCGATCCCATGTATTTTAACGACGAAATCAATCATCTGTGCGAGATGCCCGGCGACGCGGAATCCCCTCTCAGCCGTCTCGGCCGGTTTGCCCCCGGCGTCATCACCGATTTCGACGTCCAGATGAATCGCCATGCCGAACGGCTCACGCCGCAACAGTGGGAACAGCTTCGCGGCATCCATACGCAGCTTGCCCAGACAGCTCAGGGCGCGCAGGATTTCCTGCTTCCGTACTGGGTGGAATCCTCGGTTTCCGACCTGCTCGCCGCTCTGGAGGCCAACCGCGGCAAGCCGCTTTCCAACCGGCAGATCTGGGATGCCATGGTCGGCGGCCCCATGCCCAGGGGCATCAGCGCCGAACACTTCGGCGCTGATCTCATCAAGTCCGTTTCCCAAATGTATGTAGGCCTGCTCCAGGCCGCGGCACCGGATATGCCTCAGCCGGTAATGGACGCCGCACTTATGAACAGCAGCAGTTTCGGCCTGAGCCCCAAAAAGCTCATCGCCTTGACCCGCCCCCATGCGCATATCTCTCTGAAAGACATCTCCGTGGCTACGGGTATGGGATCCCTGAGCGGCATTGATGAGGAAACGGCGTATGGCCTCGTGACGGACTTCCGTCGCCGGGGCAAGAATACAGTCATGCAATTCGAGGATCGCAACGGGAACGGCTTCGCCACCAGCCCGTTCAGCATCTCCGATGAGGAAAATACATCGGAAAACCCGCATTTCACGGAGATCATCGGCCGGGTGCGCGGCATGACCCACTCCGAAGGGCAGCTTGCCCGGGTCATGCAGTGTTTCTCGCAAGCGCCGCTGATCATGCCCCGCGTCCTCAGTACATGCTTCCCCGGCGTGGAGTTCAGCGAGCACGGCAATTTCTCCGTTTCCGCCAAGGAACAGCAGGACGGCTCCGTCCTCGTGGACATCACGTCCGATCCGGCGTTGCCGCTCATCCTCGACATGCAGATCCGCGTTGGTACGGATGGTTCCCATACCTTTGAACGGCTCGACATGAGCAGGCCGTAATCTTCCTTCCATAAACGGGCCTCCACGCGGCCCGGCACGAAAACCGCCTCCAGGATTTATCCGGGAGGCGGTTTTCACTGATGAAGAGGGAAAGGACGCCCCCCTCCATAGCCGCCCCACAACGCGCGGGAGCGGTGAGCTTCGCACCCTGACTAGCCTTCTCAGGCCCCCGCGCCTTCCCTATCCCCTACTCTTTTCGTGGGGCCAGAACGTCCAGAAGAGCACGCAACAAGGCGTCACTCCGGCACAATAGACGCTATCACCCCTTTCGCCCTTCCATAATCCCCCGGCGCACCTTTGTTTTTTACCAGAAAGAGCCTTGCTTTTTCGTCTGAGATTTCCCACTATCCACTGTGCCGTGGCTGCCGCGTCGGCCCTTCGCGCCGCCGGGAACGCCCGCTTCCCCTCATCCGTCCCCGCCTGCGGACAAAGGTCATCGTCATGGACAAAAAGAAAATTTTCCTTGTGTCGCTCGGGCATCTGTCGTGCGACATAAACGGCGGCGCGTTGCCCGCCATCCTGCCCTTTTTGATCACTGCGTACGGTTTCGACTATCAGGCCGCCGCCGGGTTGATGTTCGCCTTCTCCTGCCTCTCCTCAATTATTCAACCAGCCTTCGGCTATCTGTCCGACAAGCTTTCCAAGCCGTGGTTCATTCCCGTGGGCGTCCTGCTGGCCGGGGGCGGGCTGGCTTCCATCGGTTTCCTGCACAGCTACTGGGCCATTTTCGCGGCCATTGCCCTCAGCGGCGTGGGCGCGGCCCTGTTCCATCCCGAGGGCGCGCGTTTCGCCAATAAGGTTTCCGGCGCTTCCAAGGGCACAGGCTTGAGCCTCTTTTCCATAGGCGGCAACAGCGGTTTCGTATTCGGCCCCATGCTCGCGGTAGCGGCCATCGGCGCGTTCGGTATGCCCGGCACGTCCGTTTTCGGCCTCATAGCCCTCGTCATGTCGGTCATCCTGCTCTACCAGATCTCGCACCTCTCGGGCATGAAGAAGACCGAAACCGAAAGCGCGAAAGCTGCCGGGGAAACCGAAGAGGTGAAAAACAATTGGAAGGAATTCTCCAAGCTGACGCTGGCGATCATTTCCCGGTCCGTCCTGTTTGTGGGCTGTAACACCTTCATCCCGCTCTACTGGATTCATAACTTCGGCCAGTCCAAAGCTGCCGGGGCCGCGGCTCTGACCTGCTTCTGCACGTTCGGCGTCATCAGCAACTTCATCGGCGGGATGCTCTCGGACCGTTTCGGCTACCTGCGGATCATCCGGCTCTCCTACGTGGTCCTGATCCCCTCCATCGTCCTCTTCGGCCTGGTGGACAATCTCTATGCCGCTTTCGCGCTCCTGCTGCCCCTCGGCTTTTCCTTGTACGCGCCCTTCAGCTCAATGGTCGTGCTCGGGCAGAAATATCTGGCGAAGAACATTGGTTTCGCTTCCGGCGTCACCCTCGGGCTCGCCACCAGCATGGGCGGCATCGTCGCCCCGCTCCTCGGCTGGATCGCCGACGGCTACGGCCTGCCCCGCGCCATCCAGAGCATGACCATTGTAGCCGTCATCGGCACAGTGGCCGCCTTCCTGCTTGTCTCGCTCAACAGACGCACGGACTGAGCGGAGAAAACATTTGGGAAGGGGGAGAGGGGAAACGCCTCAAGAACGTTTCCCCTCTCCCCTTCAACGGCTTTCACTTTTATCGAATCCCTGTTCGCCGCGTTCCCGGAAGCGGGCGGTTCCGGCAGAGCCGCTGCTTTTTTCGGGATTACAAGGCTCACAGCGAAAAAGGGATCCCTATAAGCAGCTTGAGATCGCGTTCGGACTGGAAGGCGTTCCGGTATGTGCCCCAGCTCGGCTGGGCCGTACCGTTGCGGTATTCGGTGTAATGCAGCTTGACGAAAGCCCCTTCAAGCGGGCCGTCGGGTTTCACATAATTGAGATCGAAGGTGAAAGCCCATTCCTTGAGGTGCTCCGCCGTACCGTAGCCTCTGCCGTCGAAACCGAAAGCCGCGCCCGCGCCCGCCGAAAAGCCGGCTATGGGAAGCATATCGTCGAGGGTTCGCATTGCACCGCAATAGGCGGCCTTTTCGTTGTCGGCATTCCAGTCGGAACGGGCATCCCACCACACGTCGAACGCGCCGCTGGAGCTTCCGCTGCGGTCGGTCAGGCGGTACGCGAATTGCCCCTGGCTCTGAGGCCCGGACATGGGAGCGCGGACGTAGGTGCCCTCCAGCCGGAAAGTCCACGGCGGAACCTCGTATTTTCCGAACAGATAATGCAGCGAGGCGAGGCCGTCGAAATTGTCGTTCTCGCTTTTTCCTGAATCGTCGCTGTCGTTCATGAAATAGGCATGGTAACCCACGGTGAGGGGGCCCGCGCCGCCTCCCGTTCGATAGCTGCTTTTGAAATGCGCGTTTTGCAGGTGATCTTTGGATGCGCCGTATCCAAGTTCAAGCGTCAGTCCGCTTTCGAAGGCGTACCGTACCCCGGCGCTCCACCCCCCAGCCACGGTACGGACGTTTCGCCGTCGTTCTTGCGGAAACGGTTCATGTTGACGAACCACGGGGATTTGTATTCGTCGGCCCACGCCGCCGCCAGCGACAGCCGCCCAAAGTCGGCCCCGGCGTTCACGCCCCTGTAGGTGCCCGGCATGATGGACCAATTGACCCCAAGCACGCCCGGCCCCGTGGGCTGGAACCATCCCGCCTTGGCCCATGCGGGACCGGCCTTGGCCTTGAGCGCGGCCTTGTACACGGATACGCCGTCGTCGGTGCGGCGCTTGCTCCAGTCGGGGTGCCACGGATCGCCCCACGGCTCGAAGCCCATTTCGTGATCCACCGCTCCCTTGTTCATGAGATCGTGCGAGCCGAACACGCCGAAATCGAATCCGAGCCAGCCGCCCGCGAATCCGGAGACAAAATCCGCGTTCGCTTGCACCGAGGCGTGATTGAGGTTCGTCCCGTACCGGCCTTTGTCTACGTCGTAACGCCTGCGGTCGCGCCGGAAGAAATACAGGCCGCCCGAAACCTCCGCTTCATCGAAAAAGCGCGTCCCGGTGCGGAAGGCTTCCCGCGAGTCCAGCCCTTGCGTTTCAGGCGCGAGATCTTCGTTCGCCGCAGCGGGAACAGCGGTCAGGACAGCCAGCAGTGTGTACGCAACCGCCACAAAGAAGAGGCGCAGACGCGTCATGACTCCGGCAACAAGCGTTCCGATTTCCCGGCCAGCCGAAAAAGCAGGCAGACGGGGCACCCGGACGGAAAGGCATGATGGGGCGCGCCCGGTCAGCCGAAACAAAAACTTCAAGAAAAACTTGAGAGATTGCGCCCCCCGCCCAAAGGGGTTTGCGAGGGGAGAGCCGGATTGCCCTCCCCACGTTGGGTCCGCCCGCAGGATGTCCCCTCGAGCTCGAGAAACACGTTGCTTCAGGCCGACCTTACGCACCGTTGCCGCCGTTCCTCTTTTGGATGAACTGGAGGCAATCGGAAGGCAGGAGCGACTTGCTGTACAGGTAACCTTGGAACACGTCGCAGCCGAGTTCGCGGAGGAGTGCGGCCTGTTCCTCATTCTCGACGAACTCCGCCACACTGAGCATGTTCCGCGCCCGGCAGAGGCGGGTGATCGAAGCCACGATATCCGAACAGATCGAGTTCGTGACCACTTCCCGGCTGATCGCGCCGTCGATCTTGACCACGCTGACGGGGAATTGCTTCAAATACTTGAGGGAACTGTGCCCCATGCCGAAATCGTCGATGGCCACGGGGAACCCCGTGTCGTAGACACGGGAGAGGATATGGCTTTCCGGCTTATCGGAATCCAGCGCGCTCGACTCCGTAACTTCCACTTCCATCAAAGAGGGCGGCAAATCGTAACGGGCCGCGATGTCAAGAAGCTGCTTCGGGAAGGAACGCTCCAGCTGGAGGGCCGACACGTTGACCGCCATCGTGAGATCCGTGATTCCTGCGTCGAGCCAGCTCTTGCGCACCTGACAGGCCGTCTCGAAGACCCACAGCCCGATGGGCCGGATGAGCCCGGAATCCTCGGCCAGCGCCACGGTAATGGGAGCCGGGATCAGCCCATAGGACGGGTGCTTCCAGCGGATAAGCGATTCCACGCCCACAACCCTGCCGGTTCGGGAACAGATCTGCGGCTGAAATTCGAGGAACAGCCCTTCGCCATGCCGGTAGTCGTACTCAAGATCCGTAATCAAGCTCCGGGCAAGGGACCCCGCATCGTCGTTGTGGTCAAGGCAGCGCCGGGAAGAGTCCGCTGTGGCGCAGGAGCGGCGGAGCAGGCTCCTAAAGGCATCGTTGATTTGTTTTACCTTGATTTTATTGGCTATAAGGACAAACGGCGCATAGATGAGCACGCCCACCACGAGATTCGCCAGCTGCAACGCCGAACCGCTCAGAGAACCCGTGGACAGGTAGCCGTTGAGCAGGATGGGGGTGGTCCACTCCGTCGCCACGTTGGTCCCCGGGACCAGCCCCGTAGCGACCGCGACGTAGCTGATCGCCGCCAGCAGGACCGGCGTGAGCAGAAAAGGGATCAGCATAAGCGGATTGAGCACGATAGGCAGGCCGAACAGCAGTACTTCGTTGATATTGAACAGGCCCGGCACAAGCGAAAAAATCCCGATTTTACGGCTGGCCTGCGTCTTGCCGAACAGGATCAGCGCTCCGGCAAGGCTGATGCCTGTCCCGGCCCCGCCCATGAATACGAAGGTGTCCATGAACGTCTTGGTCATAATGTGCGGCAGGGGCTCCCCGGCCGCCGCCGCCACTTCGTTGGCGAGCATCGCCGCGCCGTAGATGTCGTGGGTGATCGGATCAAGGACGTTGGCCCCGTGGATGCCCGCGAACCAAAGGACATGGAGCGAAAGGATATACAACATGCCCCGCCCGAGCCCTTCCCCGATGGCGTCAAAAGGCATCCGGATGATCTGATACAGCGCCTCATGCAGAGACATGCCCACAAATGTCTGCATGGCCGCGCCAAGCGCCGCGAACACGAGCACGGTCAACATGCCGGGGATGAAGGCGTTGAAGGTCTGCGGGATGGCGATATCGGGAGTCCCCCCCGGCAAATGCAGGTGCAGCCGTTTGATGGAAAAGAAATACAGGAACAGCCGGGTGGCGAACACGCCGACGAGGATCGCCACAAACAGCCCGGCGACGCCGAGCCAACGCCGGTTGAGCGCGTCCCCGTCCTGCTGGAGCAGGCAGAAGAACGCCGTAAAGGCCACAAGACCCGCGATGACCGGATTGGCACGCAGGACCGGATTGTCATGGTTGAACTGGTCCGTCAGATGGTGGCCGATGGAGAAAACCATGATGAGGGACATCACGGAAAAGGTGGCGTCTTTCAGGATTTGCCCAAACATCCGCCACTCGGGGCCGAACTGCCGGAACATGAATTCCTTGTAGGCATCCAACGGGAAACTGATCAGCAGCTCGGCAAGAGAGCCGAGGAACATGAGCGGCAGGGTGACGATGAGCGCGGATCGGATCGCCGCCAGCGTGGACCAGCCGGAAACGGCTTCCGCCAACGGCAGCAAAAATTGTTCAATGACGTTGTTTATTTTTCGTAACTGAGATGTCATGCTTCCTCCCGTACGCGCTCCTCAGCCGGAGCGGGATCGAAGATGGCAGAGGGATGCGTACGGATTCGGTTCGTTGCCGGAAAAGAAAGGAGGGAACCCGGCGGTATGCTTCCTCATCTTCATGAGTATTAGGATGTCACAATGCCCCCCTCCCGGCAAGCGAGAGCCGCTCGGATATACCGGTCCCGAGGCGAAAGGCGCGGGGCGGCCGTCTCCCTGGACAACGGATCGCCAGATCTGTCCACCGGATAAACTTCATCATGATCAGCGAAAAAAAATAGGGGGCGGCCTTGCCGATACCACGCGGAGGAAAGCCTGCCGCAGGCATGCCCGTATCCCTCAGCCTATAGAGGCTGCGCCTCCTTTTCCTTTTTGCGGCACTGCATTATACTCAAAAAAGCCGTGGCATTTCGGCACCGGCGCATCCCGGACGCAAAGCGTCCGCACACGGAGAAACGACGTGCCATCTGTATTGATAGTCGAAGATCACGCCCTGTTCCGCAGCGGCCTGAAACAGCTCATCGGCATCGAGCCCGGCCTGACGGTCGCGGGCGAGGCGGGGGACGGGCATCCGGCTCGCGCAGTCGCTCCGGCCCGATCTCATCCTGCTGGATATTTCCATGCCCGAACTCAGCGGCGTGGAGGCCATACCCCGTATCAGGGAGGTTGCGCCGGGAGCGCGCATCCTTATCGTTTCCATGCACGCCACAGCCGGGCATGTACGCGCGGCCCTGAAAGCCGGAGCCGACGGCTACCTGCTCAAAACGGCGGACGAGGACGAGTTCCTCGTCGCCATCCGGGCCCTGCTCAAGGGAAGGAAGTACATCAGCACTGAGCTCACCGGGTCCATGATTATTTCATACGTGGACGGCAACGCCGAAGCCGCCTCGAAAGCCGACACCCTGACGCCAAAGGAAAAAATGGTGCTGAAACTCATTGCCGAGGGCAACAGCAACAAAGACATCGCCGCCAAGCTGAACCTGTCGGTCAAGACCATCGACACCCACCGCACCAGCTTTATGAAAAAGCTTGATCTGCATAATGTCCGCGAAGTTACGCGCTTCGCCATGCAGAACGGGCTTGTAGGGGACGGCATTGACTAAGCGACTCCGCCGCGCCGCCCCGCGCCTTTCGGCGGCCTCTCCATTCCCGCCCGGAACGGGACGCCCCGTCCGCACGGGCCATGCATACCTGACGGCCTTCTTGTCCGCGGCCCTGCTGCTTCTCGCCCTATACGCGGCTCCGGCCTCCGCCTCTCC
>ENA-ORNG01002247-ORNG01002247.1-human-gut-metagenome-genome-assembly--contig:-NODE-2247-length-12033-cov-3.506011_pt1 | contig 12033 bp, 14 predicted proteins | sample MGYA00242113_ERZ509018 | MGnify/ENA primary metagenome ERZ509018 (study PRJEB26280, sample SAMEA2338711) | human gut metagenome | biome: human gut; feature: human-associated habitat; material: faeces... | reverse complement strand
TCCAGCCCTCCGGCTGTATCGGTTGAGCAAAAGTCAGCGTGGGATTGGTGTGGTATCTTTATCTAAGTGATACCCCGCTCTCCCATCCGTAAATGGTTTTTGGTGCGACCGGCTGGATTTCTGATAATAAGGCAGATACCTGCTCTACAGAAAGATTATTCTTTTTTCGATAGAATTTTAACCGCTCAGCGCTCAACGGATTCTTCATAAACCGGCCTCCTTTTGAACCTCATTTTATATATACATAAAGAAGCATGTCAACGAATCCGGAGATGTTCTTGAAAAGCAGGAAAATAGAACGTATTTCAATAAAAATAATCCTTATAATGAAGAATATTATTTTGCATAAAATTTACAAACATTGTCTCGAGGATTTTACATTCGGCGTTTAACATTCCAAATGTAAACAAATTTTACTTTATAAGGAGATTGAAGAGATGAAAAAAGGTTTGTTAATGACAGTATCTGCACTGATGGTTGGAACAGTAATTTTAACAGGTTGCGGTACGGAAAAAGGAGAAACAACAGCACAGACAGCGGCAGGAACTGCTGCAGAGACAGAGGCTGCCGGGACAGAGGCTGCAAGTGCAAATGATACAAAGGGGGCTTCCGGAGATATTACCATCGTTTCCAGAGAAGACGGTTCAGGAACCCGCGGGGCATTTGTTGAATTATTCGGTATTGAAGAAGAGGTTGACGGTCAGAAGGTTGATATGACAACGGAGGATGCAAAGATTACAAACAGTACATCGGTTATGATATCTACCGTAGAGGGCGATGTGAACGCCATCGGCTATATCTCTCTTGGTTCTTTAAACGAAGCCGTTACGGCGGTTAGTGTGGACGGAGTGGAAGCTTCGACAGAAAACGTGGCCTCCGGCGATTACAAGATTCAGCGTCCGTTTAACATTGTTACAAAGGAAGGCACTAGTGAAGCCGCGCAGGATTTTATGAATTACATAATGAGTAAAGAAGGTCAGGCAGTTGTGGCAGAAAACGGTTACATTTCTGTTGGAGACCAGCCGGAGTACCAGGCTTCCGATGTGTCGGGGAAAGTCGTTGTTGCAGGCTCTTCTTCAGTAACACCGGTAATGGAAAAGTTAAAGGAGGCTTATAGCGCAGTGAACCCAAAGGTTGAAATCGAAGTTCAGCAGAGCGATTCCACAACCGGCGTACAGTCTACACTGGACGGTCTCTGTGATATCGGTATGGCTTCCCGTGAATTAAAGGACAGTGAAACAGCAGCAGGGCTTACATCAACAGTGATCGCTCAGGACGGTATTGCCGTCATCGTAAATAATGCAAGCGGTATTAAAGAATTAACCAGCGAACAGGTTAAGTCAGTTTATACAGGTGAAATAACGACCTGGGAGGATTTAAAATAATCAGATATGAAGCTGAATAAAGAAAATGGTATGAAATGGGTTTTCTTTCTGGCGGCTTTGACTTCGGTACTGGCGGTTGCCCTCATCTGTGTATTTCTTTTCGCAGGAGGGCTTCCGGCCATGACGAAGATCGGGTTGAGTGATTTTATTTTTGGCCAGAAATGGAAACCGGGAAATAACATCTTCGGCATTTTCCCGATGATTATGGGAAGTATCTGTGTCACGGGAATGTCGCTGCTTATCGGTGTACCGATTGGGCTGTTTACGTCGGTATTTATGGCTTTCTACTGTCCTAAAAGGATTTATCGCGTTTGTCAGGCAGCAATCAACCTGATGGCCGGAATTCCGTCAATTATCTATGGTTTCTTTGGTCTTGTTCTACTCGTGCCGTTGATGAACCATCTGACGGGAAAGGATGGAAGTACGATGCTGACGGCTTCGATTGTTTTGGCGATTATGATTTTGCCGACGATTATAGCCCAGGCTGAAACATCTCTGCGGAGTGTTCCGGAAAGCTATTATGAGGGTTCTCTGGCACTGGGAGCTACGAAGGAAAGAAGCTTGTTTTTTGTGGTGCTTCCGGCGGCAAAATCCGGCGTTATTGCCGGCGTAGTACTGGGAATCGGACGTTCCATCGGTGAGACGATGGCCGTCGTAATGGTGGCAGGAAATCAGCCTCGGATGCCGGCGGGGTTGTTCAAAGGACTTCGCACGATGACAGCAAATATCGTATTGGAGATGGGGTACGCAGCCGACCTTCACCGGGAAGCTTTGATTGCTACCGGCGTTGTCTTATTCGTATTTATTCTTGTCATCAATCTGGCTGTATCTTTGCTGAACAGGAGGACTTACCATGAATGATAAGAAAGAAAAACGCAGCGGCCGGGCAATATCTGCTGTGCTGAAAACCCTGGTTTTGGCGAGTGGTGTTTTGACCTTTGCAGTTCTCATTTTTCTCATCGGTTTTATTTTAGTTAAAGGCGTGGGTTATCTGAAGCCAGGCCTCTTTGCATGGGAATATACTTCGGACAATGTATCTTTGATACCGGCGGCCGTTAATACGGTGATCATGACGTTATTGACTCTGATCATTGCAGTACCTCTCGGTGTTTTTTCTGCGATTTTTCTTGTTGAATATTCAAGCAAAGACAGTAAGATTGTCCGGGTGATCCGTATGACGGCGGAAACCTTATCCGGTATTCCATCGATCGTTTATGGCCTTTTCGGCTTAATGTTTTTTGCCACGACTCTCGGATGGGGCCTCTCTATTTTGTCCGGCGCCTTTACGATGGTCATTATGATTTTACCGTTAATTATGCGGACGACGGAGGAAGCGCTTAAGGCCGTGCCGGATGCTTATCGGGAAGCCAGCTTTGGTCTCGGCGCCGGGAAGCTTCGGACAATTTTTAAGATTGTACTTCCGGCGGCGATTCCGGGAATCTTGGCCGGTGTGATTCTGGCTACGGGACGAATTGTCGGAGAAACGGCGGCGCTGTTATTTACGGCGGGGACGGTCGCTCAGATTCCGTCCAGCCTTTTTGGATCGGGACGGACACTGGCGCTCCATATGTATGCTCTGTCCAATGAAGGACTTCATGTGAATGAAGCCTATGCTACGGCCGTCGTATTACTTGTACTTGTGTTGCTCATTAACGGTCTGTCGAATATAATCGCAGGAAAATTTGCAAAAGCGTGAGGATGAATATGAACGAAAAAATGACGATCAAGAACATGAATCTCCATTATGGCGATTTTCATGCCTTGAAGGATGTGAATTTAAATATCGGCGCCCGTGAGATTACGGCGTTTATCGGGCCGAGCGGCTGTGGAAAATCCACACTGCTGAAATCCCTCAATAGAATGAATGATCTGGTTCAGGGATGCCGGATTGACGGAGATATCCGACTGGATGGAGAGGATATCTATGGGGATATGGATGTCAATCTGCTGCGTAAGCGGGTCGGAATGGTGTTTCAGAAACCGAATCCATTTCCTATGAGTATTTATGATAATATCGCTTATGGTCCGAGAACCCATGGAATCCACTCGAAAGCCAAACTGGATGAAATCGTGGAGACTTCTCTTCGAAATGCGGCTATTTGGGATGAAGTTAAGGACCGTTTAAAGAAAAGCGCTTTGGGAATGTCTGGAGGACAGCAGCAGCGTCTTTGTATTGCCAGAGCATTGGCTGTTCAGCCGGAGGTGCTTTTAATGGATGAGCCAACCTCAGCGCTGGACCCGATTTCAACTTCAAAAATCGAGGACCTTGCAGCAGAGCTGAAAAAAGCTTATACTATTATAATGGTGACACATAATATGCAGCAGGCCGCCCGTATTTCCGATAAAACTGCCTTCTTTTTGTTAGGAGAGGTCATTGAGTACAACGATACGGAGACGCTTTTCTCACTTCCTAAGGATAAGCGGACAGAAGATTATATTACGGGGAGGTTTGGTTGATATGAGAAACCGTTTTGACGCTCAGTTGGAGCAGCTCCATCAAAAGCTTATTGAGATGGGTAATCTGTGTGAACAGGTTATTTCAATGACATACAGGGTGTTGATGGATGAGGATTATAAAGCTGCCAGCGAAATTATGGAAAAGGACAGCCTGATTGATTTAAAAGAGAGAGATATTGAAGGTCTGTGTTTGAAGCTTCTGCTTCAGCAGCAGCCGGTGGCATCGGATTTGCGTAAGGTTTCTGCAGCCTTGAAAATGATTACGGACATGGAGCGGATCGGGGACCAGGCATCGGATATTGCAGAAATTATTTTAACATCCCACATTAAGGCACCGGGGCTGGATATTCCCATCGGACGGATGGCGGAGGCGACGGTGCGGATGGTCACAGACAGTGTGAACGCCTATGTTTGGCAGGATCTGGATGCGGCCCGTAAGGTCATTGAGTATGACGATGTGGTAGATGATCTTTTTCTTGAGGTTAAGGATCTGCTCATACGGCAGATTGATACAAACCCGATGATTCATGAACATGTCATGGATATTTTGCTGATCGCCAAATATTATGAACGAATCGGCGACCATGCCACGAATATTTCGGAATGGGTGGAATTTTCCATTACTGGGAAACATAGAGGAGACGAAGAGATATGATTTATTGTCTGGAAGACGAAAGAAATATTCGGGAGCTTATTGTATATACATTGGAGTCCAGCGGCTTTCATGCTGCTGGTTTTTCCAATGGCACGGATTTTTTTGCCGCAGTTGCTGAGGAAATACCGGATCTGGTATTATTGGATATTATGCTGCCAAAGGAAAACGGTCTGACGATATTAAAAAAATTAAAAGGCTCCATGGTGACAAAGGATATTCCGGTCATTATGGTGACGGCCAAGGGTTCAGAATTTGATAAGGTGACAGGACTTGATATGGGGGCGGATGATTATATTGCAAAGCCCTTTGGAATGATGGAATTTATTGCTAGAGTGCGTGCCGTCCTGCGCCGGAAGGGGCCGAAGGAAAGTCCGTCGGAGTTTGTTTATAAAAATCTGAGTATCCGTTCAGACAGACATCAGGTTTTTGCAGATGATAAGGAAATTGCATTGACATTAAAAGAATATGAATTGCTGAAATATTTAATTGAAAATAAAGACATTGTTTTGACGCGGAACCAGATTCTTGGCCGGGTGTGGGGCTATGATTTTGATGGTGAAACGCGGACAGTGGATGTGCATATACGGACGCTTCGCCAGAAGCTCGGTGACTATGGCAGATATATCGAGACGGTGCGCGGCGTAGGTTATCGTATCGGAGGATGAGTATGAAAAAGAAAATTATCCGTAATACCGTGGCCATTGTAGCGGCCGCGGTTATTTTAACTTTTCTGGCTGTGACCTTTCTGATGTATACCCATTCCATTGAGCTTTTAAAAAAGGGAACGGAAAATGAAGCGGAAACATTGAAGGCGGCCATTGACGCTGAAGGGGATGCTTTTCTGGAAATGGGGACGATATTTCAGGAAAATCGCCGGATTGCCATTATTGACCGGGATGGCGTGGTGCTGTATGATTCCCAGACGGATGCCGCATCAATGGATAACCATAAGTCTCGTCCGGAAATTACCCAGGCTCTTTATCAGTCTTCCGGTTCATCCCTGAGAAATTCAGATACCCTTGATAAAAAGGTTTACTATTACGCAGTGACCCTGAAAGATGGCCATATTCTCCGGGTCAGCAGCTCCATGGACAGCATTTACCAGATGATATTTTCCATGGCTCCTTTTATGCTTTTACTTGTGGCAGTTATTATCGGGGCTTCCATTGTGATTATTCATATAGAAACGGAACGGATGGTTCGCCCGATTAATGAAATTAATCTGGATAAGCCGCTGGAAGAACCGACGTATGAAGAATTCATGCCGCTGCTTACCCGAATGGACCATCAAAATGAGAGGATCCGTATTCAACTGGAGGAATTAAAGCAGGCTGAAGGGATACGGCGGGAATTTTCAGCCAATGTTTCCCATGAACTGAAAACTCCGCTGATGGCTATTTCCGGCTATGCGGAGATTATTAGCCGAAATATGGTTAAAAAAGAGGATATTCCTGAATTTGCCGACCGTATATATAAAGAAGCTACCCGGATGACAACCCTCATTGAGGATATTATCAAGCTGTCTCGGCTGGATGAACAGTCGGATATGATGCCCTTTGAATCAGTGGATTTAAACCGGGTGACGAAGGAGGTTGTAGACAGCCTTCAGGCGGTGGCCCGCCGGCGAAAGATTACGATGACCATTGATGGGGATGTGCCGGAGATTCAGGGGGTCCGCCAGGTGATTTATGAAATGCTTTATAATCTTTGTGATAATGCGGTGAAATATAACCGGGACGGGGGTTCTGTCCATATACTTATGGAGCCGTCTCCAAAGGAGGGCTATGCTGTGCGCTGGTCCGTCTGGGATACGGGCATCGGTGTGGCGGAGGAAGAGCAGGAGCGTATCTTTGAGCGGTTTTACCGTGTTGATAAAAGCCATTCCAGAGAAACGGGGGGGACGGGGCTGGGCCTTGCCATTGTGAAGCATGGTGCAACCCTCCACCAGGCCATTCTCATAATTGACAGTAAGGTTGGTCAGGGAACCTGTATTTCTGTTGAATTTAAAGCAGATTTATGAAAACGAAATACATAATTAGCTTTGACTTTTGCATAAGATACAGGTATAATCAACCGTATATATACGGAGACGGGAGGGCCTCTAGTTGACAGAATTATTGGTAGGCTGGTTTATTAAGGATAAAGAGAATATCCACGATACGAAAGTCCGACAGTCGTATGGCAGATTGTCGGGCTTTGTTGGAATTTGCTGTAATGTGCTTTTATTTGCACTGAAGCTGTTCATCGGCCTGGCGACGGGGGCTGTGTCGATTATGGCGGATGCCTTTAATAACCTGTCCGATGCGGCGTCGTCGGTGGTGACATTGATTGGATTTTATATGGCCGGAAGGCCGGCGGACGGAGGACATCCCTATGGGCATGGGCGTATCGAATATCTTTCTGGTCTATTTATTGCGGCGGCCATTTTGATGACCGGGGTGGAATTGATGAAATCCTCTGTAGAGAAGATTCTTCATCCGGAGGCGCCGGAATTCAGTCTGGTATCCATTGTCATTCTTGCAGCTTCGATTTTATTAAAGCTGTGGATGTCCAAGTTTAATTTTAAGCTGGGGGAACGGATACAATCCGAAGTGATGAAGGCGACGGCGACAGACAGCTTGAGCGACTGTATTTCCACCGGGGCGGTGCTGCTCGGTGCATTGATCGGGATATTGGCCGGGAAAAATCTGGACGGATGGATCGGAGCGCTGGTTGCGTTGTTTGTATGCTTTGCAGGTCTTGGTGCGGCGAAGGAAACGATTCAGCCGCTGCTTGGCCAGGCGCCGGATCCGGAGCTGGTGAATAAGATTAAAGAGCGGGTTATAAAGGAAGAAAAGATTCTCGGCGTTCATGATTTGAACGTTCATGATTATGGACCGGGAAGGCGCATGATTTCTCTTCATGCAGAGGTGTCCTATAAAGAGGATATTCTGGAGGCTCATGACCTGATCGATAATATTGAAAGAGATTTGATGAAGGAATTTCAGTGTGATGCCACGATTCACATGGATCCGGTAGTGACCGATGATGAAGAGATGAATAAGGTCAGACAAATGGTGGAGGCTATAGTTACAGAAAAAAATGCTGAATGGAAAATCCATGATTTTCGAATGGTTCGAGGAAGCACCCATACAAATCTTATTTTTGACCTGGTGGTAGCTCCGGAGGAGTTGGTGAAAAAACAGGAAATCGAGCGTTGGGTCAAAGAAAAAATCCACGATGCTGCCCCGGAACTTTATGCGGTAGTCACTGTAGAACAAAGCTTTTTATAAATTATGAATGAATTCATCCCTGTTTTGCAGCAGGCAGCGGGAAAACCGTTATATCTGTGCAAAAGCAGGGATGAAGTATTTTATAGACTGTGGTTCTTTAAATAGATTTTTTCAATTAAATTCAGCAGCGCGTACAGAGCCGTGGCAATAATACATAAAAGAACGATGGACATGAGTACCCAGTCCAGCTTAAAAACCTGGCTGCCGTAGACGATGAGATATCCAAGTCCGGCATTGGCGGAAAGAAATTCTCCGATAATAACGCCTACAAGGCAGAGACCGATATTGACCTTCATATTGCTGATGATATTGGGAATGCTTCCGGGAATGATGACCTTTTGAAGCATATCCCTACGGTCGCCGCCGAGGGTTTGAATAAGCAACAGCTTATCCGGGTCCATTTGGGTAAAGCTGGTCGTCAGGTTGATCACCGTACCGAAAATAGCCAGAGAAATCGCACAGACGATAATGGTTTTCATGTTATTGCCAAGCCATACGATAAAAATCGGTGCAAGAGCTGTTTTTGGCAGACTGTTCAGGGTGATCAGATAGGGCTCCAGGACCGCGGATATGCTCCGGTTCCACCATAGAAGGACCGAGAGAAGAATCCCAGCGGTCAGAACAATAAAAAAGCTCAGGAAGGTTTCAAACAGGGTAATGCCTATATGATAAAAAACCATGCCGTTACCGGCCATGGCAGCAAAGGTTTTAATAATTCTGGATGGACTGCTGAAAATAAAATCATTGAGCAGACCGAGCTGTGTGGAGCCTTCCCACAGGGTGATAAATATGGCAAGTATAAAAATCTGACAGAAAGCGACAAGCTTCCGGCGACGCCGGTAATTATTTATATAAGTCTTCTGATAAGCGCTGATCGGCTCATTCATTTAAATCACCCCACAATCGGTTGAAATAATCTTGAAATTCTTTTGCGGAGCGGGCCTTTAACGGCGTTTTTTCCTCAATTGAAAGGTGAATCGGCACGACCTCTTTGACTGTTGCGGGCCGGTTTGTCAAAACCACGACCCGGTCGCAAAAGCTGATAGCCTCGGAAATATCGTGGGTTACAAGAATAGCGCTCTTATGTTTTTTTCTTAAAATAGTATATATATCTTCGGAAACATTCAAACGTGTTTGGTAATCCAGAGCGGAGAATGGTTCATCCAGCAATAAAAGCCCCGGATTTAACGCGAGAGTTCGAATGAGCGCGGCTCTCTGGCGCATACCGCCGGATAATTGGGAGGGCCGGGCAGCTTTAAAGTGTTCCAAATCGTAATCTCTAAACATTTGGTTGACGGCTTTGATTCGCGTTGGAGTCATCTGGTGATTAATCTCCAGCCCAAGCAGCGTGTTTTCATAAATTGTCCGCCATTCCAGCAGATGGTCTTTTTGCAGCATATAGCCAATAGGCATTGTATGGTCTTTTTTTAGCGCTTCGTGAATTTCAATCTTACCGGATTCCGGCGAAAGAAGTCCGAAAATTAGCGATAAAATGGTTGATTTTCCACAGCCGCTGGGACCGACAATACCTAAAAATTCGTTAAATTGAACCTGGAAGGACAGACGATCCAATGCCTTTGTTTCCCCGGATAATGTGTGATAAGAATAACTGACGCTGCGAACATCCAGCAAAGGTTCCATAGAATCCTCCTTTAAAATGTGTATATTCTTATAGTATGCAGATAATGAAAAATATGATATACTAATAAAATATGTGATAGAAAGGAGTTTATAATGGCAAAGAAAAAGAATAAGACAGGACTTTTTGTATTACTTATTATATGCGGGATAGTGATCGGTGTTATTGCAACGATTATCGTGATGACATTGCTGGATAAGAAGGATGTTGCGGTAAAAGAAACTCAGCCGCAGGCTGTTCAGGAAACTTTGGCAGAGACCGGGCAGGAGGAAGAGACCTTTGATGATTCAACACCGGATGACCCGATCCCGACGGATGAGATGAATATTGCGGTCATTAAGGTAAATGACAGTGAAGTGACCATGAAGGAGATTAATGTTTATTTGTATCAGTTAAGGGATTTTTATACAGCCCAGTATGGCGAATCACCGTGGAATACGGAGATGGAGGATGGAAGAAAGCTTCATGAGTATGCGAAGGATGAGCTGTATAACGGTTTGGTTCGGACGGAGATTTTGAACAGCAAGGCCGATGCGTATAATGTTGTTCTGACAGATGAGGAGAAGCAGCAGTGTGCCGATGAAGCCAAAGCTTATATTGAAGAACTGGGAGCTGCTATTGCCAAGGATTTTGCTCTGACAGAAGAAGGGGTCACTATTATGAAGGAGAAGCAGGCTCTTTCAACAAAGGTTTACAATGCCGCATTGGACGGACTTGCTGAAACGGCGGAGGATACCTCGGATGAAGGTCTTGCCAGGGCTTTTGAGGAAATGTACGAGACCTGGAAGAATGAGTATACCGTCACGACAGATCCGATTTGGGATAATATTGTGATCGGTTCCGTGGGTTGATTCGATGAAATACGAAGGAATGATTAAAGGTCGGTTTATTTGCCGATGTAACCGTTTTATTGCGGAGGTGGCGGTGGGTGAACAGGTGGAAACAGTTCATGTGCGTAATACCGGCAGACTTAGAGAGTTGCTTGTGAAAGATGTACCGGTGCTTTTAGAACCGGCGGCCAATCCGGACCGCAAAACTCGGTATTCGCTCATCTGTGTTCAAAAAAATGGGCAATGGGTCAACGTCGATTCCACAGCGCCAAATCAGATTATTGAAGAGATGGTCCGGGCGGGCCGTCTCTTTTCTGATATTACTTATGTGAAGCGGGAAAAAAGCTTTGGAAATTCCCGGTTTGATTTATATGTGGAACATGGCGGAAAAAAACATTATATTGAAGTCAAGGGAGTAACCCTTGAGGTGGATGGTGTGGCTCGTTTTCCTGATGCGCCGACAGAACGGGGAGTTAAGCATATCCGGGAGCTTATAGAAGCCCGACGTCTGGGATATGGGGCAGCCATTGTTTTTGTCATTCAAATGAAAGGGATTCATCGATTTGAACCCAATCGTGAAACCCATCCGGCCTTTGCCGATATCTTGAAGGTAGCTGCGGCGGAGGGCGTAGAGATTTTGGCCTTTGACTGTATCGTTACGGAAGATTCCATTACAGGGGATGTGTCCGTTTTGGTCAATCTGGAATAATTGCTTTGAGTGTGGTATACTGTGAACAGTTAGCGAGGTATTTTACGAGCTTAGTTGGCATGGTATACTGTGAATAGGTTAGAAATTAAAGATGAGGAGAGTAGGATGGGACTGGGGAAACTATTTAAAGGACAGTGTTTATCAAGTATTAGTTACCGGGCCACAGAAGCTTGGAAATTGGCTCAGGTATTCGAACGTGAAGGGCGCCGGATCATGCATGAATCTGTGCTGACAGTACTTACAGGGCAGGAGGCAGTTCTTGTCAATGAGGGTGTTTTGACAGATATTTTTGAGCCGGGAAGATATGAGCTTTCAACGGAAAATATGCCGATCACCACCGATGTACCATGGGTAATATGATGGGAAACGGAAAATTGTGGTGCAAAGCTGGGATAGGAAGGTTATTATAATGAGCATATATGAAACGTTAAATCCAATGCAGCAGGAAGCGGTTTTTCATACGGAAGGGCCTTTGCTGATTCTGGCCGGTGCGGGTTCGGGGAAGACTCGTGTTCTTACTCACCGTATTGCCTATTTAATCGATGAAAAGGGTGTGAATCCGTGGAATATTTTGGCGATTACCTTTACAAATAAGGCCGCCGGAGAGATGCGGGAGCGGGTGGATAATATTGTTGGATTTGGCTCGGAACAGATTTGGGTCAGTACCTTTCATTCGGCCTGTGTCCGGATTTTGCGGCGGTTTGCGGACCATCTTGGATACGGACGGAATTTTGTTATCTATGATACGGATGACCAGAAAAGTGTTGTTAAAGAAATTTGTAAACGCTTGAATATCGACACAAAAATATATAAAGAACGGGCATTGATGTCTGCAATTTCCTCAGCCAAAAATGAAATGATTGATGTGAAGGAATACGCACTGAATGCGGCCGGTGATTTTGCAAAACAGCGAATCGCAGAGGTCTATAGGGAATATGAGAAGGTTCTTTATAAAAATAATGCTATGGATTTTGATGATTTGTTGGTAAAAACGGTAGAGGTTCTAAGAAATAATGAAGATGTTCTGAATTATTATCAGGAACGTTTCAAATATATCATGGTGGATGAGTACCAGGATACCAATAC
>ENA-ORNG01002243-ORNG01002243.1-human-gut-metagenome-genome-assembly--contig:-NODE-2243-length-12058-cov-2.563276_pt1 | contig 12058 bp, 11 predicted proteins | sample MGYA00242113_ERZ509018 | MGnify/ENA primary metagenome ERZ509018 (study PRJEB26280, sample SAMEA2338711) | human gut metagenome | biome: human gut; feature: human-associated habitat; material: faeces... | reverse complement strand
GTTAGAAGTGTACATTTTTCAGGAAGGAGAGGAAAGTAAGAACTTATCTACAGTGGATAGTCTGTATCATTTTCTTATTACGCATGAATTTGACAGAAAAGATATGCTTCTTGCACTTGGAGGAGGTGTTACTGGAGATCTCACAGGATTTGCAGCGGCAACGTATCTTAGAGGAATTGATTTCGTGCAGATTCCGACCAGTCTTTTAGCACAGGTAGACAGCAGTATTGGAGGGAAAACTGGCGTAGATTATCATGCCTATAAAAATATGGTTGGTGCATTTTATATGCCCAAGCTGGTATATATTAATGTAAATACGGTAAAAACACTTTCTGAGCGACAGTACCACAGCGGCTTGGGAGAAGTGATCAAGCATGGATTGATTCGCGATAAAGCATATTTTGAATGGATGAAAGACAATAAAGAGGCAGTAGCAAAAAGGGAAGATGAGGCACTAGCTTATATGATCGAGGGTAGCTGTGAGATTAAGCGGGCAGTTGTTGAGGAAGATCCGAAGGAACATGGTGTGCGTGCATTGCTTAACTTTGGTCATACATTGGGTCATTCTATCGAAAAGTTAATGAATTTTTCTCTTGCACATGGAGAGTGTGTCGCAGTAGGTTCCTTACTGGCAGCGGATATATCCTGCCAAAGAGGTTATATTAGTGAGGAAGAAAATAAAGAAATAAAAGAATTATATGCATATTTTGATTTTCCGGCATTACCAGAAGAACTTAAAGCAGAAGATATTGTAAAAGAAACAAGACATGATAAGAAAATGGAACATGGAAAGATTAAGTTTATCCTTTTAGACAAAGTGGGTGAAGCTGCAATTTATCAGGATGTAACACCAGAAGAGATGCTTACGGTCTTAGAGCGTGTTTGAAAATAAAAAGGCAATCTGCACGCTCTAGAACATTTTTCAGACATGCTCTAGAATAACAGGAGGAATAAAATTATCATGGGAAAAAAAGCAAAGTCAGTAGTCATTTTTTTTGTATTACTACTGATTGACCAGCTTACAAAGTTGTGGGCGGTAAAAATATTAAAACCGATAGGAAGTATTAAGATTATCCATAATGTATTAGAAATATACTATGTGGAGAACAGGGGAGCGGCTTTTGGCATTATGCAGAATAAACAGTGGTTCTTTTTGATTATCACATTAGCAGTACTTGTCGGTCTCCTGTGGATTTCAGGGAAGATTCCGGAAGAAAAACATTTTATACCACTGAAAGCCTGCCTGTATTTTGTGGGGGCAGGAGCGGTTGGTAACATGATAGACAGAGTGTTTCGGAAATATGTAGTAGACTTTATTTATTTTAGCCTGATTAACTTTCCAGTATTTAATGTGGCAGATATTTATGTAACGGTTGCCGCATTTATGCTAGTTGTGCTGATACTGTTTTTCTATCAGGAAGAAGATTTTAACAGAGTATTTTCTAAAAAGAAAGAGCAGGAATAGGGCAGGACGGGAAAATGGCAGAAAAAAATGAAATGATGCAGAAGAATCAAAAACAAAATATAGAACAAAAATATTATTATACCGTTATGGAAGAACAGGAGGGAATGCGCCTTGATCAGTTTTTAGCCGGAGAGTTAAAAGAGCATTCGCGTTCTTATATTCAGAAACTTATAAAAGAAGGCCGGGTAACTGTTGGCGATAAAAAAGAAAAGCCAGGCTGCCGTCTTAAAGTGGAGGACAATGTTGTTATCTGTGTGCCTCCGTTAAAGGAATTAGAAGTTCTTCCAGAAAAGATGGATTTAGATATCATTTATGAGGATGAGGATGTTATTTTAATCAATAAGCCAAAAGATATGGTTGTCCATCCGTGTCCGGGACGCTATACGGGAACATTAGTTAATGGGCTGTTATATCATTGCCGGGATAATCTTTCCGGAATTAACGGGGTACTTCGTCCGGGAATTGTCCATCGTATTGATAAAGATACGACAGGGGTTCTTGTTGTATGTAAGAATGATATGGCGCATAAAAGTCTGGCAGAGCAGCTAAAAGAACATTCCATTACAAGAAAGTATGAGGCGATTGTCTACAATAATTTTACACAGGAAGAGGGAACAGTGGATGCACCGATTGGAAGAAGTCCGGCAGATAGAAAGAAGATGGCGGTGGAACCGAAGAATGGTAAGCGTGCAGTGACACATTATAAAGTACTCAGTCATCTGAACCATCAGTTTAATCACATAGAATGTCAGTTGGAAACGGGAAGAACCCATCAAATCCGCGTGCATATGGCAAGTATAAGGCATCCTCTTTTGGGGGATACAACCTATGGGCCGAAGAATGCGATGGGGCTTACCGGACAGTGCCTTCACGCCAGAGTACTTGGCTTTATTCATCCAAGAACAGGTGAGTATATAGAGTTTGAAGCACCGCTTCCGGAATATTTTCAAAAACTTCTTGAAAAATATTCGTAAAAAAACTTTACAAAAAAACAAGAGTATGCTAATCTATGAAAGATGCTTTTTGCTAGAACCTTTGCCAGGGTATGGAGTCTCCGACCTTATCTTCGTAAAGGTGATTATAATAATAGGAGGAATTGTAACATGATTACAAAGGAAATGAAACAGGAAATTATGACAAAATATGCAAGAACAGAAGGAGATACAGGTTCACCTGAGGTACAGGTAGCACTTCTTACAGCAAGAATCAACGACCTTCAGAACCACTTCAAAGCAAATCCTAAGGATCATCATTCAAGACGTGGTCTTTTAAAGATGGTTGGTCAGAGAAGAAATCTTCTTGCATACTTAAAAGGTAAAGATATCGAACGTTACAGAACCTTAATCGAACAGTTAGGTTTAAGAAAATAATAGTTCTTTGGAAAGGATGCTGCGGCATCCTTTCTTTCGTTGAAAGAGAAATGAGGTTTTCTATGCGTAAAATTATAATTCGTGTTGTAATCGCTGCTGTAATCTTACTTGCCGGAATTGGTGTTTTTCAGTGGCATAACTATCAGCAGAAAGTAGAATACCGTAAAGAGGCATTGCTTTATTTTAAAGAGGAAGATTATTCGAAAACGATTTCTTATCTTGGACAGGCGTTAAAACTTCAGTCTGTATTTGCAGGTAAGCTTGATTTGGATATGACCTGCTATTTAGCAGAGAGTCATTATCAATTAAAAGAATATGATGAAGCAGAGAAAATATATGATAAACTCATAAATAATGATAGCAAAAATGCACAGTATTATATATTAAAGGGTGAATGTCTTGCAAAATCTGGAGATGCGAAGGCTGCCGTGAAAGTATATGAACAGGGCTGGAACAGCACAAATGACACAGATTTTTTAGAGAAAATCTGCGAGATTTATGTAGAGCAGAAAGATTATGATAATGCTCTCAAATATATTCAAAAAGGAATCGAACAGGGCGGCGAATCGAAGGCCGGTTTTATGTACGGAAAGATTGTTATTTATGAGAAGGCGCAGGAGTACGATAGGGCGTATGAGGCAGCTAAAAAATATGTAGAACTTTATCCTGATGATGAGGCAGGAAAGAAAGAATATATCTTTTTATCTACAAGGATTTAAATGGAATTACAAGAAAAAAGTTACGGGTAATCCAGAGTATTTTTCAAACCGCTCTAAGCGCTGTTATATTGACAGTGTATATAAAAAATGGTAAAATAATGAGTACTAAAGGAACAAGGGGAGGTATGAATGCAGGGTATAATACTAACCGAATGCATCAGCCAGCAGCACAGTATCCTGTTTTCTTTAGCTATTATTTAATTTATATTAACCTATTAAGAAAAGGAGAAATTAACTATGGTATCACAGAAAGTTACAATCAACAACCCACAGGGACTTCACATGAGACCGGCAGGGGTTATCGCAAGAGAGGCAGGAGTATTCGCTAAAGGAATGGCTAAGTTTGACAGTGACGTAACAATCAACTTCAACGGTAAAGCAACAAACGGAAAGAGCCTTCTTAACATTATCGGTGCTTGCATCAAATGCGGTTCTGAAGTAGAAATCCAGTGTGATGGAGCTGACGAAGAAGAAGCATTAAAGACTGCTATCGAAATGATTGAATCCGGTTTAGGAGAATAATTGTAAATCAAAATTTGAGGTGAAGATAATGTATACTGGTATTGGTGCATCAGCAGGAATCGGTATTGGTTCCGCTGTTATTGTAAAAGAGCCTTCCCTTGCATACGATAATAAAGCAGTCAGTGATGTTGACGCTGAAAAGAAGAGATTAGCAGAAGCCCTTGACAAGTGTATTGCAAAAACACAGGCAATGGCAGATGATATGAAAGAAAGAGTAGGGGAGAAAGAAGCAGAGATTCTGGAAGGACATGTCCTTCTCCTTATGGACCCAGAGATGACTGGGCAGATGGAGACAAGCATTGCAGATGATAAGATGTGTGCAGAAGCAGCAGTAGAGAAAATCTGTGATTATTATATGCAGATGTTTTCTTCTATTGATGATGAGATGTTCCAGCAGAGAGCAACAGACGTATGTGATATAAAGACAAGATTATTGAAGATACTTCTGGATGTAGAAGATGTAGATCTGGCGAATGTACCAGAGGGAACTGTTCTCGTAGCAGAAGACTTAACGCCATCTATGACTGCAGGAATCAACCCTAAGAATGTTACAGGTATTCTTACGGAGGTTGGTGGTAAGACTTCCCACTCAGCAATTCTTGCGCGGGCTCTTGAAATTCCGGCTGTACTCAGTATACCGGGAATCACAGAAAAGATTTCCAACGGAGATAAGGTCGTTTTAGATGGCTCAGAAGGTCAGACATATATTAATCCTGATGAGAAACTTCAGGCAGAGTATGAACAGAAACGAGTAGCATATTTAGAAGAGAAAGCTGCCCTTGCTCAGTTTGTTGGCAGGGAGACAAAAACTGCAGATGGTGTTAAGGTTGAACTTTGTGCAAACATTGGTAAGCCAGAAGATGCCCTTAAAGTAGTAGAGTGTGATGGCGAGGGAATTGGTTTATTCCGTACAGAATTCCTTTTCATGGATCGTCCTCAGATTCCTACAGAAGAAGAGCAGTTTGCAGCATATAAGAAGGTAGCTGAGACTTTAGAGGGCAAACCAGTTATTATCCGTACTTTGGATGTGGGTGGAGATAAAGAGATTCCTTATCTTGCTCTTGAGAAAGAAGAGAATCCATTCCTCGGTTTCCGTGCAATTCGTTTATGCTTAAAGAGAGAAGATTTATATCGTCCTCAGTTAAAAGCATTGCTTAGAGCAAGCGCATATGGAGATATCCGTATCATGGTTCCTATGGTTACATGTTTAGATGAGCTTCGTGCAGTGAAGAACATGATTGCAGAACTGAAAGAGGAGCTGAAGGCAGAAGGTGTTGCATACGATGAGAATATCAAAGTTGGTATTATGATCGAGACACCTGCAGCAAGCTTAATGGCAGATGTTTTTGCAAAAGAAGCAGACTTCTTTAGTATCGGAACAAACGATCTTACAGGATATACTATGGCAGTAGACAGAGGTAATGCAGAGGTTGCATATCTCTATTCCGCTTACAATCCGGCAGTACTTCGTTCTATCGAACGTGTTATCAAAGCCGGAAGAGCAGAGGGAATCATGGTTGGTATGTGTGGTGAAGCAGCAGCAGACCCATTACTTGCTCCATTATTAATTTCCTTTGGAATGAATGAATTTAGTGTAAGTGCGACTTCTATCTTAGCAACCAGAAAGGGAATCTCTCTCTGGACAAAAGAAGAAGCAGATGCTGTTGCAACTAAGGCAATGTCTTTGACAACAGAAGCTGAAGTTGAAGCATATCTTAAGAGCGTTGCAAAACATTAATAGCAAAGAATGGCAGAAGAGTATTTTAACTTAACTGCATTAAAGATAAAAGGGTGTTGAGAGACACCCTTTTATTTTGCAAACATTTATTTTATCATTAATGATAATGTACTCCTGCAGAGAGATACATTTAAAGCAGGAGAAACTCTAAAAAATAGATGAGTTATCTCGGATTACTTTTAGAATCCTTATAATATAAAAAGATTCCGAGAGTACATATAGAAAGAAAGGAGGAGGAGAAGTGCCAGCAATTTTTAACAAAGAACAGGAAGAAGCGATCACACATAAAGAAGGTCCGTTAATGGTTCTTGCCGGTCCGGGTTCAGGAAAGACACTTGTAATTACTTATCGCGTAAAATGGCTTATTGAAAATGCGGGGGTACATCCATCGAATATATTAGTTATTACATTTACAAGGGCAGCGGCAGAAGAAATGAGAAAGCGTTTTTTTGCCTTTGATGGGATGGAGAATGCACCGGTAACATTTGGTACTTTTCACTCAATTTTCTTTATGATTCTTCGCTATGCATACCGATATACGGCAGGAAATATTATCCGTGAAGATGTAAAGCGGCGTTATATCAAAGAGATGACAGAGAATATGGAACTGGAAATCGAAGATGAGAAGGAATTCCTTTCCGGCATCATTAACGAAATCAGTTATGTAAAAGGAGAGATGATGTCCCTTTCCTACTATCACAGCAGTAATTGCTCTGATGAGCTATTTGCTCAGATTTATGAGGGGTATGAGAGAAGACTTCGAGAGGAGAATCTCATAGATTTTGATGACATGCTGGTCTTTTGCTATGAACTTTTAAAAGAGAGGAAAGATATCCTCGCCATGTGGCAGCAAAAGTTTCAGTATATATTAATTGATGAATTTCAGGATATTAATAAAGTACAATATGAGATTGTGCGGATGTTAGCAGGAAAAGGAGATCATCTGTTTATTGTAGGAGATGATGATCAGTCCATCTATCGTTTCCGTGGGGCCAGGCCGGAAATCATGCTTGGATTTGAAAAAGATTATTCCGATGCGAAAAAAGTAATTTTAAATACGAATTACCGGTGTAGTGCAGAGATTGTGGACAGTGCGGAACATCTCATTAGCCATAACACAAAGCGTTTTCCGAAAAATATGCAGGCAGCCCGCGGCAAAAAGGTACCGATTACATTCCGATATTTAAAAGATGCTGGAGAAGAATGCACTGATATTTTAAAAGGAATACGTTTTTATCATAAAAAGGGAATTCCACTGGAAGAAATGGCAGTAATTTTCAGAACAAATACACAGCCAAGACTTCTTGTCGGTCGCTTGATGGAGTATAATATCCCATTTCAGATGCGAGATGTGATTCCAAATATATTTGATCACTGGATTGCAAGAAATATATTAACGTATATAAAGATTGCGATGGGAAACAAAGACAGAAAGTTATTTTTACAAATAATGAATCGTCCAAAACGTTATATTTCAAGAAGTATGCTTACTGACCCCCAGGTAGATTTGAAAAAGTTAAAGCAGGAAACCTTCGGCAAAAAATGGCTTTATGAAAAGATTGATAAGCTGGAGATGGATTTGTGCCTGCTCCGAAAAATGGAACCATATGCTGCCATACAGTATATTCGTAACGGGATTGGTTATGAGGACTATATGAACGAATATGCACAGTTTCGAAGGATGAATCCAGATGATTTAGAGGAAGTATTGAACCAGATTCAGGAAAGTGCGAAAGAATATCATAGTTTTGAAGAATGGTTTTCCTACATAGACTCTTATGGGGAGGAATTAGAAAAGCAGATGGAGGCAGGACGGCAGCAGCAAAAAAGCGGGGTGACACTCACGACAATGCACAGCTCAAAGGGACTGGAATATGAGGTCGTCTTTGTTATGGATATTAATGAGGGGACAACTCCGCATAAAAAAGCAGTAAAAGATGCAGATTTAGAGGAAGAGAGAAGGCTCTTTTATGTTGCTGTTACAAGAGCTAAAACCTATCTTTTCCTATATTCTTTAAAGGAACTTTATCAGAAGGACGCACAGATATCCCCCTATATTGGCGAACTTCGTTATGATAAAAAGGAGTTCAAAAAGGGAAGAAGAGTAGTTCACAAAAATATTGGAAAAGGCACGATTCTTGAGTTAAAAGACGATAAGATAAAAATAAGATTTGATAACAGTAAGAAACCGAGGCTGTTTTCTATCAAATATCTGATGGAACAGGGACTTTTAGAATTAGAGTAGCAGTGCACTATCCTTCTATAAAGTTATATAATTTTTAGAAAATAGCAAAAATGTTCTACGGTAATAGGGGGACAAATACGGTAACTTATGGTAGAATGAAGCGATAAATATTACAGGAGGAATAAATAAATGTTAATTGAAATGTTAAAAGTAATCCTGCTTGGAATTGTGGAAGGAATCACAGAATGGCTTCCAATCAGTTCTACAGGACATATGATTCTTGTGGATGAATTCATTAAGTTGAATGTACCCAAAGACTTTATGGAAATGTTTTTAGTAGTCATTCAGCTTGGTGCGATTCTTGCGGTATGTGTGATTTATTTCCATAAGCTGAATCCATTCAGTCCGAAGAAGTCTGCAAAAGAAAAGAGAGAGACCGTTGATATCTGGGGAAAGGTAATCGTGGGGTGTCTTCCAGCAGCAGTTATTGGTCTTGCTTTTAATGATAAAATTGATGCCCTTTTTTATAATGCACCAACCGTAGCCTTTACTTTAATTTTATACGGTATTTTATTTATTATCGTTGAGAACTATAATAAACACAGAGAACCACAAGTAGGAGAATTATCTGATTTAACATATAAGATTGCAGTGATTATCGGATGTTTCCAGGTACTTGCTCTTATTCCAGGTACTTCCCGTTCAGGAGCAACAATTATTGGAGCGATGATTCTTGGAACTTCCCGTTTTGTGGCAGCAGAATATTCTTTCTTCTTATCCATTCCGGTCATGTTTGGAGCAAGCTTCTTAAAACTTGTAAAATATGGTTTCCATTATACAGGAATGGAAGTGACAATCCTTGTGGTTGGTATGCTGGTTGCCTTCATCGTTTCTATCGTAGCAATCAAGTTCCTGTTAGGATATATTAAGAAGAATGACTTTAAGGCATTTGGTGTATACCGTATTGTTTTAGGTATTGTTGTTGCTGCTTATTTCCTTTTCGTTAAATAAAGATTAATTTATTAAGGACAGACGCCCCCAGGAAGATACCTACTCTCTTTCAGGGCATCAGTTCCTTAATGAATTAAATAGTAATATAATAAAAATTGGAGAGTCAAGATTAAAATGAAGAGAAGAACGCCAATCACACAATATTGTCATGAACGGATACAGAAGATGATAAAGGAACCCCTTCTTTGCATTGATGCAACAGCAGGAACCGGAAAGGATACCGTTTTTCTGGCGAAGCTTGTAGGAGAAAAGGGCAGAGTAATTTCTATGGATATCCAGGAAATGGCGATAGAGCAGACAAAAAAACGGCTTTTAAAAGAACGGCTTTCTGATAGGGCAGAAGTTGTTTTAGACAGTCATGCACATATGGATAAGTATGCTCAAAAAGACAGTGTTTCTCTTATCATGTTTAATCTCGGTTATCTTCCTGGAGGGGATCACAGCCTTTCCACAAAGGCAGATACAACAATCGAGGCCCTTGAAAAGGGACTGAATCTGCTTCATGAGGGCGGCATGATTTCCCTGCTTATTTATAGCGGGGGAGACAGTGGCTTTGAAGAGAAGAAGCAGGTACTTGCATGGCTTCGAGAATTGCCGGATGATAAATATACTGTACTTGTGGAAGCTTTTTATAATAAACCCAATAATCCGCCGCTGCCGGTTTATATTTTAAAGAATGAAACGGCATAAAATAGTGTGCGGATAGAGTATTGTTTTATCTGCTTTTTTGACGGAAATTTTTTCTTTTCATAAAATTAGATATTCATATGCCAGTGCGGCAAATTTTATGGTAAGATAAGAAGTAGGTTGTTTGGAAGTTTTCAGCACTCGATTTTGCGGGGAAATTTTCGGGAGTACATTATTTTTAGAAGGAGGAAAAGAGATGGAGATGATAAAAGAAACTGCAAAAGTTGTTCGTCAGCAGCAGATTGACGAGGGGATATTCGACATGGAATTATCCTTCCCTAAGGGGGCAGCATTAGCAAAGCCAGGACAATTTATTGCAATGTACTGTAACGACAAGAGTAAGCTTTTACCTCGTCCGATCAGTATTTGTGGTATTAATAAAGAAGAGGGAACTTTAAGAGTAGTTTACCGTGTTGCCGGAGAGGGAACAAAAGAATTTTCCGAGATGAAAGAGGGAGATACCTTAGAAGTTATGGGACCTCTCGGTAATGGATTTGCTTTAAAAGAGGAAAAGGCGATTATCATCGGTGGTGGTATCGGGATTCCTCCAATGTTAGAGCTTGCAAAACAGCTTAATGTAGAAAAAACAGTTGTACTTGGTTACAGAACTTCCACTTTCTTAAAAGACGAATTTGAGGCTGTCTGTGATGTAAAAGTTGCAACAGAAGACGGAAGTCAGGGAGCAAAGGGAACCGTTATTGATGCCATTGAAAAATATGGTGTTGAAGGAAAGGTAATCTATGCCTGTGGACCAATGCCAATGTTAAAAGCTCTCGCAGTTTATGCCGAAGAACACGGAATGGAAGCACAAATTTCCTTAGAAGAGAGAATGGCATGTGGAATCGGCGCCTGTCTTGGCTGTATCTGCAAGACAAAGGAAAAAGACCATCACACAAACGTAAACAATACTCGAATCTGTAAAGATGGTCCGGTATTTGATGCAAAGGAGGTAGTGTTTGCATGAATTTAGAAGTAACATTAGCGGGAAAGACATTTAAAAATCCTGTGACAACTGCCTCAGGAACATTTGGTTCTGGTGCAGAATATGAACAGTTCGTAGACCTTGCAGCACTTGGCGCAGTCACAACAAAAGGTGTGGCGAATGTACCGTGGGAGGGCAATCCTACCCCTCGTGTGGCGGAAACTTATGGTGGAATGCTGAATGCTGTCGGACTTCAGAATCCGGGAATCGATTTATTCTGTAAGAGAGATATTCCTCATTTAAAAGAAAAAGGAGCATCTATTATTGTCAATGTATGTGGAAGGAGTACTTCCGATTATGTGGAAGTTGTAGAACGTCTCGCAGATGAACCAGTTGATTTATTAGAGATTAACGTATCCTGCCCAAATGTAAAAGAGGGTGGTATCGCTTTTGGTCAGAATCCAGATGCTTTATATGAAATTACAAAGGCAATCAAGGCAAAGGCAAAACAGCCAATCGTTATGAAGTTAAGCCCAAACGTTACAGATATTACAGAGATGGCAAAGGCAGCAGAAGCCGGTGGATGTGATGCACTTTCTCTTATCAATACGATTACGGGAATGAAGATTGATATTCACAGACGTAAGTTTGTGCTTGCGAATAAGACAGGCGGTATGTCCGGTCCTGCAATCAAGCCAGTTGCTGTTCGTATGGTTTATCAGGTAAGCCACGCATGTAAGCTTCCGATCATCGGAATGGGTGGTATTCTCACTGGAGAAGATGCCATCGAGATGATGATGGCAGGTGCGACAATGGTTTCTGTTGGAACAGCGAATTTCCATAATCCTCGTGCGACAATGGAAGTATTAGACGGAATGAAGGCATATATGGAAAGATACCATATCGAGGATATTAACGAGATTATAGGATGTATTGACTAAAATATATACTTATTAAATAAGCATATTTGCAGAATACATTTTCCCAGAGCATTTTTCAAACACACTCCAGCGTGTTGAAAATACAAATAAACTGTGTTAGAATCAGAGCAACTGAATGTATTCTTGAAACAGGATATAAATAGAATTTCGAGAATACATAGAAATCAAAAGGATAAATCGGAGGTTGTTATGGAACAATACAAAAAAGAGTTTATAGAATTTATGATCGATTGCAACGTACTGAAGTTTGGTGACTTTGTGACAAAGAGTGGAAGAAAGACTCCATTTTTTGTTAACACAGGATTTTACCGTACTGGCTCTCAGTTAAAGAGATTAGGCGAATATTATGCACAGGCAATTCATGACCATTTCGGTTTTGATTTCGATGTATTATTTGGACCTGCCTACAAGGGAATCCCATTAAGTGTTGCGGCAACAATCGCTATTTCAGAAAAGTACGATAAGGATATCCGTTACTGCAGTAACCGTAAGGAAGTA
>ENA-ORNG01002242-ORNG01002242.1-human-gut-metagenome-genome-assembly--contig:-NODE-2242-length-12063-cov-23.581362_pt1 | contig 12063 bp, 7 predicted proteins | sample MGYA00242113_ERZ509018 | MGnify/ENA primary metagenome ERZ509018 (study PRJEB26280, sample SAMEA2338711) | human gut metagenome | biome: human gut; feature: human-associated habitat; material: faeces... | reverse complement strand
TTCTACGGAAAAACAACCCCCCCCCCCCCGATTTCTCGGGGTTTTCAGGATAATCAATGGCAGGGGCAGAAGGATTCGAACCCCCGGCACGCAGTTTTGGGTGGCTGTGGATATCTGCACTTTATATAAACTTCTCCTTAGTGTCCCAAACGCTTGCTAGTTTGCATCGGTTCACTTTTTGCCATTCTGATGCTTTTCTGATGCTGTTGTCCCCCTATCCAAACAGGGGGCAATCAAATGTTGATATGCGCTATATCAAAGACAAGAGAGAGCTTTCGAGCAGAAGCTATTACTGGGTTTCTTCAGTTCGCTGATTTGCCAGGTGTGGGGATCAACTGTCTTTTCCAAATCATCCATGCGATCTTCCATAATGTCCATGGCATCCTCTTGCGCTCAATACTGTCCAGCCGTTCGGAAAGCGCATTGAACTTTGGATCAAGATAGGCCTCCATGAGTACCATTGTCTCACTGATAGCTCTTTTCTGTTGCGCCATCTCCAGAACCATTTTCTACTTCTACTGGGCCATCAGATGGGAAATCGCCTGCAGATTCTTTTCCTCCAGCATCTCTATCATCTCTCACTCTATTTTGCGTCATTATAATCGCGGCACAACTTGGCTGCCAAAGTGTTGCAGGTAAAATTTTCCAAGTACCTGTTGATAATAAATAATTCGGGCAAAAGGTTTTCTACACGCCGCATCCGGCGCTTTACAAGAGTTCACTCGGCTTATGAGGTAGCTTCCGATATTGTGTGTTTGCCATAAGAAGCCGAGAGGAGCAGATATTCATGGCATAAGTTCCTGTTACAAGATGTCAGTACTGGTGGTCACAGGATATCGGAGATGGCTGGCAGCATGGAGAGGCCCTGGTGACCTTCAAATATCATAGAGTGTTGGAGATCCGGCTGAAATACCTGATCTGTCGGCGCTGCGGGGCGGTGCTGGATCAGTGCGTGGCGGAACCCCACCGTTTCCCGCAGGCGAAGTCGCGCTGACACAAGGGCGCACCGAATAATTATGAAAAGAAAAGCTAAAAGCTCGCATATCTCCTAGGCACCGGTGGCAATCCTATCTTTACGGCGCAATGGGAACGAAGCCCACAGCGGTAATAGCCGCTGTGGGCTTCGTTGTTTCCGCCTTTCCTGTACAATATCAATATGCAAAATCGAGGGGGATTCATTGTTATGTCAGAACAAAGACTCACAGGGTATCAGATTCAGGGATATGCCCAGCACCTCAAGCTGGAGGAGAAGAGCGAAGCCACCCTGGAAAAGTATCTCCGGGACATTCGGGCGTTCGCTGCTTGGGCGAACGGGCAGAAGATCAGCAAGGAGCTGACCGCGGAGTGGAAAAACCACCTGGTAGAGCAACACTACGCGCCCACCTCTATCAACGCCATGCTCTCCGCTTTAAACAGTCTGCTGGAATTCCTTGGCCTCAACGACTGCCGGGTAAAATTCCTGAAGGTTCAGCGTCGGCTATTCCGGGACGCTGACCGGGAACTGACTAAAGACGATTACCAGCGGCTTTTGAACACGGCCTATCAGCTTGGGCGGGACCGACTGGGGCTGCTGGTGGAGACCATCGGAGCCACGGGTATCCGGGTCAGCGAAGTAAAATATGTCACAGTGGAAGCCATTCGTCAGGGCAAGGCGGAGATATCCCTCAAGGGCAAGATCCGCACCATCCTGTTGCCGGGAAAGCTCCGCCGCAAGCTATTGAAATACGCGCAGAAACAAAAGATCGCCTCTGGCGCGATCTTTCGCACCAGAAGCGGAAGAGAGCTGAGCCGCCGTCAGATCTGGGCAGAACTGAAAGGGCTGTGCAAGCACGCTTGTGTGGAGCCAAGCAAGGTGTTTCCCCATAACCTGCGACACCTGTTCGCCACAGTCTTTTACCGGGTCTGTCGGGACATCGTCAAGTTGGCGGACCTGCTGGGGCACAGCAGCATTGAGACTACCCGCATCTACCTGGTGACCTCCGGCTCGGAGCACCAGAGAGCACTGGACCGGCTGGGGCTTGTGTCATAATCTCAGAATCAACATTCCGACAAGATGATCGCAAAAAAATAACCTGTTCTACATATTTATAAATAAATTTTACCACAAAGGACACCTGCCTGCAAGAGGGATTCGCCCCTTTGGGCAGCAGAACAGAGCCGGAAAAACGTCAAATTTTATCCGGCTTGAATCCTTGTGCCATTTTTCATGCCCGTGCTCCCCGCACGGGCTCTTTTTTTGCGCTTTTTCCACCGGGTTTCTCGATCTGAGTCAGTTGGGCACGGGATGGAATGTTGATTCTGTGACGAAATGGAATGAGCCACCTGTTGAGATCCATTCAAGACCAGCGGCATACGGGGGAATGTCCAGGACCCCGACCGGCAGGCGCTATGTGGGGAAGTCTAGAGAAAATACTGGTACAGCGCTGTGCTTCAGGGCCTGATGGACCTATGCATGAGGATGGCTCGACAACAGTCCAGTGAAGGTCCGCAGCCAATACATAACACACAAAATGGCGGCAAACAGCGCATAGAGAAGCGCTGGAAAAGTCGAAAACAACAGGCGCGTCTGCGGCGGGGCACCGCCGCATCTGACCGGGTGGCGCTCCTGTCGGGGAGTGCCGGAGAAAAGAGGACTCGTTCATATGTATCACGATGATAACACTTTCTGAGCCCGGCCGTGAGGAGACGCATATGGGAAAGATAACTTTCAATCGGCCGGACGAACCGGCCATGGTTCGCCTTCTGGCAGACGAGCGGCACACGGCGGCAGGCATCATCCTCCGCTTGGCCTGGAAGCAAGGGCTGACCAGAGAGGAGATGCAACGCTTAACCTGGGCGGATATCGCCCCGGATGAGGGCGGGATTCACCTGCCGGATCGGACTGTCCCGCTGGAGGAGGAAACTGCGTCCTGCCTGCTGGATCGATACGCCTTCCTGGATGGTGTCACCCCGTATGTAGTGGTATCGGACCGCCGTCGGCAACAGATGCCGCGAGAGTCCATCTCCCGGCTGGCTCGGCAGGCTCTGGACCGGGCGGGCATCGCCAGCATCAGCCTGATGGATCTTCGCCACGATTTCATCATCCGCCAGCTGGAGGCGCACGATTGGCCATACGTGGCCCGGATCAGCGGCATCGCTGTACATACCCTCTATGCCACCTTTTCCGATTATCTGCCCCGGACACAGCCCGCTCCTGCAGAGGAGCCGCCGGAGGCCTATGCCTTTCTCCTGTGGAAGGTTCTCCAGTCCCAGGGGAGCTCCCTGGTGGGACTGGCCCTGTGGCTGGGCTGGAAACTGGGGATGCAAGCCCGGGAGATCTTAGCTCTTACATGGTCCCAGGTGGACCTGGACCAGGGTGTCATCCATCTGCCGGATCGGGACCTGTCTCTGGGCGTAACCCTGCGGCGGCTGCTGCGAGAGACATGGAACCGGCGTCGTCCCGGCGACGATCCCCATGTGCTGCTTTCTCCCAACTCCCGGCGCCCGGTAGACCAGCCGCGCCTTTCCAAGCTGGTCCGGACGGCCCTGATTCGAGGCGGCATTGAGCACGTGGGCCTGGGGGATCTATGCCGCCAGGAACGCCGGGAAGTCGACAATGCCCGTCTGCTGGAACTGGCCGAAAGCCAGGACGCCATCACCCGGCGGGACGCTATGAGCCTGTTGAACCTCTCTGAGGCGGCGGCCTATGAGCGGCTGCGGCAGCTAACAGTCCAAGGCCGTCTGGTGCGTGTGGGGCAACAGTACTATCTCCCCGAGCAGGAGGAGGTTTTATAAGTGGCGAGAGGTGGGTCTGTCGGCCCACCTTCGTTTTCACCAGAACTTATAAACTCTGGATATGTTACAGCAGGGAAACAAACATCTCCCGGCAAGTAGCACCCCGTTTTTCAATTAAGTTAAAAGAGCCGCCAAACGCTGGACAGCGGCCAAAATTTCCCTTACATTGGCGTTGCGGACGGCGGGAGTGTCACTGGCGGCCGGCTCTGTGGTTGGTGTAGGCCGACACAAGTTGGTTGGCTAGCCCCCACACGAATCTCAGACCCGGCGGCAGGCATACCGGCGGACCGCAAATATTTTAAAGGAGGAGAAATCCCAAATGAAGAAGTTCCTTTCTCTGGTGCTTGCTCTGGTGATGACCATGTCTCTGGTCACCGTCAGCGCCGGCGCCAAGGACTTCACGGACGACAGCAGCATCACCTACAAAGAAGCTGTAGACGTGATCTCTGCCCTGGGCGTTGTCGACGGTTATTCCGGCGGCGACTTCCGTCCCGATGATGTCCTGACCCGCGGTGCGGCCGCCAAGATCATCTGCAACCTGATCCTGGGCCCCACCACTGCCTCCGCTCTGAGCGCTGGCACCGCCCCCTTCAAGGATGTCCCCGTGACCAACACCTTCGCGGGCTACATCACCTACTGCTCTCAGCAGAAGATCATCAGCGGCTACGCTGACGGTACCTTCCGTCCCACCGGCACTCTGAGCGGCAATGCTTTCATGAAGATGCTGCTGGGCGCTCTGGGCTATGACAGCTCTATCGAGGGCTACACCGGCGCCAACTGGACTGTTTCCGTGATCAAGCAGGCCGTGGGCATCGGTCTGGACGATGGCAACGACAACTTTGTGGGCTCCAAGGCTGTGACCCGCCAGGAGGCTGCCCTGTACGCTTACAATATGCTGCAGGCCACCATGGTGGAGTATGACCAGAAGAACACCATTGTTGTGGGCGACGTTGAGATCAACACCACTTCCAGCCGGAAGGATGTCGCCAACAATGACAAGACCGAGACCATCGCCAAGGACGGCAAGATGCAGTTTGCTGAGCGGTACTTCTCCGATCTGAAGAAGGTCACCAGCGACGAGTCCGACGAGTTCGAGCGTCCCGCCACCACCTGGAAGCTGAAGTCCACCACCATCGGCACCTATGCCGGTGAGGCCGACCTGACCTACACTTCCGCTGTGGAGCTGGGCGACATCTACAAGGATCTGGACCTGTCCAGCAGCCTGAAGGCCTCTGAGGTTAACATTTACCGCAACGGCGCTCCCGACGGCAACAACGGCAAGTGGGGCATCGGCAAGGGCGACAAGAACGAGGTCGGCGGCAACGGCGTTCTGACCGAAGTCTTCTATAACGACGATGATGACACCGCTGTCATCACCATGATCGACACCTATCTGGGCGAGGTCACCTCCACTCACAAGGCCTCTGGCAACCGTGACGCCTACATCAGCATCTCCCCCAAGGCTGACGGTATTGGCGTCGGCGGCAACTTCGACACCGAAGAGTCCTTTGACGTGGATGATCTGGTGCTGTACACCTACTCCAACAAGTCCGGCGACAAGGGCATCCAGACCGTGATCAATGCCACTGAGACCGTGACCGGCACTCTGAAGTCCTACACCTCTGGCAAGAGTGTGAAGGTTGCAGACACGACTTATAAGGGCACTGCCGCTTATAAGGATCAGATCGCCTCTCTGGACAACGCAGTTGACCAGGAAGTCACCGTGTACCTGGATCAGTATGGCTACGTGGTCTATGTGGACACCGATGCCATCACTGATAACTACGCTGTGGTTCTGCGCATGAGCAACTCTGGTGTGTCTGATGAGGCCAAGTTGCTGTTTGCGGACGGCACTGTCGCTACCGTTGACGTGCGTAATTACAACAGCATCAAGGACAAGATCGATGCCAACGATATTGTTTCCTACACCAAGAACAGCTCTGGTGAGTATAAGCTCACCCCGCTGGCAAAAGATGCGGATGCCAAGAACGAAGACACTTCCAAGACTGCCACGCTGATCAAGAGCGGCGAGTCCGATCTGGTTGATAGCTACTTCAAGTCCATCGATTATGCCAACGGCAAGACTCTCTTCATCATTGCTACAGTTGACAATGACGGTGATGAGAACTATCGTGTGTACGAGGGTATCAAGAATGTTCCCGATGTGAAGATCAAGGCGGACTCTTCTGTTAAGCTTGCTGTTTATGCAAAGGATAGCAGTGATACTGCCCGGGTGATTTTCATCAATGCCAGCAACAACGCTGTTGTGAGCGGCTCCAGCGATGATATCGTCTTCATCAAGGGTAACACCAAGCATGACGAGAATACCGGTAGTTCTTACAGCAGTGAGCTGGGTAAGTATTGGGAGTATGACGCCATCGTCAACGGTGAGTTTACTACCATTAAGGTCGACCATCCCGTCGCTAAGGCGTTCGCTCTGTATAACAGTGTCAGCTACGACAAGAACGGCGTCGCTACCAGCCTGCTTCCCTCTTCTCCCGACAATTCCGAAGTGTTTGAGGTTCTGAACAAGGGCACTGAGCGTGTGAAGAACGACGTTGTCGGCCTGGGTGGTAAGTATTACACCTATTCCGACGCTTGCCAGGTCTTCCACATCGACGAGGACGGCGACTTTGACGAGACCGTGTACACTGTCTCCAATATCGCTACCGATGACGATGACAATGTCTGGTTCGTCAGAGATGACGGTGATGTGGTCGCCATCTTCTATCAGGATGTGACCAAGGGTGGTAACAACAACGACTATGACACCAATGTGACCAAGATTGCGCTGAGTGCAACAACCGGTAATTTGGCAGTCTTTGTTGACAACGCCCCCGAAAAGGACACTACCTATACTGTGACCCTGTCCATCCTGCGGGATAGTGGTTATGTGAAGGTCGGTACCTTCGACGTCACTGTTAAGGCTAATGCTACAGACGGTAAAGTAGATATCTCTGATAGCCTCATCAAAGGCAACAGCTATCAGATCACTTACGGTGATCTAGTTGCAACTACGGGTTATCAGGGCAAGTAATTTCTATTAATTGCTTAAAACCGCAAAAAGTCCCCCCTCGGTTTTGCCGAGGGGGGACTTTTTGTTTAGAGTTTTAATCTATGGTTCAATTTTTGGCTTTATCCATGGGCTGTGGACTAAATCATTCTTTTAGTAAGGCAGAAGATGACACATCTATCACTTTCTTACTCCATACATCAGGACCCTGGTCCCGGCGGGGACTGTGCCGCTATCGGCCAGCAGGTTAAAAGCCGTGACCTCATCCCAAGTACAGTTCTGGCAGTAACAGTGAAACCCCTGATATGTGGAGTCCCGCACAGTGAAGTACAGCGCCCGGACCGGGGCGCCGGGGCGGGGCCAGTTGAACCGGATATCCGCCCAGGGGTGCTGGTCCTCCGCCCAGAGCTCCACCAGCTCCTTGCAGTAGTCGCCGCCGGAGCCGGACCCCGCGGCGTCACAGTACCTGTAATCCGTGGAGCCGTTCACCCGCAGGGCCAGGTCCGGGCAGCCCACCGCCTCCAGGCAGAGCGCCACGCTTGCGTACTGGGTGAGGTCCGGGACGGTCAGGTCCACCTGCGGCGCCGGGGCCTCCGTGGTGAAGTCCAGGATCTTCACAAGCGGCAGAGCGGCCTTGACCGCTTCGTCCCCCTCCGCCCGGGCGACGGCCTCGGCCGCGATGGCGTCTGTATTTTCTTTCAGTGCCGTATCGATTTTCCCATTATCTTTGTTAAAATCTTCCATCAAAATCCGGTCGGTGGGGTCCCACTGACACAGTTGGTAATTGGCCGTTTGGTTCAAAAAACATTCCTCGTTTCGTATCAATTTACAGGGCGGCCCGGCAGGGGGAACGCCGGGCCGCCTCCGCAGGGGCGCCGGGACCTGAAAAAATGCTCCCGCGCCGGAGGCTGGCCCTCCGCTTTGCCCTACACTCCTGTGGAGTGTAGGGCAAAAGTTGCATGTTTCCATGCACCGGAAAAAATTTTTCTGCTGCACTGACGGATGCAACTTTTCCCCGCACTACCGGAGGTAGTGCGGGGAATGTTCCGCCGCCCGGAGGCTTTGGCCGTTTGCCCTCCGGGCGGGGATCCCCGTGAAAGGGGGATGTTTTTGAATCAGACAGCAAACTATGGACTCAGCCAGTGGGAAGCCACCGACCGGATCCTGATGGAAGATTTTAACAGTGATAACAGCAAGATCGACGCGGCGCTGGTCAACTTGGCGGCGCAGGCAGCAGGCTTCGGGAACTGTCAAATCTACCGCACAACATACACCGGAACAGGGACAGCCGGAGAAAACAATCCTAACACGCTGTCTTTTCCCAATATACCAGTGCTGGTGATGATTGCGGGTTCCGGTGCGATTGGCTTTACAGGGTCCGGCATCACGTACATGATCTGCATACAGGCCGGCAGCAGCGACTTCTGCTATGCTGACTGGAATGAAGAGGGAAAAACTGTTTCCTGGTACATGCCGAACGGCAGCGGCAGGGAACAGTTGAATGCAAAGAATCAGGTCTATCAAGTTACTGCGTTTCTGTTGAAATGACGATACAGCAAAAAGGCCCCCGGGCACAAGCCCGGGAGCCTTTTTAGTCCCTATAACAGAAGATTAAAATTCTCCAAAATTACAGGGTATCGCTGTACACGCCAGTGTACGTTGCAGACGCAGTATCCAAGGTCAGGTAGACAGTGTACTCGCCCTTGGCCTGGACCACACCATCGGTCACGTCGCTCGAAACAGCAAAGACTGTGTCCTGAGCGCGGCCGCCGAAATTATTAATCACACGAGAGGCGACCGTAAAGCCGTCCTTCTTGACTGTCATGGTCAGCTTGCCAGAAGGCAGAGCCACGCCGTCACCGGCAGCGGAGACGCTGAACTTCTTGCTGTCAGCATCGAAGGTCAGAGACAGGATTGCGATATCACCATTGGGCGTGCTGCCGTCATCGGTGTCCACATCCACAGGCGTAGTGCTCTTCAGGATCACGAACTCAGCAGTGCCGCGGTCATTCAGAACAGCGGAGATCTCGCCCTTGAACTGAACGCCATCCTTCGGGTCGTTGTTGGCATCTTCCAGAGCGTCAACGGCCTGGGTGAAGGTGGTATAATCCTCCACCAGGATATCGCCGCCTGTGGTCTGCTCGCGCTGGACGACCACAATGATGGCGTCAGAAGCGATGGTCAGACCAACATCTCGACTCGTCTTGTTGGAGACATACAGCGTACGACCAGTGGCTCTCAAATCAGCGGACACACCATGCCGGACGTCGTAAACCTTATGCAGATCGGGATCGATCGGCTTGGGATCGGGCGTATTGTTGAAGTCGCTGGCGCCGTACACATCATCCTTGACGTTCTTATCGGTGACCAGTTCAGCATCGATGACATAGCCGTCGGTGTCATAGGTCAGCTTCCACATGGCATCTTCATCGTAGATAATGCTCTTGTTGATGCTATCCTGCAGGACGGTGCTGCCCTTCTCCTTGACGGTCAGGGTCTTGACCTCATTCTCGGTCACAGCGATGAAGTCCCAATAGTAGTTGCCGTCGGCATCCACGTACTCGTTCTGAGTGCCCTCCACAGCGAAGGCATAGTTCTCAGTGGAGTTGGCATCCTCGCCGATGACCACAGCGCCAATGATGTACAGGTCCTCATCATACACGGCGAAGATAGCGGGAGACTTAGTGGGATAAGCGCTGTCGATCTTTCTCATGGAGGTCAAGGCATTGTCGCCGTTGGCATACACCTTGATGTCCACATTCTGAACGCCGGTGTAAGTGCCATTGACTTCGGTGATGCCCACCTTAGAAGTCTTGTCCACGGCGCCGGTCTCCACCGTGATGTACACGGAGTCGTCGTTGCCGTAGGCATACTTGGTGCTGCTGCCGGTATATTCATCCACCACACGGACGCCGGCGCTGTTGATGTTGAACGCCTTGGACTCAGCGGGCTGGATGGCGAAGCGGCCGGCGGGCACGGGCTTCAGGGTATACACGCCGTCCTTGTCGACGGTGTAGGAGAACCACATGTTGTACTCGGACTCACCATCAGTGCTGTTAGTGTACTTCTTGTCGCCCAGGAACGGATAGTTGACCGCATCATCGGCCACATCATTGTCGTTGGTATCCAGGTTCTTGTTGGTATCCTGGACATCCACCTGAATTTCCTCGAAGGAGCCGTCCAGGAAGATGGCGCCGGCGGTGGCGGTAGAAACAAACAGGTTGCTACCGTTCAGATCATAGCCGGTCAGGAACAGATACTTCAGATCGCCGGAGACCTTCACAGTGCCCAGAACGTAGCCATAGGCGTCCATGTAGACGTCATAGGTGTTGTCCAGCAGGCTGTCATAGTACTTGCTCAGATCATTCTTCACAACGCCCTTCTTGGCGTAGTCATACTGGGTGCCGTCGGTGACCAGATACTTCTCATTGGAGAACTTGGTAACGGTGCTGTCAGACAGAACCTCGGGCTCGTCAATGACGATGACCTCGTACTTGTTCTTAGAGGTCTCAGCCACGTTCACGCGCAGCATGTCGCCTTCCTTGTAGTTCTCAATAGCGAAATCATCAACGGACAGGACCTCATCGATCTTTCCAGCGTAATCATTCTGGTAGACCTTAATGGACAGAGTGCCCTTCTTGGCGTTGTAGTCGGCGGTAGCCTCAGCCAGATAGGTGTTGATGGAGGTGATGGTGACCAGCTCGTCATCGTTGTCCACGAACACCTGGGTCAGCACGCCGTTGCCGGTGGTGTCGTACTTGGTGGTGTTGGTGCGGATCATGTTGGAGTTCTTGATGACGTCGGTCCGCAGCTGACCGTCCACATAATACTCGACGGTGTAGTCATCAATGATGGACTTGGTCAGCAGCTCATACAGCTCCTTGCCGGTTACGGAAGTGGTGTACTCAGCCACCAGCTCCTCATAATCCACATAGGTGCCGATGTCGCGGCCCTTCCAGTTCCAGGTACGGGCAGGACGGTCGAAGTCGTCGGCGTCGTTGACCAGCTTCAGGTCGGGCTGATACCGCTCGCCGAACTCCACGGTGTAGTCGTGGGTGGTGTTGTCCTTGGTGTCGTCGATGGCGGTGGCAGCACCAGAGATGCTGGAGGTCACATAGGTGGGCTTAGAAGCGCCGATGGCGACGGTGGCGCCGTTGACGGTCACGTTGGTGCCCTTGCTGTCATACTCCACCAGGGTGGCACGCAGGGTGTTCACGGCGAACAGGCAGGCTTCCTCACGGGTGAGGGCACGGCTGCCGACAAACTCGTCGTCGCCGGTGGTCAGACCTTCCTGCTGGGCACGGCCCATGACATTGACGGTCCAGTTGGGGCCGGTGTAGCCCTCAATGGTGCTATCATAGCCCAGAGCGGTCAGCAGCATCTTCAGGAAGGCAAAGCCGGTCAGGGTGTTCTGGGGACGGAAGGTGCCGTCGGCATAGCCGTCGATCAGGCCGGACTCCACGCAGTAGGCGATGTAGCCGGCGAAGGTAGAGCCCGCGGGAACATCCTTGAAGGGAGCCGCGGAAGTACCCAGAGCCTCAGCCGTGGTCTTGCCCAGCATCATGCAGGCGATGATCTTGGCGGCAGCGCCACGGGTCAGGGTGCCCTGGGGCTGGAAATTACCGCCGGCATAGCCGTCGATGATCCCCATTTCGGACATCACGTTGACAGCTTCCTCGTACTGCTCGCCAGAGAGCTCGTCGCTGTCCGTGAAGTCCTTGGCGCCGACGCTGACGGTGACCAGGGACATGGTCATCACCAGAGCAAGCACCAGAGAAAGGAACTTCTTCATTCGGATTTCTCCTCCTTTTGAGTTTTCGCCGTCGCCTTTCCAACTTTTTCGCCAGAAGAGTACGTATCCCAACATTTTTGGCAGAAATCGATTGATATTCGGCTCAAAGCAAGCGGTTTCTGGTAGCAATTTTCCCGGAATATTTTAAAGGCACGGTCCAGGACGGCCCCGGAAACCGGCTTGGCAGCAGCACTTTTTCTGGTAGCTGCCTGGTGGCCGGATGGGCAGATCTCTGCTCGAAACCCCATTTTCTGGAAATCTGGACAGGAAATCCCCTTTCAGCCACCAAAGGGCTACCAGCAAAAACAAAGGCTGCACAGAAGATCCAGCTGAAAAATCAAAGAATAGCGAAAGGAGGAAACGGCGGTTTTGCTACCATATTTTGTAAGAAAATCAGCCGCATCAACGGCTTTGGGCTCCGGGGACCGAGATACGTACTCTTCTGGCGAAAAAGTTGGAAAGGCGACGGCGAAAACTCAAAAGG
>ENA-ORNG01002236-ORNG01002236.1-human-gut-metagenome-genome-assembly--contig:-NODE-2236-length-12073-cov-12.098935_pt1 | contig 12073 bp, 8 predicted proteins | sample MGYA00242113_ERZ509018 | MGnify/ENA primary metagenome ERZ509018 (study PRJEB26280, sample SAMEA2338711) | human gut metagenome | biome: human gut; feature: human-associated habitat; material: faeces... | reverse complement strand
CTGCCGCTGTGGGCCTTGTTATATTTGCACATCCGGTAAAATATCGTTGTGAAATCACAAAAGGAGGCATCTTATGACCGAAGACAGACTGACTCCCCTGCAAATCCAGGCATTTGCCCGCCACCTCCGGCTGGAGGAGAAGAGCGAAGCCACTATGGAGAAGTATCTCCGGGACATCCGGGCCTTCGCACGCTGGCTGGACGGGCGGGAGATCAGCAAAGGGTTGAGCGCGGCGTGGAAGGCTCATCTGGTGGAGCGGGGCTACGCCCCCGCCAGCATCAACGCCAAGCTCTCCGCACTGAACAGCCTGCTGGAGTTCCTGGGCCTCGGCGGCTGCCGGGTGAAATTCCTGAGGGTCCAGCGGCGACTGTTCCGGGACGCCGGCCGGGAACTGACGAAGGCGGAGTACCAGCGCCTGCTGGACACGGCGCACCGGCTGGGACAGGAGCGGCTGGGCCTGCTGGTGGAAGCCATGGGGGCCACGGGCATCCGGGTCAGCGAGGTGCGGTATCTCACGGTGGAGGCCGCCCGGCAGGGCAAGGCCGAGATCTCCCTCAAGGGCAAGATCCGCACCATCCTATTGCCGGAAAAGCTCTGCCGGAAGCTGCTCCAATACGCCCAAAAACAAAAAACCGCCTCCGGTGCAATCTTTCGCACCAAAAGCGGAAAAGAGCTGGGCCGCCGGCAGATCTGGGCGGAGATGAAGCGGCTGTGCGGGCGCGCCGGGGTGGACCCGCGCAAGGTGTTCCCCCACAATCTGCGGCACCTGTTTGCTATGGTGTTCTACCGGACCAGCCGGGACATCGTCAAGCTGGCGGACCTGCTGGGCCACAGCAGCATCGAGACCACCCGCATCTACCTGGTGACCTCTGGCGCAGAACACCAGCGGACGCTGGACCGGCTGGGACTGATCTCCTAATCACGGAATTCGCATTCCGACACAAATGATCGTGAAAAAATAGTTCGTCCTACATATCAATAGACAAATTTTAGCACAAAGGACAGCTAACCGCAAGGGATTTTGCCGCTTTGGGCAGCAGAAAAAAGCCGGAAAAATGTCAAATTTTGTCCGGCCTTGGTCCCTGCGCCATTTTTTACGCCCGTGCCAGCCGCACGGGCTTTTTTCGCACTTGTTCTGCGGAGCTTCTTGCGCCAGCTTGGTCGGGCGCGGGATGGAATGCGAATTCCGTTGACAGGGGGTGTGAATATGCAGTGCGCGGAGGCAGCCAGGCTGCCAGAGACTGGGGAGCAGACTGGCGCTGTCATCACATCAGAGATGATCCGGTCCTATCTGGAGACACTCTCCCGCCGGGGGAGGAGCCGGAACACGGTGCAGATGTACGGTGCCAAGCTGCGGGCCTTCTATCACTACCTGCCGTCTGACAAGCGGGTGGAGGAGGCCAAGTGCAACCCCTGGTGCCTGCGGAAGTTGTATCTGGCCACCCGGTCGGAGATCGAGCGGAACGTGCGGCTCCCGGCGGAGCAAGCCTATGAGCAGATTCTGGATACGGAGCAGTTGGCTGCCGGATGGACGGAGAATGAGAGCAATTCCATCCAAAAGGATGTTTGCGATAGATATTTTCTCGCCGAGAGGTGTAAAGGAGGAGAAGAGATGAAGAAACGGATCTTATCAGCTTTGATGGTGCTGTGCCTGCTGCTGACACTGCTGCCGGTTTCGACACTGGCGGCAGAGGAGGGGACTGGCGAGTCGGATCCTGCGATCAATCAGGATGGATCGGACTTGCGGAAAGACCCCGCAGAGGAAGGCGGGAAACAGGAGGCCGTGGAAAGTGGGACCGCCGATGAACCGGATGGCCCCAGTGCGCCAAATGAGCCGGGGACTTCAGGGGATCCAGAGGAAAATGAGCCGACAGAGGTTCCGGGAGATCCCCCTCAGGGTCCGGATCCCACGGCCCCCACGGAGCCTGCGGGAGAGCTGGATCCCATAGAGCCTGCTGAGGATCCGGGGACAGTGGTAGAAGAGCCTGTGGCTGAGAACGCGGTGTATGTGTCGGCAGCAGGCGATGATGCGGACGGCACTGGCACAGCAGACGCTCCATATGCCACCTTGGCAAAGGCGGCGGAAGCAGCCCCGGATGGTGCGACGATTTATGTCATGTCAGATGTGGAAATGAACCAAATGGCATGGGTCTGGGAGAAAGAGCTGACCATCACCAGCTATGGTGTTGATCCTGTGACGCTCTCCCGCGGAGAAAATTTTCATACCAACGCAGATCCCGCCAGACAGCACTACAACCCCGCGATGATCGAAGTAGGCGGGGAAACGGAACAAGGGACCGTTTCGTCTCTTATTTTGACCCACATCATTTTGGATGATATGGGCAAATACGAAGGTGAATACTTTGTGCAGGCCGATTCCGAAGGCGATGGGGAGACCACCGTTAGCAGGAGTGAGGTCCCAAATACAAGCATTGTGCAAGACGCCATAATCGCAACTTACAACGGTATGGGTACGATTACTTTGGGGGATGGTGCGGAACTTCGCAACTACGGCGGTATGAGTGCCGTGCGCCTGTCCGGTGGCGAGCTGATCATGGAAGAAGGCAGCGCCATTTTGGATACAACCGAAAACGAACGTGAGAAAGGTGCGTCCGGCAGCTTTGGCCCCGCTGGTGCGGTCTGGCTCCAGGGCGGCATCTTGACCATGAACGGCGGCACGATAGGCGGCGATAAAGGTGTCATGATGAATGGGCGTGCACTCTATGCAGACGGCGGCACCGCTAACATCGGTGGCACCATTCAAAATATTCATGGTACCGATGCGGCCTGGCAGGGGCAGAACGGTGTTGCTGTCCATCTGCGGTCTCACGGTGAAGCTACCCTTGCCAGCACTGGAGAGATCACCAATGTGACCGGCACCAACGCAGGCAATAACTGCGCCATCTGGACCCAATTTTGCAACTTTACCACTAAAGCGGGATCTAAGATTTCTCATGTGGACGGTTTCCAGCTGCTCTATTTTGACGACCTCGACAACAACAACTACAGCCATGAGGTGTACCTCAACGGTACGATCTCAGAATGCGCTTCGGGTTCGGCGAGTCTTTTGCGGTCCTGGTACGGCCAGATCACATTTGGCCCGAACAGCGTGATTGAAAACTGTAGTTCCAGCAGTGCGGGCGGCCTGATCTATTCCAATAACGGCTCCCACTACACATTTGCGGGCACCATCCGCAACAATACCGCCTCTAAAGGCATGATTTATCTTGCCAACCAGGGTGGCGGCGGTGTCATCGCCACGATTGAGGAGACTGCCCATATTGTGGACAACAAGGGTCTTGCCGTTCGTGTGAACAACAGCTCCAATCTCACCATGAACGGCGGGGAGATTGCCCGCAACTCGAGCTACGGTATCCAGATCAGCGGCAAGACCGACTGGACGGGTGTCAGGTTCATTATGAACGGCGGCAAAATCTGCGACAACGGCAGCTATGGTATCTACCATACCGTTGCAGGGAAGTCCCTCGTCGAGATCAATGGCGGCACCATTTCCGGCAATAAGGGATCGAGTGGCAGACAAATCTCCTCCTCCGGCGGTTATGCTGTTGCTGAAACGGAGGAAGGCGCCGGATATGAGTACACCCATGTAAGCGCTGATGTGATGGGGGAACCCCGTACCATATACGTCAGCGCCGGGAAGGTGGAACTTCCTGAGGGCTATGCGGATGTGAACCTGGGCCGCGCCACGAATGAGGCAGTCAACACGCTGAAAGCTGGCGTTGCTAACGAGCACGCCGACTGGACCCCCGTGGGCAGCAGCGCCCTGTGGGTTCAGCCGTCTGCGACTGAGTACAGCTTCGAGCTCGATCCTACTTCCTCCCCTAAGAAGACCGACCTCTATGTGGCCTATGTACAGGTCAATCCGGACGGTTCACCCATTGATGGGGCTGAAGTGGCGGTCGAAGAGGTGGAGAATGCGGAGAAGGTGCCCATCGCTTTGAAGGATCTGACGGCAGGTGCTCCGTATGCGGTGATGCTCTTCAACAACAAGGAGTATACCCTGGCCCCCGATGACATCACCATCTACACCGGCGGCGGTCAGGGCGAGGAGAACTATGACGACGGCGGTTTCCCCAAGCTCACCATCAATGGCAGTGTTGACGTAAAATACACCGGCGACATTACAAGTTTGGAAATCAAGGGTGTGACTATCCCGGCAACGGACGACAAGACCATGCTCGATCAGCTCCTTGAAAACATTGAGGCGGTCTATACCTATGAGGACGGCACTGTCGCCACAGATGATTCCAAGCCGGGCGTGTACACAGTTACCCTCAAATGGAAGAACGGACTTACCAATGAGGACGTTCGGGTGAATGGCAACAATGTAAACCTTGACGGTGCGGGTACACTAATCGTCCGCCATACGCAGGATATTGAGGAAGCGCAGGACGGCGCCAATACATATGTGTTGTTGACCGCAGAGCCCACCAAGGCTGTGATCCACGCCGAGGCGATTGCAAAGACACAAACCAGCTCATGGGGAACCGTGTATCAGCCGTCTTTCTACACCAACGATAACGAAGACTTTGAGATCGAGGATATCGCCGGTATCCAACTCCTGGACGACTCGCTGCTGATTGATGACGACGGCACGGACCGCCAGGCTCTGCTGGAACAAAAGGCAGAGGATTCTGATCTTCTGAATGAGTTGTCCGATGGCAAAACCTACCGCTACGACTTTCACTACCTGGATCTGGTGGACGCCTACAACGGCAACGCCTGGGTTTCTGCCAGCTATGGCACCACAATCTATTTGCCATATCCCGACGGTGTGACAATGGATAACGCAAATGACCTGGATGTACAGGTCATCCACTTTCCGGGCCTGCACCGGGAATATGGCATTGCCGGTCAGGCCGAGGTGACGGATGCCATTGAAGCCTGTGAGCCGGAGGTTATAACCGCTGAATTTGACGCCAATGGTATCGAATTTGATGTGGACCGTTCCGGATTCTCTCCTTTCGCTGTTGTCTGGCAGGAGAACGCGCAGACCTTCACCATCACCGCCTCCGCCGGTGACGGCGGCTCCATCAGCCCCCGCGGCAGCGTTGCTGTGGCCGAGGGTGCGGACAAGATTTTCACCATCACGCCGAACGGCGGCTATACCATTGCCAATGTGAAAGTGGATGAAAAGAGCGTAGGAGCAGTCGATAGCTATACATTTACGGATGTTAATGCAAACCACACCATTTCTGCAACCTTTGCCCGCGATAGCTCCGGAGACGGTGGCGGCCATGACAGCGATCCCTATCTGAGGTTCGACTCCAATGGCGGCACCCGCTTCGACCCCATCGATGAAGACGGAAGGAGCTTCTCCCTCAATGTGTACGATGATGAGGAGTACGGCGCCCACATCCCCACCCGGCCCGGCTACCGCTTTACCGGTTGGTACAAGGACAGCCGCCTGACCATACGGGTGGACGAGGATGAGACTCTGCGGGTGACCTCCTCCGTGACGCTGTTCGCCGGCTGGACGGAGACCTCCGTGCCCGGCATGCTGAACGGCGACGACCACTACGCCTACATCCAGGGCTATTCTGACGGCTCTGTGCGGCCCAACGCCAATATCACCCGGGCCCAGGTGGCCACCATCTTCTTCCGCCTGCTGGACGAGAATGTGCGGGACGACAATCTCACCACGTCCAACGCCTTCCCGGATGTGAACGAGGACTACTGGGCCAACACGGCCATCTCCACCATGGCCCGGCTGGGCGTCATCAACGGCCGCAACTCCGGCCTGTTCGACCCCGACGCTAACATCACCCGCGCCGAATTCGCGGCCATCTGCGCCCGGTTCGACGACAGCGGCGTCGCCGGCGTCACCACCTTTACGGACACCGCCGACCACTGGGCGGAGGACGAGATCAGCCGCGCCGCGGCGCTGGGCTGGATCCAGGGATACAGCGACGACTCCTTCCGGCCCGACCAGTACATCTCCCGCGCCCAGGCGGTGACCATGATCAACCGGGTGCTGTGCCGCCTGCCGGAGGACACGGACGATCTGCTCTCCGGCATGAACACCTGGACCGACTGCCACGAGAGCGACTGGTTCTACCTGGCCATCCAGGAGGCCACCAACTCCCACGACTTTGTCACCAAGGACCGGGTCTATGAGAGCTGGACCGACCTGAACCGCGCTCCCGACTGGAGTCGGTACGAGTAAGGAGCTCAAAAATCAATTTGACAGAAAGCCCGGGCGGATTTTTTCCGCCCGGGCTTTCTGTATTACGATAGAAAAGTGGATATCGCTATGGCTTCTAAGCGCCATAAAAACAAGTGTCAAATAGAAAAGCGGATTGCCCAGGCGCAATATAATAAAGAAGGACGGATAAACAGAAGTAGGTGAATCAAATGGCAATGAGAGCAGCCTGACATGAGGCGCGGCTTGAAACGTGGAAGAAGCAGATAGAAGGTTGCCGAAACAGGGGGAGACGAGTAAGTGAATGGTGCTTGGAACACGGTGTCGGCCCAAAGATATACCAGCGGTGAGAGCGGGAGCTGTACGGCATAAACAGCGAAAACCAAAACAGGCAGAAAGAGGGGCGGATGCCGGAAGCAGCGCCGGTATTCGCGGAAATTACCGCCTCGGAATTGCGTGGGAGCCGAGGCAGGGTGATTGCCGGGATTAAAACCGGAGCAGTTGAAGTGGGGATTTACATCCGAGCAGACAGCGCGGCCGAGGCAGCGTTGTGCTGGGGGCTGAGGGATGCTGAATGACCTTGCGGGAGCAGGGCAGATTTATATTGCCTGTGGGTATGCGGCTTTGCGACATTGGTACAGCAGAAGTTCCGTTTAGCTCCGTTCAGCGGTACGCTGTTTTTGCCCTGTGGTTATAGGCAGGACTGGATCAAGAGGCTTTATTGGGAAGAGGATGGATTTGTACTGGTCACGAAGCGGTTGGAGGCTGGAAGCTTCCAGTGGCCTCGGAACAGCGCAGAGGCTCGGAGGTTAAGTTACCAGCAGTATCCTTAATTGTCAAAAGCATTGAAAATGATAACTTTCCGGGTAATTTTTAGCCGCCAAATTTGCAAAAACAAGACCAATACACAGATGAACAGCACGGAGATGGTAATGCTCTCCCGTGCGGAATAGGATGAACTGCTTCGAAAGAGCGCGGGGTATACGGAACGAAACCGGAAGCTGGAATGGCTGATGGAACAGGTGCGTCTTGCCAAAAGAAAGCCTGTGGGCATTCTCTGAACAGATGAAAGAGGAATTGGCGGGTCAACTGAGCCCGATACTTGATGAGACGGAGGCATGGTTGTCTATCAGAGCTGCTATAAGGGGAACCGCGGCAGAGCCCCATATCCGGCAGGAGCGGTCCCTACAAGTGGAGGAGCTTCCGCCCGAAAATGTCACTATTGAGATGATGGAACACCGGCTTTCTGAATCTGGGTGTGTATGCTCCGGATCGCCCATGGAGGGGATTGGCAGAAAAGTCCGGCGGACATGAGTCATGATCCCCACACAGGTGAGGATTCGGGCATACATACGCTTGTCAAAATTGCACACGGGCAGAAACGGAAATGCCCATCTTGAAAGCTGAAAAGAAGACTGCCCGAATCCCTGGCAGCTCCGCAAGTTTTGAAGCTGGAGGGCCGGACTCTATATGCGGCTGTACCGGACCGCAGGGATGTGGAACACCCTGTCGTGCTGTATGAATACCAGCCGAACTGGAGGACAAAGAGGAGGCGGAGAAACTTCTGCCGGAGAGTGCACCGGATACTCACAGAACATTGAAGGGAGAATGGTTCCATTAAGCGAGCCTGCTGAAAAGCGGGCTCGTTTTTCAGCCCTGGACAGGCAGATGTCTCTCTTTGCCCCGAAATGCCGAATTTTCCAGCAGTTAGATTGCCATGGAAATGCCGTTTAGAGTGATGGACGACTATATGCAGACGAATTTCCCTGAAGCAAAACCACACACTTCAGCCCCACCATGTGCATAGCATACCATGAGCATAGGCCTTATGAGAAAGGAACGATTGTAATGTCTGCTCTCTTGAAGAAATTCAGCAACCTTCTGTGTGTTAAAAGCATTGTAACGCTTGTCTTGACGGTAGTATTTGCCTATCTCGCTGTTTTGGATCGAATTTCCAACCAAGATTTTTTAACAATTTTTTCAGTTGTCATCGCATTCTATTTCGGCACACAGAGTCAGCGCCTGAATGAAAAGATCGAGAAGGACACAGACAAGAAGCAACTTTAGCTATAACCACAGTTCCCTTACTTTGGATGAGAGGTCAATGAGATGAATTATTTTCCCAACAACAATTTAAATAAAGAACGTCATTGCGGCTCTGCACCTGACAGAGACTCCTCCTGTCAGTGTTTTTGCCCCATTCTCTCCGGTGAACGCGGCCCCCAAGGTGAACGTGGGCCGCAGGGCGAACGCGGGCCCCAGGGTGAACGCGGCCCCCGCGGAGAGCGTGGTCCCCAGGGGCCAAAGGGTGAGCAGGGCTGTCCCGGTCCCATGGGCCCAAAAGGAATGGTGGGCCCTCAGGGACTCCCGGGGCCTCAGGGTATTCGGGGCGATATGGGGCCAAAAGGAGACACAGGAGATATCGGACCGCAGGGTGTCCGCGGGGATCCCGGCCCCATGGGCCCCAAAGGCGACCGCGGCCCCGTAGGGCCTAAGGGTGATCCGGGACCGGCTGGCCCAGTCGGCCCCAGGGGGGAAAGAGGCATTCCGGGCGACCGCGGCCCTCAAGGAGAACAGGGACCTCAGGGTGAGCAAGGGCTTCCTGGTGAGACCGGCCCTCAAGGACTCCAAGGAGATCGCGGCTGTCCCGGACCACAGGGAGAACAGGGCCCCATCGGTCCGGCAGGGCCCCAAGGCGAGCGTGGCGAAAGCGGCCCTCAAGGTCCGGCAGGACCCCAGGGTGAGCGGGGTGAAACCGGCCCTCAGGGTGAACTTGGCCCTCAGGGACCCGCGGGCACAACGCCTACCGTCACTGTAGGAACTGTCTCCTCCGGTACTACCGCAGCCGTCACCGCCAATCCGACGGACACCGGGATCTCCCTGGACTTCGTGGTTCCCGTCGGTCCTGCAGGCCCTCAGGGAGAAACCGGCCTGACAGGTCCCCAAGGTCCGGCAGGACCCCAGGGTGAGCGGGGTGAAACCGGCCCTCAGGGTGAACTTGGCCCTCAGGGACCCGCGGGCACAACGCCTACCGTCACTGTAGGAACTGTCTCCTCCGGTACTACCGCAGCCGTCACCGCCAATCCGACGGACACCGGGATCTCCCTGGACTTCGTGGTTCCCGTCGGTCCTGCAGGCCCTCAGGGAGAATCCGGCCCGACAGGTCCCCAGGGCCCGGAAGGGCCTCAGGGCGAGCGGGGCGAAACCGGGCCTCAGGGTGAACTTGGCCCTCAGGGACCCGCGGGCACGACACCTACCGTCACTGTGGGAACTGTCTCCTCTGGTACTGCCGCAGCCGTCACCGCCAATCCGACAGACACCGGGATCTCCCTGGACTTTGTGGTTCCCGTTGGCCCCGAGGGGCCGAAAGGTGAACCTGGTGAAGTTGGACCCGAAGGACCGCAGGGCATCCCTGGGCAGACTCCTGAAATTACAGTGGAGCAAAATATACCTACTGTCTACAAGGTTCGGTTTAAAACTGCGGAGACAGATTTCCTGACTCCCAATCTAAAAGCTGTTCCGGAGGTTTACAACGCAAATCTGTCCTCTGCTGGAAGTGTCTTGACGGTTCCTCTGGAGGCGCTGAACATGACCTTGCAGAACACTTCGGCCACTTCACTCCGCTTTTCCCTCCAGCCTGCGGTAACAGGAACGTCTATTGTGGCCGATATTCGCCGCGCAAGTATTTACGATGGAGCTTCTATTGACAGCCAGACCAATGACAACCTGACAATCTCAGGTGTGTTCGTAGTGGATGATCTGATCTACAGCCAGTCTCAGGAGATGCACTGGACACGAATCCGGCAACAAGAGCCCTCTACCGGTCTTTGGTCCATGTGTGAGATCCGAATCTTTTCTTCCCGAGGCGGTGCCCGTACGTCTGTATGCGTCAACTGGCTATACACGGGAGCCAGTTTCCTGGCACCATAAGTTTTCTTTCTCAGGACTGCAAGTTGCTCTGTGGGGCACTATAAATATTCATCAGAAGTGCAGTAATGTAAACGTGAAACAGAGGGGCAGCCAAACGGTCGCCCCTCTGCTCACACTTACCCATAAAATCAGATGATGAGATGTGAATGCTTTGCAGATGCTCCTTACCCCACTATACTGAAAGCAGAACATGGAATGGGGGGAGGGTATGCTGGGCGGGCGGGACTATACCGGGTACTACCGGCGGTGCGATGGAAAACTATCGATGGGATTCCTGCGGCCATGGATGCCGACACCGGCGAGGAGACTGCCATCCGGATTCTGTTTCTGTTCTTGGACCCGCCCAAGTATTACACGATAAGCAAGCAGTCCCTCTGCGCATTTCTGGAGGTGAGTGGGGGAGCGGAGAGCCGAGTGCAGGTGTCTGAGAAATAAGACGATTACGGGTTCCGCTATTAGTCTCCTGGAAGAAAGCGGAGTCCGCGGCCCGGTGCGCCGGAGCCCTGGCTATTCTCTGTTTCTGTGGTATGTTGTGTTGCTGAACAAGGGAGGCGACACGTATGAACGACTACATGAAGGCCCTGCACCAGCGGTTTTTCTGGGAACTGGAGCGTCCCAGCCTCTCTACTCCCCGAAAGTGAACGGGAAACGAATGGCACCAACGTCTCCGTCCATACAGAGGCGGCGTGCAAGGAGAAGTTGGCCCGGCTGATCGCGGAGATCGCCGCCGAGAAAAAGCGGCGGAAGCAGGCAGAACTGGCAGGTTGAACAAACGGGCCTCCCAGGGCGAACTGCTCTCGGAGGCCCGTATTTTTCCTGACTGTGGCTGGTTGAGTGGTCAGGGATAAAATAAGGTTACATAACACGCATGAAAATTGCGAAAAAATTATATAAAAGTTCCGCTTTCAACAGAAAGCGGAACTTTCGATGGTGGACGATACAGGACTCGAACCTGTGACCCCCTGCACGTCAAGCAGGTGCTCTAGCCAGCTGAGCTAATCGTCCAAAACGGAACGTATATAGGATACACGAAAACGCACCTTTTGTCAACACTTTTCTTGCGCGATCCTGTTTTTTTTGTTATACTGCTGACAGCACTATGACAGGAGGATCACTATGAATCGTGTGGCATTGGTCACTGGGGCTTCCCGGGGGATCGGGAGAGCGATTGCGGCGGAGCTGGCGGAGGAGGGACATGCTGTCTGTATCAATTACCTGACGCACCGGCAGGAGGCGGAGACACTGGCGGAAAAAATCCGGAACCACGGTGGAAATGCCATCGCGGTTCAGGCGGATGTGGCGGACCGGGCGGCTGTGGAGGCGATGGTCCGCACCGCGGAAGCGGAGCTGGGTCCCGTGAGCCTGCTGGTGAACAACGCCGGCATTGCGGGGCAGATCCAGTTTCAGGATATCACGGACGCCCAGTGGAATCGCTATCTGGGCGTGAACCTGGGCGGCGCCCGGAACACCATCCAGGCAGTACTGCCCCACATGCTCCATGAGAAGGCGGGCTGCATCGTCAACATCTCATCCATCTGGGGACTGCGGGGAGCCTCCTGCGAGGTGGCGTATGCCTGCACCAAAGCCGCTCTCGTGGGGCTGACCCGGTCCCTGGCGCTGGAGCTGGCGCCCTCCCACATCCGGGTCAACTGCGTGGCTCCCGGCGTCATCAACACCGACATGGTTCAGGTTCTGGGACAGGAGACCCTGCGGGATCTGGCGGAGCAGACGCCTCTGGGACGGCTGGGGACGCCGGAGGACGTGGCCCACGCCGTTGCCTTTCTGGCCTCCGACAAGGCATCCTTCCTCACGGGGCAAATCCTCGCCGCCGACGGCGGGTTCATCGTTTGAAGACTGCCGAACAAGAGAGCCGGGCGCCGCATGGGCGGCGCCCGGCTCTCTGTTACGTCCGCCCCGGCAGCGGCAGCGCGTGGAGGATCACCCGGCCGAAGCAGGCGAGCGTCCGGCCGCTGCCGGCGG
>ENA-ORNG01002235-ORNG01002235.1-human-gut-metagenome-genome-assembly--contig:-NODE-2235-length-12077-cov-1.983114_pt1 | contig 12077 bp, 7 predicted proteins | sample MGYA00242113_ERZ509018 | MGnify/ENA primary metagenome ERZ509018 (study PRJEB26280, sample SAMEA2338711) | human gut metagenome | biome: human gut; feature: human-associated habitat; material: faeces... | reverse complement strand
GTGAGTTATTATTATATCTTACCTTATCTGCAAGCCTGTCGCAATCCTAAATTCACGCAGGATCACTCCTCTTCGTCGATCTCCATGTTGATGACCTTACTGAGATCCACATAGTTGTCTTCGAATTCTCTGCTGCTTTCCACCGTCTGGATCGTCACTTCAATCTCTTTGCTGGAAAAATCGGACAACAGCATTTCCAACTGCTGCTTGTTCTGCTCGTGAGCTTCTCCTTTGAAATAATCGGAAGCCAGTCCGTCCTCCAACACCACCATGAGCTTGTTGTCTCCACCCAGACTTAATCGGGCGTTTTTCAGATACATCTTCATGGGATTCTCGGCATTTCCCACGATGGCCGGCCATTTCCGTACGATCTCCTGGATATCCCCGGGGACCGCCTTCGGCAACTGTGGCTTCGGCTTTGCCACACCGGCCTGCGGCACTCCCTGTGCTCCGGGAGCTCCGGCAGGCATTTGCGCCGCCGTAACGACAATGCCGTTTTCCACTTTTTCCTCCACCTGGCGAATACGATCCAGGACAGCTTCCTGATCCGTCTCCATCTCCGGCTTACACAGCTTGATCAGCGCGATCTCTACCAGGATACGCTTCTGCGCCGCATAGCGGATCTGTCCGGACAGTTCGGAGAAAATATGAATATAGCGGATGATCTGGTCCATGGACAGCATGGAAGCTTCTTCCTTCAGATTCGCCAGATTGTCCGTAGACATGTCTATGACATCCTCCAGATTATCCGCTGTCTGTACCAACATCAGATTCCGCAGATACCAGGTAAAGTCCGTGACGAACTGTACCAGCTCCCTGCCCTGCATGACGATCTCTTCCAACAGTTCAATGCAGCCTAACACATTCCGGTCCATAACGAAGCGCAGCAATCTGCTGAACACTTCTGTATCCACTGCCCCCAGCACATCCAGGGTCATATCGTAGGTCAGTTCTTTGCCCAGATGGAAGGCAATACACTGATCCAACAGGCTCAAGGCATCTCGCATAGAACCGTCCGCTACTTTTGCAATGTAGCGCAGAGCTCTGTCCTCCACCTGTACCTGCTCGGTGTCCATCAGTTCCTTCATACGATCCGTGATGGTATCAATGGAGATTCGTTTAAAATCATATCTCTGGCAGCGGGACAGGATCGTAATGGGGATCTTGTGCACCTCTGTGGTCGCCAGAATAAAAATAACATAAGAGGGCGGCTCTTCCAGCGTTTTTAACAATGCGTTGAAAGCTCCGGGGGAGAGCATATGCACCTCGTCGATGATGTAGACCTTGTATTTTCCCTCCGCGGGGGAATAGGATACCTCGTCGATGATCTCACGGATATTGTCCACACCGTTGTTGGAAGCCGCATCGATCTCAATGACGTTCATGGAAGTACCGGCTGCAATATTTTTGCACATGGTACATTCCCCGCAGGGACTTCCGTCTACCGGATGCTCGCAATTGACTGCCTTTGCAAAAATCTTCGCTACTGTTGTCTTTCCGGTTCCTCTTGTGCCACAGAACAGATATGCATGTCCGATCCTGTCCGCCTTTATCTGATTCTTCAGCGTTGTGATAATATGATCTTGTCCTTTTACGTCTTCAAATTCCGCAGGACGGAATTTACGATACAGGGCAGTATATGACATGTTAAATTACTCCTTTACTCATCACCAAAACTGATTCCGACAATCTTGGCTTCTTTGATGATATCCGCTTTCGGATCTACCATCTTCAGCTTTCCGGCAACCTCTCCAAGCGGAACCTTGCGGATGTTGCCGTTCTTGATTCCTACCATATATCCGTAGTCCTCTTTTAAGATCAGGTCTGCTGCTGCTGCTCCAAGTCTGGTTGCAAGCACACGGTCATACGGACACGGGCTTCCACCTCTCTGCGTATGTCCCGGCACTGTGATACGAACCTCCTGATCCATACGGTTCTGGATCTTCTCTGCAAGCTCATATGCCACAGACGGATAGCCCTTCTTTTCCTGTTTTTCTTTTAATTTTTTCTTCGGAAGGGCTGCATCTTCTTTTGTGATCGCGCCTTCTGCAACCGCGATGATCGTAAAATGCTTTCCTGCCTCTGTACGGCTCTTGATCGCACGCACTACGTTATCCACATCATACGGGATCTCCGGGAGAAGAATAATATCTGCTCCGCCTGCGATTCCGGCATGAAGTGTTACCCATCCTACTTTATGCCCCATAACCTCTACAATAAATACACGGCTGTGTGAAGTTGCAGTTGTATGGATTCTGTCAATTGCTTCCGTTGCGATATCTACCGCACTCTGAAAGCCAAATGTCATATCTGTTCCCCACAGATCGTTGTCGATCGTCTTCGGAAGTGTAATCACATTCAGTCCTTCTTCTCTTAACAGATTCGCAGTCTTATGTGTTCCATTTCCTCCCAGTACTACCAGGCAATTCAGGTTCAACTTATGATAAGTATGCTTCATCGCTTCGACCTTATCGATCCCATCCGGTCCAGGTACGCGCATCAGTTTAAACGGCTGTCTGGATGTTCCGAGGATTGTTCCACCCATCGTCAGTATTCCCGAAAAATCTTTTGCTGTCAGCATCTCAAAGTTCGAATAAATAAGTCCTTTATATCCATCCTGAAATCCATAAATTTCCACATCGTTTCGTTTTGAACAAAGTCCTTTTACACCCCCTCGCATGGCGGCGTTCAGTGCCTGACAATCCCCACCACTGGTAAGCATTCCAATTCTAAACATAATTGTCCATCCTTTCCCTGTTCATCTTTTCCAGATCAGTCTGTTATTTTCAGTTATAATCCCTTTGTATTATAACCGATTCCCGAGTCCTATACAAGCAATAGTTCTGCTTCAAAACCGATACATACCGCATCCTGGTCTGTCATTTTGAATCACATCTGGCGAAATGCACAGCACAGATTGACTTTTTGTTCCGGAATGGATATATTATAGAAGTGAAACAGTTAGTGCAGGCATACATCTGATTTTTTGTGATTACATCAGACTCTGCACGTAAAAATTTATAAAAGAAAGTCAGGTATTCTCATGGAAAGAAATGAATTGTGCTGGTGTGGCAGCGGAAAAAAATACAAAAAGTGCCATCTTATGATCGAAGAAAAGATCGCATATCATGCAGATAAAGGAGAAATCGTTCCGACAAGAGATATGCTCAAGACCATTCCTCAGATTGAAGGAATCCAGAAAAGTGCAGATCTCAATACTGCCGTACTTGATCATGTAGCAGCCCATATCCACGCAGGCATGAGTACAGCCGAAATTGATAAATTAGTTTATGACTATACAACCGAACACGGCGGAATCCCGGCACCGCTTAATTATCAGGGATTCCCAAAGAGTGTGTGTACTTCTATTAACAACGAGATCTGCCATGGTATTCCGGATGAAAATATTATTCTGGAAGAAGGCGATATCATCAATGTGGATGTATCTACCATTCTGGACGGATATTTCTCAGATGCATCCCGTATGTTTATGATCGGCAAGGTCAGCGAACGTGCCGAAAAACTGGTTCGTGTCACACAGGAATGTGTCGAACTTGGACTTGCGCAGGCAAAACCATGGAACCATCTCGGAGACATTGCAGATGCGATCAATTCACATGCAAAAGCAAATGGCTATTCTGTTGTAGAGGAAATCGGCGGACATGGTGTTGGTCTTGAATTTCACGAAGAACCTTGGGTAAGCTATGTTACACCAAAGGGAAGCGAAATGCTTCTGGTTCCGGGTATGATCTTTACCATCGAACCAATGATCAACGAAGGCAGTCCGGAATTCTTTGTTGATGAAGACAATGACTGGACGGTTTATACCGAAGATGACGGACTTTCTGCTCAGATCGAATACATGGTTCGCATCACAGAAGACGGAGCTGTCGTTATGACAAAATAATTTTTTATTACAAAAAGGACCAGATGGCGAACTGCCATCCGATCCTTTTACTATTACTATTTATCTTATATTTTTAATTCTGTTTTGCGTTTTTTCTACGTTCATCCAGTTCTTTTCTGACTGTCGGATATACCTTATCGATTCCCATAAATAAATACCAGATGATTAAAACAACGACTGTGATAGCCAGTGGCAGATATAAGAACAGACTCTTAATTGCAAAGATCGCACTGTCCGGCTGAACAGCTGCCGTTCCATTATAATTTCCTGCCGCAAGGATCCATCCAAGTGCTGCTGTCCCAAGACCTGTTCCGATTTTCTGTCCAAAGCTGGTTACACTGTAAGTAAGTCCTTCTTCTCGGATTCCGTCTTTCCATTCACTGTAATCCACTACGTCTCCAACAATTGCGAACAGGCAGGAATACAATGCCGCATGACCAATTCCCTGTAAAACCAGTCCTCCATAAATCATCGGAAGATTGACCGGTCCTGCAATTTCAAGAATAAGTCCTGCTCCATAGAACAGGAAGCCCACAAATAATGCTTTGATCTTTCCAAATTTTTTTGCAAAAATAGGGATCAGCATGATCGTAAGGATCGTTGGGATATAGTTAAATAATGTCATTGTACTGTTGATCATCTCATTGCCAAGTACATATTTTGCATAATAAATTCTTGATCCACCGGTAAGTCCGAGTGATGTATAAATAATTGCAAATGCTAATGTGATCAGAATAAAGTATTTATTGCTGCAAAGAATTTTAATAGTCTTAATCGGGTGTTTTTTCTTCTTTTCAGTCACTTCCGGTTTGATCGGTTTATATCTTTCTTTTGTTCCGGCAAATGTTGTAATAAACATTCCAAGTGCTACGATCGCATAAATAATACTCATGCAGGTCCAGCCCTTCTGGCCGTTTCCAAGGAAATGTACCAGCGGAATCGTAATCACATTGATTACCAGCTGTGCGATCATTGTAAATTCAAACCGGATTGTATTCATTACATTTCGGTCATGCTGCTCGGTTGTTACCAGCGAAAGCATAGTATTGTAAGAAAGATTTGATGCAGTAAAACAAACTGCTGCAAGGAAAATATATACAAGCAGCATATAAATTGCTTTTCCGTTTGCTCCGATATTCGGAACTGTAAAAATCATAATCAGACTGACAACAAGCGGAGGTGCACTCCATAATACCCACGGACGAGCCTTTCCCCATCTGGTATTTGTCTTATCGATAATAACACCCATAAAAAGATCGGATACTCCATCAAACAATCTTGCGATCAGCATCAGGGTTCCGACTACTCCTGCTGCAATTCCTGCCACATCTGTACAGTAAATCGTCAGGAATGAAGCTACCGTTGTCCACACAAGGTTTGCTCCGATATCACCAACTCCGTAACAGACTTTTTCTCTGGTGGAAACCCGCATACCTTCTGCTTCTTTTTTGACTGCTTTACTTTTTGTTTTTTCTTTAATTACTCCGACGGAAATTTTTTCGGCTGCTTCCATCTTACTTCCTCCTCTTCTCAATTTCTGAACCTACTATAGCAAATTCAGATTTTTAAAAAGGAGAAATTTTTTATAAAAAGAGGAATTTTACAAACTGATTATGTATTCATCCTCCGATATTCGTTCGGAAGCATCCCTACTTCCTGTTTAAACGCCTTACTCATGTACTTGGGATCCGAAAAACCTGCCATTGAAGCAATCTGATTCAGCTTTAATTCCGTATCCAGAAGTAATTGTTTTACATGTGCGATTTTATATCGCCTTATGATCTCCGTAAAAGAAGAGCCTGTTTCTTTTTTTAACTGTGTACCCAGATACTGTTCGGTAACATGCAGTCTCCTGGCTGTTTCCTCCAGATTGATTCCGTCACTGTAGCATTCTTTAATAATAGAAAGAGCTTTCTGTACCAGAAGCTCTGCCGAAGTCTGTTTTTTTTCATCATTTTCTATGCAGGCAAATAATTCCAGCATTGCATCCATGATTTCTTCCCAGAAAACAGCATTTAAAATCGTATGTAATATTTTTTGGACAAGCAGATCTTCATCCCGTAATGTTCCACACTCTTTTGCCGTATTGATCACAGCGTAAGCAAAACGGATACAAACCTCTCTGATTTCCTGCGGGCTGTGGACTTCACGTAATCCTGCCTCCATAAATTGCTGAAAGCACCGGGTAAACGCAGGATAATCCAGATGGATTACCGCACTCCTTGCCTGATTCTCCAGATCTGCCGGATAAGTAAAACGATTTTTCCTCAGTTGCGCGATTTTTTTGCACTTGATCAATACCCGGTTGCCAAGTATTAAATGCCATCCGCATGCTTCGGTCAGCGCATTTTCAATCTCCGCCAGTTCTCCCAGCCCTTGACACTCTTTTCCCGCAAATGCCCCATGATCATGAATTCTCATAGAAAAAGCCGGTACTACCGATTGCTTCAAATACTGTATAAAATTTTTTTTTGCTTTCACATCATAAAAACAGATAAAAACAGACTGCTTCTTCTCTCTCCATAACCAGCACATTTTTTTGTCCGGATTATGTTCCCGGAATTCTTCTAAAAAAAGCTCTGCTTCTTTTTGTTCGGAATCATAATACTTTCCCATAAAAAGATACATACAGTAAATTTGTTTTCTGCCGGAGAACCCATATTTCTCCAAAAGCGTCTCCTCTAACCTAGAATCCTCTTCATACTCGCCTTCTAACGCATCTTTTATGACCGTTTCAAGTGAAAGAGAATTTTTCCCTCTCTGTTCTACGAATATCTCTTCCTTGATTTTAGAAAGGGTGTTCTTCAGTTCCGTAAGATTAACCGGCTTTAGCAGATAATTTTCTATTCCGAGTGCAATTGCCTTTTTTGCATAATCAAAGTCAGAGTATGCCGTAAGAATCACAACCTTAGTCATACTTCCTCTTTCTCTTGCTTCTTTTAACATCTGCAGACCGTTCATATCCGGCATCTGGATATCAAGCAGGATCAGATCCGGATCCTGTTCTTCAAGAAGAATTAAACCTTCTCGCCCATTTTCCGCGCTTCCTACCACCTGGTATTCCGGACTGATTTTATTCAAAATATGTACAAGCCCCTCACGAATCGGTCTCTCGTCTTCAATGACTGCTATCCGCATCGTCATTTCCTCCCTGTATCGGAATAAATAAATGTACTTTCACGCCACCCGAAAGAATATTTTCAAAATAAACTGCTGTATCTTCTCCGTAATAGAGTTCCAACCGCTTTCTCACATTGGAAATTCCGAGATGATTCTTTATCTTCGTTCCTTCATTGAGTTCTTTTAATCTGACTTTCTCAATACACTGCCCATTATTTACAATGATCAGATGTAATTGTTCTTCTGCCTTCACAGCTTCGATGGTAAGCCGGTGTTCGCCCTTACATCCACGGAAACTGTACTTGATCGCATTTTCCACAAAAGGCTGAAGCAGCATTTTATGAATTTTATAAGTTTCCAATTCCTCCGGTATTTTAAATATCAGCTCGATTTTTTCTCCTAATTTTTCCTGCTGCAGAAGAATATACTTTTCCAGCCATACCTTTTCCGCTTCGATCGTTGTCAGTTCCCCTGCATCATTAATGGCATAACGCAGGATTTCGGCAAGCGCCACTAACATCTCACTGATTTCATACTGCTCATTTTCAATGGCTTTCCAGTTGATGGTATCCAGGATATTATATAGAAAATGAGGATCGATCTGTGCCTCCAACGCTGAGATTTCTGCATTCTTCTGCTCCAATGCAGATTGTTTCACCTGACCGATCAAATGATAGATCCGTTCAGTCATATCATTGAAGCCTTCCGATATCTTCTGTATTTCTATACTGTCATTTTCTTTGATTGCAAGCTTCTCCCTGAAATTATCTTTCTCCAGATTTTTCATCGCATCTACAATCTCATTTACCGATACCATGACCGGTTCTGTAACTTTATAGATCAGAAATACAAAAACAAGCAGCACTGCCACTGCCAGCAGCAGCCAGAATACGATCTGTTCTCTGATTGCTCTCTGATATTCACTCAGCGACTGGCACAATACGATTTTCCAGCCGCTCCGGGTATTTGTAATGGATTTTTGACTGACCCTTTTCGTTTCTAAAATATCTTCCGTCCTGCCCAGTAATTTTTCATTTTCCGCTCCGACGATCCTTCCGTCATCTATCAGATATATTTCCGATCCTTTTCCAACATCCAGCACGGAACTCAGTTCATCTGCATCGACTGACAGAATCACTTCTCCTAGATCTTCACTGATATCCCAGTAATTTACTACCTTACGGCTGATATGAAACATCCTTTCCGGATTTTCATTCTCTTGATCCATCGTATAAGACAGCATCTCTTCTGTCTCCGGAACTGCAACCTTTTCAATCCAGGAACTGTTCACCGAAGAAGAAGAAAGCCTGTCATAAAAGATTCTTTTTCTATCTGCCAACACCAGCTGAATCCCGTCCACTCCCTGATTTCTGTTACAGATATGTGAAAATTCACTTCGCATATTATAGGCATCTGTCTCCATAATATCAGCAGATTCTTTTGCGGTAACCGCAAGATTTAAAAAGTCTTCAGCCGTAGTGATATCATACAGAATCGTCTCATACTTATCCAATGTCATATTCAGACACTGATTTGACTTCTGAAGATCTGCCTCTGCCTGATTGTTCATATTATCAAGGGTGCTTTTTTTCAGACGTGCCTGCGATATCACTGTAAAAATAGCGATCGGAATGCATGCCGTAATAATAAATGCAGGAATCAGAATTTGTCTCAGATTTTTCTTTTTCATTTCTCTGCTCCGATTTTCTCTATCTTTTCTGCACTTTTATTCAATATTGTCTGCGGATCCTCTTCCTCCACCAGTATCTGTCTCAGAGTATCGGAAAGTGTCAGGGAAATCCGTGGCCATTCCGGAGAAATCTCACGAATCCCGGCAGCCTTATACATTTTTATAAATATTCTCTTTTCCGGATCTTCGGCAAATTGTTGTTCCATAATATCCTGACGCGGTGCAAGAAAACCAAATGCATCAATATATTCTTTCATTCGGTCTTTATCTGCCAGAAACTTTAAAAAACGGATTGCATACTCTTTCTTTTCATTCTCCGCTACTGCCAGAATTTCTCCTCCGGCTACCGAAACCGATGTCTCTCCTCCCGGAATCGGTGCAACACCGAATTCCAGATCCGGATTTCCTTCCCTGATACTGTCAATCGCCATAGAGGAATTGAACATGATCCCAATTTTTCCTTTTAGAAACTGATTTGTCAGATCTCCCATGGTAAGAGAAATGCTCTGCAGACTCAGACTTCCTTCTTTTTCCATCTGATCCAGCAGAAGAAATGCTTTTTTACTGTTTTCTTCTGTAATTCTATGCACGTCCCCTCCCATTGACCATAAGATCGGCAGAAATTCATACATACTTTCTTCTGTCTGTAAAGCAGTGATCGCAAACCCTTTTACATCTTCATTGCTGATCTTCGCCGCTGTCTCTTGAAATTCTTCCCAGCTTTCCGGAACTTCGCATCCATTTTCTTCCAGGAGTTTTTTATTATAGAACATCCCTGTACAGTTCACACCAAAAGGCTGCCCATAAATTCTTCCATCTATCGTACATGGTTCCAATGCTTTTTCGTTATATTCCTTTAATTCCGGAATAGCATCTGTAAGATCAGCAAACGCTTTCATATGATGTAGAAATTGAAAGTCCGAGGAGTCCACTACGGCAATATCCGGCATCTTTTCTTCCGACATCGCCAGGGCAAGCTGTTTTTTAAAATCTTCATCCGGAATATAAGATACTTCTATCTCAATATCCTCCTGCATCTTATTAAACTGCTCTACCAGCTCTTCCAGATGTCTCTGATTATCCGGTATATCCCAGTAATGCCATAATTCAATGGTTTCTTTCTCTTTCGCTTTTGTTTCTTCCTTTTTCCGGCATCCTGCACAGCTGCATAAACTAACTGTCATGACAACACATAAAGCGCATGCAAAAATCTTTTTCACTCTATTCCAACTCCCCTTCACGGTATGCACGGAGCAGCATTTTAAGTGCCTCAATATCCTCCTTAATCTTCTTTCCGCTATCTGTATCCCGCACCATCAAACGTTCTTTTTCGGTCTCGACCAGTTCTGATTTTGACTCGATATCCTTATTTTCCGTAAGTGCCGCATACACACTCAGGAAAGGCTGGTGGGATTTGATCCGGATACCATGGGAATTGAAGATCAGTGTATACCCGGCAATTCCGGTAGTCTTATGGTAGCTCTTGCAGAAACCTCCATCAATGACCATTAATTTTCCATTCGCACGGACCGGATGCTCTCCTTTTGAAGTTCTGACCGGTGTATGCCCATTAATGATATGAGCACGCTCGGAATAAAGGCCAAACTCATGCAGGATCATATTGCAGACCTTTTCTTCTTCGTAGAATTTATAATATGGATTTGATTCTTCATACCATGTCGACTCATCCAGCACATAAGTACGCTCAAAGGTTTTCGTATTTCTTCCGGAAAGTGGAGACTTTCTTCCGCACCACAGATACCACATAAAGTCTCTGTCTTTTTCTTTCGCCTCCTTCGACCAGGCTCTTCTGGCAACATGCTCTGCATAGTCCAGATATTCTCTTCCTCGATAGCATCTCTTCCCAAATACAACGCCGTCAAAGTTTCCGCTCTCATCCAGCGGCACACAGCCGTGATACAGAAGATTATCGTTGAAGATCCGGTACATACTTCCTTTTTTATACAGGAAATCTATATGCTGTCGCAGTCGGATACTGTTCACAAAAGCCATCTGAAGACCTTCCATTACATTTTCTTCCTCTTCGGTCAGCTGATAGACTTCTTCCACACTTTCAGCTGCAAAACTTACAGTTGGAAATTCTTCCTTCTTGATCTTATATTCTTTTCCGCCAATTTCAACAACCTGACGTTTCACATCCACTTTATGAAGCAGCAATTTATCTTCCATCTTGTAATCCGGATTACGCAGGATCACCTGGCCTTCCAGCTTAAAAAGAAGTACAGAAATTGCTTTCAGTGCCGCTTCCATCGGATCGATCTGCGGGTATATCTTTTCTGCAAATAAGGTCAGATTTCGCAGACTGATCCCATAGCTATTCTCCATGATCTTCATATTATCATATTTCAGATTGTTACGGATAACTGTTGCGATGCAGGCTCTGCTTCCTGCCGCTGCCCCCATCCACAGGATATCATGATTTCCCCATTCAATATCAATGGAGTGATAAGTCGTAAGCAAATCCATGATCCGGTCTGCACAAGGACCTCTGTCAAAAATATCTCCGACAATATGTAGATGATCGACTGCCAGCCGTTTAATCAATCCGGCAAGCACCTCGATAAATTCATCTGCATTCTGTAGTTCAAGGAGCGTATTCAGGATATTGCGGTGATACACCAGCTGATTATCATCTTCATCCTTCTGTACATGGATCAGTTCATCCAGAATATAGGCATATTCCTTCGGCATCGCTTTTCTTACTTTTGAGCGGGTGTATTTGGATGAAAATAATCTTGCGATATCGATTAGTTCTCCTAAGATCACACGATACCACTCTTCATTATTTTTTCCTTCCTTTTTTATCATTGCAAGCTTTTCAACTGGATAATAGATCAGCGTACAGATTTCTTCCCGGTCCAGATCTGATAAAGTATCTTCAAACAACAGATCTACTTTTTCCCGGATCACACCGGAGCAGTTATTTAATATATGGCAAAATGCCTCGTATTCTCCATGGATATCGGTCAGGAAATGTTCCGTTCCTTTCGGCAGATTTAAGATCGATTCCAGATTGATGATCTCCGTCGATGCCGCTGCAATCGTCGGGTAAAGCTCTGCCAGTCGATCCAGATAACGCGCCTGCAATGATTTCATGTTTTCTCTAACCCCTCCTGTTTGCGGACGCCCCTTTTGACCCTTTTTCACCCAATCCCGTGCAGCCTGCTTACGATGCCCGTTATGCATATAAAACACACGCAAAAGATACACGCAGAAAGATAGAAAAGAATTTGTAATGCTTGTTGCAAACAATTACAAAAAATCGAAATGGCGTCTCATTTTTAATTCTGATACTTGTATCTTATCACACTTCTATTAAAAACGCCATTTCGATTCCTA
>ENA-ORNG01002233-ORNG01002233.1-human-gut-metagenome-genome-assembly--contig:-NODE-2233-length-12081-cov-2.383003_pt1 | contig 12081 bp, 6 predicted proteins | sample MGYA00242113_ERZ509018 | MGnify/ENA primary metagenome ERZ509018 (study PRJEB26280, sample SAMEA2338711) | human gut metagenome | biome: human gut; feature: human-associated habitat; material: faeces... | reverse complement strand
CGGTACGTTTTCCTCCCGCATCAGCCGCATCGTGGTCTTCTACTCCCATCGAGAAGCTGGCATTCTTCAGGTTTCCGGCCAATGCATTGATCTGGCTGGAAAGTATACTGTTCAATGCCGATCCCATATTCAGTCCCCCACCTCCGGAACTTCCCGAATTAGCCAGATAGAGCCCGGTAGCCAACATTGCAATGGCCTGTTTACCTCGTTCATCAGCACTCATAGAAGCCAGCTGATTCTGCACTTCCGCATCATCGGGCGCATCGATCTCAAAGGCCAGTGAAAGGTTATCCAAACGGTTCTTAACTACAATCGACACATCAAAGTTGACCATACGCGATTGCCCGTTCTCACTGCCTACGGAAGCGCGAAGGCGCTCGGTAGCTTTGAGATTGAGCATCGGGTCCATCGGATTACCGGTCCATTCCACGTAACTGCCATTGTTTATATTGAATTCTTTCAGGGGTATCACGGGAAGTGCATACTTCATCATACCACCCGTAAGGGTATACCGGCCTGATAAGGACAAATCACCGTGCGGTGTATATTGCATACTCAGGTTGCCTCCTCCCTGCAACTCTACCCGGCTGCTACGGTCAGCACTCAGATCGGCCTTCAACCGGACTCCGGGATCGATTTGTACAGTCATAATCATGTCGAGTCCGCCAAGTGACACAACAGGGGCTTCTTCTTTCTGTACGGTCGTCGTATCACTGAAAGAAGTAAAAGTAACCAGGTCTCCCAACCGGTCCTGCACGGTAAGCGGCGAGTCCATCAATACATAAGTGACATCCGTATTGCCCAGCAAATTCATATTGCCGCGCATCACCAACGCATTTACCGGTCCGCGCACGGTTGCATTGAAGTCGACAAACACTTTGCCATATACCAGGCTCTCCTTTGTACGGGGAGCATTGAGCAGCATATAGTTTTCTGCCAGCATGGACAGATTAACCCTGGGATCGGTCAAATTCCGAAAATCGACTGTACCATCAATCGTGAAAGGATTCTTTCCGGTAGTGAATATAGCGAACTTATCAAAAGTCAAACGGCTGTTTTTGATTTGTACAGGACGATTGTCGAACGTAAACCGCGCCCCTGCCTGACGGGCAAAGACCGACACACTGTCCAAGACCAGATCCCCGTTGACCAACGGCCGGTCTGTATCACCGGTGATGTGAAGCCCACCGTCCATATCGCCGGAAAGGGTGACTACCTGATCCGGTACAAAGGCATTGGCTATCTTTAACGGAAAATGTTCCATGATGGCATTCACCTCAATACTGTCTTTACCGGTCACCGAAGGATGAAGCGAACCGTCAGCCATCAATATCTCCTCGCCCTCATGGGTCAGATAAGTACTGATATAATGTTTTCCTCTTTCACCCGGAAGCCAGGTCACACCGAGTGCAACATCGCCGATGCGTTGACGTTCATAAGTCAATTCATCAATATTAGCCTCAGCCGATACTTGCAAGGAAGTAGCTGTCTGCACGTAATTAGCCTCAGCCGAGAAGAGCCCGGACAAGTCAGGCAGATAAGGAAGCACTTCACTGATCTCAGACAGGCGGATGCGTTGCAACTCCACATCAATGTTCTGCAACGATACAGTATCGCTCCGGTTTGATTTTATCCTGAATCCCATGTCTTCGTCATCCGCCATATCGACATTGGCATACAAGCGCATGTTTTTATGGAGGTATATCCAGTTGTGATGATCGACGAAGTGGAACTTTCGGAAAGCAATAATGGGATTTTCCGGTATCAGCGTAAAAGCAAGCCCATCGCCTTTTCCGTTTCCTTCGACCAATGGACGGACGTTCACACCGAAAAGTACCCCGGTTTCGCCTTTCGCATTTTCATAGCGTAGCGTGAGTTCGGCATCATCGTTGCGTATTTCTCCGGCAAAGCTCGATTTAAAAACGATCTGCGGATTCTTGGGGCCGTTGATGACCCCTCCGTGCAAACTCATGCGAGTCGTGTCCTGCTTGACAGTAAAGTAGATCGTGTCCAGTTGCAAGGTATCCATCTTCAATGCATGAATAGAGGCTTTTCCGTTGATCCCCCAGTCGGGAGCAGTGCCAAACTTCACACCCACATCGTGAAAAGCGATATCTTTCGTTGCCAGATAATAGGCCAACGGATTTTCTTTACCGGCCGACATCGAGAATATAGCGGTCGGCAACGCCTCTCGCAATTCCCCGTGATCAAGTTCTTTCTTATCTATTTGCTTGACCAGCACATCAGCAAAATGTGCTGACTGTTTAATCAGCTTATCCAGGCTGGAACGTGCCGAAAGGTTAAGCTTCATATCACCGGCCGTAAGATGAGTGAAAATACGGTCGCGCCGGGCTTCTGCCGTAAAATTAAAAGCTAAAGGATATTTCAGGGGTTTAGGGGCAATCCCCAGTTCATACAAATCAAGTTGCGTAACATCCATATCAAGCTTTCCGTCCATATAAGGTTTGGCAAGGTGATATTCGGCATTGGCATTCATCTTTAACAAGCGGTTGTCACTCACTAAACGGGCTGTGGCAAGTGCGTTCTTTACATCACCGGTCACTTCAATTCCCGAAATCTGATAACGCCCATAATGCAACGATTGCAGTGAGGCCTTCAAAGAGGCAGTCGTACGATAAGAAGTGAAATCGATCCCTCTTCCCACAGCAGCGACCGATGTAGTCAGTTCGTAGATCGAGTCTTTGGGCAGGAAATGATGAAGTTGCAAAGCGTCCACCTTCAGGTCAGCCCGATAAGCCTCAGTGCTTCCATTGTATGCAGCATCTAAATTCAGCATTCCCTCTCCTTCTTTCAACAGGAGTTGCGCCATATATTGAGGCCCTTTCATTCGGGCTTTCGCAACCAACGACATCTGATTGGGAATAACAAGTAAACTATCCGGCCTCGTTCCGCCCAAAGCGGTCAGGAAGTTAAGATTCTGTGTCTGCATCCTCAGGTCAATAATGGCGGACCTCTCCAGGCTATCGGTCAGATTCAATAACTCTCCACCGCCCGAAAGTGAAAAAGCTCCGGGCAACTCGGCACTGAACCGGGTTATCTGCATCTCTTTCAGGTTTCCTTCCGTACCGGCACGTATCACCAACGGACGGAAGGGATAGGCCTCTTTGAAGCTATCCGGCAATCCACCGGCCAGCAATAACACGTCTTGTTTCCCGATCATCGCATTAAAGCGGGCAGTCAGACGTCCGGTAGTAGGAATATTCACCAACTCCCAATAAGTCTGTGCAGTAAGATCCATTTCGGAATGTGGAGTCAGCAGTTTCAAACTCGGCACTTGGATAATGGTATCATTGGCAAACACACGTCCGGTAAGCGAAGTGACACTTAATCCGGAACGGTCGTTCATCGAAAACTCACGGATAACAGCATTCATATTGCGTCTGCGATAATACATCGAATCGAGTCCGATACGAATATCGCGCAAAGCGATGTGTGAAGGATCGAAACCTTCCGCCGGCTCCGCGGTGCCCACATCATAATTGACCGAGGTACCCGATACCAGAAAACTACGAAGCCCGTAATGCAAATTCTTCAAATCGGCTTCCGCATCATTCACTTGTGCTTCTCCAACATGAGCCGCCAAACGCATACTGTCTGCCGGTAACTGCATGCTGAAAGAGACATTCTTCAATTTCAAATGACGCAGGTCTACTTTCCAGCGGACCTCACTTTGAGCAGTATCTTTAGGCGTAGCAGTGGTATCATTCAAAAGCAACTGTACATGAGTATCAGAGAGTTCGGCCCGGTTTATAATGGCTATTTCATTGGGTAGATCCACCCCATGGCTCTCCAGCCTAAAACTACCCAGAACACCTTTCAGCCGCATACCGTCTATCAGGTTGGCAGAATTAACAGCTACCTGCTGAAGGCTGATGTCATCTACCTCAACCTTGCCACGGAAAAGCGGAAGTGCCTGCACATGTACATTGAGGCTTTCAAGTGAAAGCAATGTATCGGGAGCCTGGATGACTTCAACTCCCCGTACCAACAGATTTAAAGGAAACCGTAAATCGATGCGACGTACATTGATCTGCATGCCGGTTGCTTCGGAAGCATAAGCAGCAGCCTCCTTTCTCAGAAAATTCTGTACGGGAGGGATATAGAGTAATACCATCAGTATCACAAAGAGTATGAGGGGGGTAAGCAAAATCCAGCTTACCCATTTGATCCATTTTCGTTTCATGAAGCTTGTCTCTCAATGTAAAAAGTGATACAAAGGAAACAAAATTTTCCGGAAAAAGATTAAAGTGACGACGATTTTGTATACGAATAGACACTTACGGCAATCACCGATTGTCAATCTCCCGCTGCATATCGTCTTGCCTCAGCCATTACGATATCTACCTGCCGAAGAGCTTCATTCGCCTTTTGTATCATTTCGTCCGATACGGCTTCGCCACGACGCTGCTCCAGCCATAATAGCAGAGGAAGTGCCTCGGAAGCCCCAAGCAACGTAAACAGAGGCAATAATTTGTGAGCCATGCCGGATATCCCATCCACATCAGTGGCTCGGATAGCGCTTTCCATCCGGTTCCGGTTCTTCTCCGTTTCTTCAATAAAGGTTTGAATGATGGTAGAGGCAGCTTCCGGATCATCTTCGGAAAAAGCAGTCAGCGCCCGAAAGTTAAGGGAGTCCGGTGTCAATTCAGCTGACGAACCGGTCATTTCTTCACCACTGATAATCGTCAAGAGTTCCTTTACCGTAAAAGGCTTATGCAAACATCCTGCAAAGCCGTGTTCCTGAAAGTCCTGTTCATTCATCTCACTCCGGGCGGTAACAGCAATTACCGGAATAGTACGCGCCTGAGGTATATTGGATGCACGTAATAGTTTCAGTAAATCGAAACCATTGATGGCAGGCATTTGAACGTCAGTCAGCAACACGTCGAATGTAGCCGTACGAAGTTGCTCAATCAACTCATCCGGCTGTTGGCAGCAAACAGCCTGAATGCCTTGTTGTTCAAGCATAGCGGCAGTCAGAGCCAATTGAATCCGGTCGTCATCAATCAATAAAACACGGTTTAATTTTGGAGATGCCATTACCCCGTCCTCACCGGCTTGATCTGTCGTTGAAACCGAAGACACATTTCCTTCCCGCTTCTCTCCTGTCACAGGCCCCACAGGATAGAGCGGCAGAATGACAATAAAACGACTCCCTTCACCCAAGGTACTTTGAACACTAATCGATCCTTCGAGCAAGGTCACAAGTTTGTGTACAATGGAAAGCCCCAGTCCAAAGCCTTCCTCACCTTGCGCTCCCGGTAACCGGGTAAATTCCTGAAATATCTTTTCACGGTCACCGGGTGCCATACCTTTACCAGTGTCCACCACCTCGATGCGGACACTGGACGAATGATAGGTAATATTCAATGCAATGCTACCCTTAGCTGTGAATTTCACAGCATTGGAAAGCAGATTATTTACAATTTGCCGGATACGGAGCGGATCACTGATGAAGCGTCCGTCCAGTTCGGCGTCTATACTGCAACTTAAAGTCAGATGTTTGGCATCGGTCAGTGGTTTAAAGCTAATACGTATCTCTTCAAACAGTTGTGCCGGATTAAAAGTAACCCGGTTGACTTCTGCCTTATTCAGATCCAACCGGTGGAAGTCGAGCAAGTCACTTACCAGTTTAAGCAGATGTTGCGAGGAACTTTTCATATTGTCCAGATAGAAACGCTGTCTTTCATCCGTAGTCAACCCGGTCAATAAATCCGTATATCCGATGATAGACCCCAAAGGAGCTTTAAAATCATGAGTGATGGCAAGCATTAACTTTTCACGAGCCTCCAACAGCGCCTCCGCACGCTTATTGGCCTCCTCCGGTAACGATTGCTCCGGGTGATATCCCGCCAGATCATAATCAGGAAGCAGGCGGACAGCAACACGGCGGCAATGGCAATCCCGCCAATCGTACGAGTTGAACGGTTCCGAAGTTCTTGCTGTTCGGATGCGTTGTCCATAGCACGTTGGGTGACTACTTGCTCATAGGTCGTAATCATGCTGTCAATACGAGTGGTTAATTCCTTATTCATCCGGCGAAGACGGGCATTGTAGTTGGGCCGTACCACAGGCCTGGACTTCCGTTTGGTCACCGTTCGTATGCGCTGATGTAGTGAATCAATCGGATTGTAAGGTTCAAGAATGGTGTCGGTCGCAAATTCCACAGCTGTATTTACCAGCACAGCCGTATCTTCTTTCGAAGGAGCGAACACCTCGCCCAACCTCCTGAAAAAACCCTTTTTCTTTCGTTTCGTAATCACAGAGTCACGCTTGGTGATGATACGATGTTGCACACGCTGTTGAGTGATCACTGTATCTTGTTCGGCAATGATGGAATCCAATTCAACCGGAGTAATCATACTCTCGTTCGCTTCATTAATGATCTGAAGCATCCGGATGGTATTTTCATCTTTCTCTTTCAGTAAAAGCAGCAAACTATCCGTCTGCAAACTCTGTACATCGTCCGTATCAGACAGTTTCTCCATCTCCCTGTGTACAAACAACAGGGAGAGCAGCAGCACAACCAGCAACAAAGTATACCCCGCCGCGATCTTTACTTTTGTGAAACGGGAAGGAATAGCCATAACTTATCTTGTTTTATATCTGAAACGTAACCATAACATAATGGCCGCACTACTCAGTCCGAAAGGAAAAGCCATCCAGACCCCGAGTAATCCCCAGCCCATAACAAATCCAAAGAAATATCCGGCCGGGAGAGAAATGATAAAATAGGCGATAAAAGCAATCAGCATCATAGGCTTTACATCCGAAATACCACGCAGGGCATTAGCGAAATTGATTTGCATCCCATCGCCGAACTGATAAGCCAGAAAAGGCACCATCAGAACAACTACCATCGCAGAGACTTCGGTATTGTCGGTAAACCATCCTCCTACCTGATAGCGGAACAAGAAGACAATAGACAGCAGAACAACTCCCATAGCTAATATGATATGTGCCCCGGCATACGCAGTACGACGTACATTAACAATATCGTTTTGACCCTTGAAATTGCTGACACGCACAGCTACTGCCGCCCCCATCCCATAAAACATCATAAACGTGAACTGTGAGATAGTAAGCATTACCTGATGTGAGGCAAGGGCGATAGTCCCCAACCATCCTACCATCACTGTGCTCAAGCTAAATGAAGCGGTTTCCATCCCCATTTGAAAAGCTACAGGCCATCCTAAGGCATTCAGCTGACGGAACAATGTACGCGACCATCCCAAGCGAATAAATCCCAGTTTATAACGTAAGAAACGGCGGCTGCTAAAAAACACGAATGCAAATACCAGCACCATGACAATACGTGAGAACAACGTGCTGATTCCGGCACCCAATAATCCAAGTTCGGGAAATCCAAGTTTACCGTTAATCAAGATATAGTTCCCCACGATATTCAGTACATTTCCACCCAAAAGTATCCACATAGCTGTCTTAGTATCGGTTATTCCATCGGTAAACTGTTTGAATCCGTTAAATAGCAACACAAAGACCAGCGAGGCAAGTAGTATCAGATAATAGGGCTTGATCAAGGGTAATAACTCTTCCGGTTGCCCCAATCTTTCAACATTCAGATAGAGAATGCCCATAATTACGGTTAATAAAATACCGACCAAAAGATTGGCAAGCAAACTGCAACGTAATGCCTGCCCGGCAGACGCAAATCTACGAGTCCCATAAAAGCCCCCTACAATAGGAGTCAATCCATATGAAAATCCGGTACTGAAAATAATGGCAAGCGTAAACATGTTATTGACAAAGGAGGCTGCTCCCAGTTCGTTGGTGCTGTGATGACCAATCATTAAGGTATCGGCAAAGCCAAGCACAATAACCCCCACTTGCCCGATAACAATGGGAAGGCCAAGAAGAAACAATGCTTTATAATGATTCTTATATATAAGTCTCATCCTTCTCTCCTCTACTACTCTTATAATAAAGTACTACTCCATTTTCTTCTCGGAATGCAGTTTGTGCCACCGCGTTCAAACGGTCGGCAGTCACGGCACGATAGCGTTCAACCTCCTTTTCCATATCTTCAGCCCGCCCGTTCAATTCGAACCAGGCAAGATTGGTGGCAACATTCAGATAATTGATATTTCCGAATATCTGGGTAGATTCAAACTTATTCTTTACCTTCTCGAGTTCCTGTTCTTGGATCAAAGCAGATTGCAGTTCATTCAACTCTTCACGCACCGCAGCCTCAGCTTCTTCCAACGACACACCGGCTGCCCGTTTCCCACTGATATGGAACAAGCCGGCATCAAGTGTTCCCGATATATAAGCATCGATACTCGAGAACAATTGCTTTTCTTGCACAAGATGCTGGTTCAAACGGCTGGAACGTCCGTTACTTAAGATATCCGACAAGATATCAAAAGCATAATAATCGCTATCCGCGCGGTCACACATATGGTACGCCATAAAAAGCGAATCAAGCGGTACATTTCTCTCCACTACCAAACGGCGTTCTTCCGTTTGTACCGGCTCCGGAGGCAATTGCCTCAAAGGAACTTCCCGGCGGGGGATAGGACCGAACCACTTTTCTGTGAGATGTAAAGCCTCTTCAAACGAAATATTGCCGGTAACAGCCAGAACAGCATTATTAGGTGCATAAAAACGAAAAAAGAAATCTTTGACCTCTTCCAATGTAGCATTGGCTATGTGAGACAGCTCCTTACCGATGGTAGGCCATTGATAAGGATGAACCCGATAAGCCAGCGGACGCAACAAATGCCCAACATCACCATAGGGCTGATTAAGGCAACGCTGCTTAAACTCTTCCATTACCACTCCCCGCTGAACCTCCAGACTGCGTTCACTGAAATCGAGGCTCAACATTCTATCAGATTCAAGCCAAAATCCGGTTTCCACATTCTGTCTGGGTACAGTGAGGTAATAATTGGTAATGTCATTATTGGTCCAGGCATTATTTTCCCCTCCTGCCAATTGTAACGGAGCATCATAATCGGGTATATTCACAGAACCGCCAAACATCAGGTGCTCAAAAAGATGGGCAAACCCGGTATGCTCCGGGTTTTCATCTCTGGCTCCCACATTATAGAGAATATTGAGCGCAACCATCTGCGTACTGGTGTCCTGCGCATGAACCAATCTCAAACCATTATCCAGAATATGCCTGTTGATTTGCAGCATATTTATTCAATAACAGAAACATTAATAATCTTCACATCCTCTTCCGGGCGATCGCTGCGGTCTGTTTTTACCTGCTGGATTTTGTCAACAATGTCCATGCCCTCGACAACTTCGCCAAAAACAGTATATTCACCATCCAGATGCGGAGTACCTCCGACGGTTGTATAAGCTTTTATTTGCTCAGGAGTAAAGTGGAAATCGGGTTGTTTGGCAGCTTCCGCTTCAGCCTGTATAAACAGAGTATCTTGTAAAGCATAAAGTCCGTCCTGATCATTGGCCTTACGCATTTTATAGATTTCTTTCATGTGTTTTTGCGCCAAAGCATTAAAAGCCTCAGTTACCTTATTCTGATTCTTCTGTTGTTCCATATTCAGAAGTGTCGAATCATTGAACACTTTTCCGGTAACAATATAGAATTGACAACCGGATGACTCTTTCTTGGGATTCACTTCATCTCCCTGTCGGGCAGCAGACAAAGCGCCTTTCTTATGAAAATACTTCGGATATACAAATTCAGCCGGAACCGTATAACCTACATCACCGGAACCCAACATCTTACCTTTCGGAGCATTTTTCGATTCCGGATCACCCGCTTGCACCATAAAGTCTTTTATGACACGATGAAACAACGTTCCATTATATGTTCCGTCTTTAGCCAGTTTAATGAAATTATCTCTATGTTTCGGAGTCTCATTATACAACTTTACTTTGATATCCCCCATAGAGGTCTCAATCTTCAATACAGTTTCTTTTTCCATGTTTCCATCTTTCTTTTGTCCCGACTTACAAGCTACTGCGCTGCAAGCCAGTATAATTAATAATATCCAAAAATTCTGTTTCATAACGCTTTTATTTAATTTAAGTCTGCAAATATACGACTTTACCTCAAAACCTCTTACCTTTGTAGCTCACAAAAAGAGGCAAAAGCTAACATCATGAGATCCATACTGATAGTTGAAGATGATATTACGTTCGGGATGATGCTAAAAACCTGGTTAGGCAAAAAAGGGTTTAATGTATCATCAGTGAGTAACATTGCACGTGCGCAAAAGCACATCGATGCACAACCGGTAGACCTGATTCTTTCCGACTTGCGACTTCCCGACCACGATGGTATTCACCTGTTGAAATGGATGGGTGAGAAAGAGCTCCATATCCCATTGATTATCATGACAGGATATGCAGATATCCAATCAGCCGTACAAGCAATGAAACTGGGTGCACAAGACTATATTGCCAAACCCGTTAATCCCGAAGAGCTGCTTAAGAAAATGAGCGAAGCACTTCAAAAGAAAGAAGCTCCTCTTCCCAAAACTCCCCTCACGGAGAAAAGCCCTAAAACCAAACAAGAATCTCATTCCTATCTGGAAGGAGAAAGTGATGCTGCCAAGCAACTTTATAATTATGTAAGACTAGTTGCCCCCACCACAATGTCGGTACTGATCAATGGTGCCAGCGGAACGGGTAAAGAGTATGTAGCCCACCGCATCCATCAACTCAGCAAGCGTGCCGGACAGCCTTTCGTCGCCATCGACTGTGGCTCCATCCCTAAAGAACTTGCCGCATCGGAATTCTTCGGACACGTAAAAGGTTCATTCACCGGAGCATTGACAGACAAAACAGGAGCCTTTGTTGCAGCCAACGGAGGAACCATCTTCCTCGATGAAATAGGTAATCTCAGCTACGAAGTCCAGATACAACTGCTACGTGCCTTGCAGGAACGAAAAATACGTCCGGTAGGTTCCAATAAAGAAATCACTGTAGATGTGCGTTTGGTTTCCGCTACGAATGAAGATTTGGAACAAGCCATCGAGAAAGGAACTTTCCGTCAGGATCTGTACCACCGTATCAATGAGTTCACCCTGCGCATGCCCGAACTTAAGGACCGGAGAGAAGACATCCTCCTCTTTGCCAACTTCTTCCTCGACCAAGCCAACCGGGAACTGGACAAACAGTTGATCGGGTTTGATGATGCAGCATCCAAAGCATTGCTGGAATACCATTGGCCGGGAAATCTGCGACAGATGAAGAATGCGGTACGACGCGCCACCCTATTGGCACAAGACCAACTTATTACACTGAAAGAACTAACTGAATTGCAACAAATCACTCATTCCCATGTAGGTTTGCCATTGCGTAATGAAGAGACAGAAAAGCATCAGATTATCGAAGCACTGCGGCAAACGGGAAACAATAAAAGCCGGGCGGCACAACTACTGGGCATAGACCGTAAAACATTATACAATAAGCTGAAACTTTACAATATAGAGAATTAACAAACCAGCTTTTCAGCTTACAGTTCTTTCAGTCTCTCCGAATCCCGTTATTCATTGGGTTTCCGGCTGAAACTACTTTTCTCTTTTCACCACTTCATACACATTTCCGTATTCCGTATGTTTCCTTTTCAGTCCTGCCCGAATCAGTATTTGTCCGAAACGCATAGGGTTACTACCTCGCATAGCGGCAGGATTAACCGTTTGTAATTCGCTGAAAATGTCGGCGGCGGTCAAGTCAAGGCTCTTTTCATGGGGAAGCGGGGTCCGGAACCGGGAAACAAGCACCTCTTCAACAAGACTGATACGATAAAACTTTTCATTGTGTCTTTGTAATTCTTCCTCCTCTTTCTTGGTGAACCAGTTACGCCGTCCGGCAGACAGTTCAGCTTTCAGTTGGGCATAGATCTGATCGTGCATGATACCTTCGCAGTCGATCAGATGTTCTGCTTCAATGCAGATGAATCGCCGGCTACCGGTGGGATCGGTGAGCAAGTCAAAACGGTTGCTTGTACCGATGAAAGAAGCGATGCGCGGCAAGTCCCGGAAGTTACGCTGATACGCTTTGCAGACGTGGAGACTCGACATTTGCATTAAATTCTTCAGAAGCGGCATTTTACTCTCT
>ENA-ORNG01002232-ORNG01002232.1-human-gut-metagenome-genome-assembly--contig:-NODE-2232-length-12081-cov-2.925827_pt1 | contig 12081 bp, 6 predicted proteins | sample MGYA00242113_ERZ509018 | MGnify/ENA primary metagenome ERZ509018 (study PRJEB26280, sample SAMEA2338711) | human gut metagenome | biome: human gut; feature: human-associated habitat; material: faeces... | reverse complement strand
CAACCACACCGCTGACCGTTCCCACCACTGCAGATACCGTCTTTTTAGAGACTCCGCCCAAAAGCCACAGGGTCAGCAATGTCGAGAGAATGACAACAACAATGGTAATACCGATCGGTGAAATGCCCCGGTACATCAGCGGAAACATCAGATAAACAATACACACACCGGTAAATGCCAGACTTGCAATGGCTTTGACTCCTTTTTTCCCACCTATAATACATATCACCAGACAGAAAAAAAGTACAAACAGATAAATTGCCATAGTACGGTCTTTGCTGTATACCGTAACGACAGCATTATCATCTGTGGAACTGACAATGACAATTACGCGCGAACCAACTTCACAGTTCTCCATGCCAAACAAGGAACCGCTTGGATTGACGGCATCAAACTCTTCCCCTGCATATGCTCCGGATTTGACCTGTACGCGCACCTCCTGTGTCCCGTATCGGTTTCCATCTTCTGCCAGATTATCTTTCGTGATCTTTGTCACGACTGCTTTCTCATAGCTTTGCCCTTCCGTGGAAATCAGGGATACTTTTTCGAACTGGTTTCCTTTGACTAATAACAGTAGGAACCCCACCAGACAAAGGGTTCCCACTAAAACTTTTTTCCAGTTTTTCTTCATTATTATTTAGCTGCTTTCTTTACTGCTTTCTTTGTAACAGTAATCGTAATTGTTTTACCTGCTGCCTGATACTGGCTGGGTTGCTGCTGCCTTCACCGTAATTGTAACCTTTCCGGCCTTTTTTACGGTAACTTTTCCGTTCTTATCAATAGTTGCAACCTTTTTGTCGGAAGAGGTATAGGTAAGCGGTGTTTTTGCTTTTGCATTTAAGGAAAAGGCTTTGTCTCCTACGGTTTTTTTGTAAGAGTTCTTCGCCTGAATGGTCTGCTTTACCGCATCTTTTACGATCGTATATGTAGTAGATCCCTGTAACTGTTTTCTGGTCGTTGCATCATAAGTTGTTACAGAAAACTTTTTGTCCGTTACTTTTACGACGGAATAGGTTGGTGTCCAGGTCTGGCTTCTCTCAGAAATGAAGTCCTGTTTGGAAGCAATCAGGTTATAGAATTTTGAACCTGTTGCAGAGTTTGCCTCTAAATATACGGTTCCTTCCGGATTGGTAACGGTTCCGCCAACGGTCTTGTTTACGATTTCATAGCAGTTATTCTGTGCCTGATAATCACTGTCTTTTTCAGCTTCCTCTACAGATTTGTATCCATAAGTGCTGTAAGAAGTATGATCCTTTCCATCCCCCTCAAGCTGGAAGGTTCTGGAATAGGTATGATCATGTCCCTGCATCACCACATCAATCTTATACTTATCCATCAGTGGAGTAAGCTGTGTACGAAGCACCATACCATCGGAATCGGAATGGTCGTAACCACTGCCGTAAATATCCTGATGGAATACCGCAATACGCCATTTGGCATCTTTATTCTCATTGATTGCTTTTTTCATGACATTCTCATGCGTTGCACAGTTATAGTTGTTTGTGTCAAGAACAATGAACAGGACATTTCCATAACGATAATAGTAATCGGTTCCTGCCTTTGTCTTTCCCTGTACATAATTGGTATCGGTATCGGAAAAAGCATTTGGATTATTAAAATGCAGGCTGTACTGATTCGAAACACTGTCGTGGTTACCAATGGTCGTTGCTACCGGAAGGGAAGTCAGTGCCTCTGCCCCAAGATATCCTGCATATTCCCGCTCGTTGCTTCCGTAGTTCACCTGATCTCCTGCGGACACAAGAAAACTTACATCGGAATGATCCTCGAGTGCTTCATTTAATACGTTGTTCCAGTTATAGCTGTCATTTCTTGCTGCAAGATTTTTTTCCGGTGCAGAAGTTACAACATTTCCTGCATTTTCCATCTTTTCACTCTCACTGCTGGTCTGGCCTTTGGAAGCCCCGATCTGCGGATCTCCGACATACAGAAAAGAAAATTCATCAAATGCCTGTGTGGTATAGTTTTGTGTATCCTGCCACTTTCCATCCTGAAATACCTGATAATAATAGCTGGTATTTTCTTTGAGACCGCTTACGGTTACTTTATTGGAAAAATATTTCGTGGTATCTATGGTCACAGCTTCGGTCTGCGCTCCGGTGAACTCTGTCGCACCATCCATATTCTGTCTGGTAGAGATTCTCACCTTTGGAGTCTCAGCCGTTTTGCTGTACCATGCATAATTTAATTTTGTCTCATCCGCACCCGGAGTCAGTGATACATGTTCATACTCACTGCTATAAGCAGCCCAGTTCTTTTTCCAGTTGCTCCAGTCTGTAGACTCCCGGGAAGCATCATTCCAGTGTTCCGTTGCTGCTGCAATCTTTGTCGGGATACCAGTGGCAAACATTCCTGCCAATACAGCGGTGGAGAGAACTCCTGCTGTAAGTTTCATCACATTTTTTCTCATAATTCTTTTGTTCTCCTTGTGAAATCTGTAAGATTTATTACAGAATTTATAATAAACGGGTTATGTAAGATGTACTATCCGGTTTCTGTAATCCTTTTGTAAAAACAAAAAGAGTGGATGCTTTGGGACATCCACTCCACATGACGGCCTATGCCATGCCGTTTACGGTTTTATATTTATAGAGCATCTCCGCGTGGTTTTGTTCTTCCACCTGGATATCTGCCAGAAGTTTGCGCACATCGGAATCCCCGAATGCAAACACATCGGTATTATACGTTCCGGACACCATTTTTTCAGAACCAATGCTGTCTGTAGCAAGGAAATTATCGTTTTTCTTATCTTCCGGATTGGTCATGGAATCATATGTTGCCTTTGGCTCATACATCTTTCCATCCCTGTCATTGACGTTGCAGGACGGGACACTGCCTTTCATGACCTGTTCCAGAGACTCCACATGCTTTTGCTCCTTTTTTTCCAGATCGGCAAACAAATCCCGAAGCACCGGGTCCTTTGCTTCCTGTCCGTAACGTTTGTACTTCTCCACGCAGGAAAGTTCCTGTGTGTGCAGATCCTCAATTGTTGCCATCTCTTTTTCTGTTAAAACCATGGTTTAACCCTCTTTCTTTCCTGATATAATTCTGACGATTACAGAACATGAAAACTCCGCAATCTTCTCCTCTAGTATCTGTAAAAAAATACAACACATACCTGGTAAAATTTCGTCAAAAGGGCTTGAAACTTTTCACAACAGATTGTATAATTTCGTTTGTATTTTATACAATGTTTACAAAAAGGTGGATTATTTTATGAAAGAACGAGAAAAATTAAAATCCCGTCTGGGATTCATTCTCCTGTCAGCCGGATGTGCGATCGGAATCGGAAACGTATGGAAATTTCCATACACTGCCGGACAGGGCGGAGGCGGTGCCTTTGTGCTGTTTTATCTGTTGTTTCTGATTATTCTCGGACTCCCGATCATGACGATGGAATTTGCGGTTGGGCGTGCCAGCCAGAAAAGTCCGGTCAAAGCCTACCAGGCACTGGAAAAACCCGGACAGAAATGGCATATCCACGGGATTATCACATTGATCGGCTGCTATCTTCTTATGATGTTTTATACAACGGTCACCGGCTGGATGCTTCATTATTTTTATATGACGGTCACCGGACAGTTTCAGGGACTGGATGCCGACGGTGTATCCGGACAGTTTACCACAATGCTGAGCAAACCTCTGACCATGGGCTTCTGGATGGTGGTAGTTGTTTGCGCCGGCGTATTTGTCTGCTCCCGTGGACTGCAGAACGGTCTGGAAAAAGTAACAAAGGTCATGATGACTTCTTTGCTTATCATCATGATCATTCTGGCGGTCAACAGCTTTTTTATGGATGGTGCAAAAGAAGGCCTTGCCTTTTATCTGATCCCGGACTTTGAACGGATGAAACAGATCGGTATTGCAAAAACCATTACGGGTGCCATGAACCAGGCATTTTTCACGTTAAGCCTTGGAATCGGCGCGATGGCAATTTTGGGAAGTTATATCGGAAAGGAACGCTCTCTGCTTGGTGAATCGGTAAATATTGCCATTCTGGATACGTTTGTTGCTATCACCTCCGGACTTATCATTTTTCCGGCATGCTTTACGTTCCATGTTGACCAGACTTCCGGACCAAGCCTGATTTTTATCACCCTGCCGAATATTTTTAACCATATTCCGCTTGGCAGACTCTGGGGAAGCCTGTTCTTTTTGTTTATGTTTTTTGCAGCGTTTTCCACAATCCTGGCAGTATTTGAGAACATCATCTCCTGCGGTATGGAACTGACCGGATGCAGCCGCCAGAAATCCTGTGCCGTTAATCTGGTACTGATCATTGTACTCTCCCTGCCATGTGTACTCGGATACAATCTATGGAACTGGAAAGGTTTTTCAATCTTTGGCGGGTCTGTGCTTGACCTGGAAGATTTTCTGGTAAGCAACCTGTTCCTGCCTCTCGGTTCCCTGATATATCTGCTGTTTTGCACAAGCCGCTACGGCTGGGGCTGGAAAAACTACACAACCGAAGCCAATACCGGAAAAGGATTAAAAATTAAAAACTGGATGCGCAGCTACATTACCTATATTCTGCCGCTGATTGTGCTTTTTATCTTTGGATTTGGCATTTATGATAAATTTTTTACAAACTAAGGAGGATTTCTTATGTATCACGCAAATGAATCACGTTACGAAACCATGAAATACCACCGCTGCGGCGACAGCGGACTGATGCTGCCGGAAGTATCTTTGGGCTTCTGGCACAATTTCGGAGATACCGGTGTTTATGAAAATATGAGACAGATGTGCTTTACGGCATTTGACCACGGAATCACACATTTTGATCTGGCAAACAACTATGGACCGCAGCCGGGCAGTGCGGAGGAAAATCTCGGGAAGATCCTTCGGGAAGAGCTTTCTTCCTACCGCGATGAACTGATCATCAGTTCCAAAGCCGGTTTTGACATGTGGCCGGGACCTTATGGAAACTGGGGCAGCCGCAAGTACCTGATTGCCAGCCTTGACCAGAGCTTAAAACGGCTCGGTCTGGACTATGTGGATATTTTCTATCACCACCGCATGGATCCGGATACGCCGCTGGAAGAAACCATGGGTGCACTCGACCAGATCGTGCGAAGCGGAAAAGCACTGTATGTCGGTCTGTCCAACTACGACGGGGAAACCATGAAACGCGCAGCTGCCATCTTAGAAGATCTGCACTGCCCATTTATTATCAACCAGAATTCCTACAATATCTTTAACCGTACCATTGAAGAAAACGGTTTAAAACAGGCCGCAGCAGATGGGAAGAAAGGAATTATTTCTTTCAGCCCGCTCGCGCAGGGTATGCTGACCGACCGCTATCTAAACGGTATTCCAAAAGACAGCCGTGTCAACACGGACGGACGTTTCCTGCATGCGGATCAGTTTGATGAAAAACGGATGGCAAGTATCCGGAGCCTGAATGAGATTGCGGCTGCCCGTGGTGAAAGCCTCGCACAGATGGCACTCAAATGGGTGATCCGGGACGGTGTGGTTACTTCCGTTCTGATCGGAGCTTCCCGCCCGGCACAGATTCTTGAAAATCTGAAAGTGTTAAACTCTGCTCCATTTACGGAGGAGGAACTGAAAAAAATTGATCAGTGTGCACTTTCTCTCTAGGTAAAACAAAAACCCCGGATATTTATTTCCGGGGTTTTGTCTTTTCCTGCATCTGCTACTTGACTTTGACTTTTAATTTTAAAACTTTGGTCTTTCCATTGTTTAAGGTTACTGTCACGCGAATGGACGCAGTTCCTTTTTTGTTCGATTTTATGGTACCCTTCTTGTTTACAGATGCAATTTTTTTGTTATTGCTCTGATAAGAAATGCTTTTTACATTGTCCATATTTAAGGTGGCTGCCAGAGAAACCTTCTTTTGTTTTCCCTTCTTCACCTGAACGGTTTTATTCTTCAATGTAACCGTTTTTAATATTTTCGTTGTGACCTGATCCATATCTTTCTGATCCATAAGGACATAATCCTTATTGGAATCTGCTGAAAAATTCACATTTCCAGCTTTTGTAACCGTATAACTCTTGTCGTTTACAAGGACATAGGCACCTGTCTTTTGATCTTTTGCACACACATACAGCTTATTTCCGGTCTGTATGTCTGCTGTATTTACGGTCAGTGTATAGCTTACGTTGCCAGCCGGATCGGTGACCTGGATCGTCACATCTGTGTGTTTTCCATCGTTTTCTTCCAGTATCTGATTTATCAGATCAGCGGTCACCGTTGTTTTGATGGCTTTATTTTTCCGGGTTCCGGTAACGGTTACGGTTGGTGTATTTTGTCCGGCCGTGTTTCCATCGGACGGTGTTTGTGTACCAGCTGTATTTCCGTTAGACGGTGTTTCTGCATCGGTTTTGTTTCCGTTGGACGGTGTTTCCCCTCCGGCTGTGTTACCACCCGAAGTATTTCCGCCACCAGAACTTCCTCCGGAAGATGAGCCGCCTCCAGTCGTTCCACCGCCTCCGGAAGATGAGCCGCCTCCGGTTGTTCCACTTCCTCCAGAAGATGAGCCGCCTCCGGTGGAACTGTCCTCTTTGATTGTAACGGTCGCGGCTTCACTTGTCACTGTTTCGTAATAAGTCTGTCCATCCTTATCATCCGGCTCATATACTGCCTTAAACTGATAAGAACCGCCACGTTTTAAGCCTGATACAACCGTATCGGCTTCCCCATATACGAGTTTTTCCTGTGCCTTTATTATGGTTCCGTCCTGATAAAAAGAAATCGAACCAAGCGGAATACTGCCATTTCGGACTCCATCTACCTTTGCATACAGATGTACGGAATTACCGTTTTCTGTCTCTGCCGTAAGACGAATCGATGGTTTCGCCGCTGTAATGGTAAAGGTTCCGACTTTTTCCGCTATCACATCGTACTGGTTTCCAGTTACTTTAAACCACACCTCATAGCTGCCCGGCTGCACCGGAACAACATTTTTCCCATCCTGCCGATAGAAAACTTCAGGCTTTACCTGCGAATCTACCGTCTGTCCGTTGTCCGTTCGGACTACATTTACCGTGGAAACAAGGCAGCTCTGTTTCAACCCTGTGTATGCAGCTGTCTGCTGGATGGTATCATACTGCATCTTTACGGCAATTGGATTTACTGTCACGGTTTTGTTTGCCTGAGAAGGAAGTGCCCTATCATTTTCATTGGTTGCTCCTGCATAAGAAACTGTAATTGCATTTTCTCCCATATGAAATCCGTTTGCCTCTGAAACCGGAATCTTTATGGCTGCCTCTCCGTTTTGAAGCGTGATGCCGGATACTTCATAAGGTGTCTGGTTAATGTATACTGAAAAACCAGCAGACGGCACGTTCTTTCCCGGTAAGCTGCTATCTGTATAGACCGTCCGCACAGTAAGATTCAGTTCATCCTGCATGGACACGGCCGTTGGTAATCCTTCTATCGTAGTGGTTGTTTCCCGTGAAGTAACCGCCGAACCGGATGTATCCGGATCTTTGTTTACAATCAGAACTACCTTCTGCTCAATTTGTTCATCTGCTGAAAATGGACGGATTGTGATGTAGTAGGTTCCCGGTTCTGGCAGTTTCAGTTCCCCACTAGTAGCATCTTCATAAAATTCCGGTGTAATTGTATGTACCCCGTCCTGATCTGTGGCCTGATGAAATGCCAGTCTAAGATCCGAAACATTGGCATTTCCATCATCACCAACCGTTGAATAATATATATGATTATTGAACTCTACTTCGTATGTAAGTGGAACCTGATATAAAGTTTTCCCATTTTCGGGTGTCCCTTCCTGCCATTCAACATCCAGATAATACGATTTATCACTATTCCTGATATTCGAAACATTCGCCAAAAGTACCGGATTTTTTATGGTCATATTTTTTACTGCAACCGGTTCATTCCCTGACAACTCACTGGTTTTCCAGATTTCTCCATTTCCAGACGATGTCCGTTCCAGTGTCATCCCCGCCTGTCCGTCTGTCGGTATAAAAGAAACCGCCGTATCCGCAGCCCTTCCAAGTTCCAGATAGGTGTGACCATACTCCGCAATTCCGGATTTTCCATTTCTTCCATTCAGGGTTTCAAATGTAAGTGCACCCGTAATGGTATCTGTAACATTCAGCTTCTGTTCTTTCCCTAAGATCAGTCGGTTTCCTGCTGAATCCGCACTCACAATCGAATGTACCTGTGGAGTTTCCATCTGGGAAAGATCAATCGCACTTGCCCCTTCCAGTCTGACCGTACAGCTGTCCAACGCTGCCGGTGCAAATGTTCCACCGCCCTTTACTGTGAGGTTTCCTACTTTGCTTATACCTGGAATTCCGGTATAGGACTGGTCGGTATCTATGGTCAGAAATGTCTTCCCTGCGTGATTTTCAGATACTCCGTACACCTGTTTCGTATCGGAACCGGTAAGTGAAATTTCCACATCGCCGGAAACCGTATATTGTCCATCCGCTGCCGGTGGATCCGGCTCCTGCGTGGAAAACCAGTCATCCTGATTTACATATGGTTCCCTGGCACCGGATGCATAGATTTCCCCATTTTGCGTACCGGAAACGTGCGCAAGCACGATCTGTGTCTTACCGTCATATGTTCCATTCATGGAACCGGCATAAATATTCCCCAGATTGGTACCACCACCCGTAATCAGAATCTGTGCCTCTGATCCCGGATGATTCCCCATATTCTTTCCATTCTCATAAAGGGATCCGCCAAAGATATCTACATAGCGGAATCCGCTGTCGCACGTAACATTCTCAAGAACAAGTTTATGCCCATTTGCAAAAATTGCATCGTGCAGACGATTGGAAAACCGCAGCGTAATGTTTTTAAATGTCACATCCGTATTCAGGATAAATCCCCCCTTACGGTTGGAAAAAGTATTTCCATTTCCGTTGACGGTCACGCTTTTATCAAAAATAAACGGTTCCGCAGCCTCGGCATTTAAAAAAGCACCACTTCCCAAAATTGAGATTTCATCCCCATTGCCGGCAGCCGCATAGGCATCCTCAAATAAATTGTAGGGATTTCCATAGCTTCCATCTCCGGAACGAGTAGAATTTCCATGTTTAAATTCCGTATAGATCGTTCTTGCCGCTGTCTGCACAGCCTCCTGCGCCTTTGCCGGCACGACAGGCTGCACGGTAATACACATGGTGAGCACGATAAAAAATGCCCATAGACGTTTTGCTACATTGTCTGGTTTCATCTGATTGTTCTTTTTCATCCATTTCTCCTGATAATAAGAACAGGGGGATGAGTCAAAAACTCATTCCCCTGTCACTTCATTGATAGTCTCTACCATCATCCTAACATGGTTTCCTATCATCGTCAACAAATTTATGACCTGTTTTTATACCTATATCATCTGCTGATTTTATATTTTATTATTTCTATCTGTTCTATCTGTGTGATATCAATCTTCTGATTGAAAATATAACGAGCCCCACAATATTTCATTTCACTTGCAGATGCATAGCCATCTCCAAGCTCTTCAAGATCTGTATCATCCATGAAAGGATGTTTCTTTTTTTCAGTTCCTTTTCTGTCATCGGTAAGAGGTAACTCTCCTATGGAATATTGCTTTCCGTCTTTTGTTGTTGCAACTACATGATAAAAACACCCTTTTTCTCTCCAGTCATTGACGGGACAAATACTAACCGTATAAGGTGTAATTTCAACAGGGATTGTTTTTTTTGTTTTCTTAACATCCGCTTTTAACATCTTCTCCTTCATTGGAACAACTTTTCCATTAACCAAAACATTTTTTAATGGCGTATTTGAATTATCCGGTGATTGAAATCCCTTATATACTTTCGGATTTTTCCACGCAGTATCATCGGAATAAAAGCCGCACACATTGATCTGAATACCATCACCTGTATCTATTACATCCACCTTACTGGTAGTATCTAACCCACCTAACCAATAATTTGTTCCTTCCAAAGATTTTACGTTCGGAAGGAACACCTTTGCACGCATAACCTTCGTATTTGAAGCAACCTGAATTGATGATATGATTATCTTTTGTTCTTTTCTGCCATCATCTTCTCTACTGTTTGATTTTGCATCAGAATTTTTTCCACACGCACACAGACAATATAGCATTGTAAAAATTAATAAGTACAGACTGATTTTCTTCATTCATAATCCTCCAATTTCTTTTTCTTTAAAACACTAAGGATTAATATGCTTCCTATCACTATAATTCCAATGCCAGCCACATATTTCATCGAACTTCTGCTCTGTACTCCAGCTCCTGTACTTACCTCAGAATCTTCAATATAAGTATCTGAAATCTCCGCTACAGAATCAAATGAATAGACACCGCTTTCCACATTTTGAGTTTCCGGAATTTTCTCCATAACCGGATACTGATACCCCAACGAAATCCAGATACGTGCTGTTTCATCATCCATCCCAAGTGCAACCGGCTGTCTCATTCCCGGTTGACTTCCCACCAGTACTACTCTCGTACAGTCCGATAATGCCTCTCGTTTTTCCAGAAGTATATCATAGTAAGGTTCCACTGTATGTTCTGCTGTCTCTGTAATCATCCATTTTCCAGCATGATTTTTTACTTCTTCCTGTTCTGCTTTTGTCAATACAGACTTTGCTTCTTCACTCAAAGGAAGTCCTTTGGCTACGGTAAACATTCCATATGTCTTTTCCATTTTAAAAGGAATGACCCATACATAATTTGCACTTTCCAGAGCACTTGTGAGTTTTTTCGTATCTGCCGTCTGCAATTTTATAAGATTACAATCCACATATACTTTTAATGCCTTGTCATAATCGATGGTTGCATCCGGCTCTTCTTTTTTCATTTCATCCTGTAAATTACTGATTTCTGTCCAATCACGGCTCGTTATTAACTGATCCTGATCTGAAACCGGTATTTCCGCGGCATACACAGCAGAACCTGTTATCGTATAAATTGTAATCATCATAAGCATTATTTTTAAAATATTTTTCATGGCTATTTCCCCTCTCTTGTGTATACTATACTTCATTTTTCCCATTATTCTTTCTGCATGTTAAAATTGGTTTGATTTTCGTCAAAATCTGCATTAAAAATCCCATAGCATACACCATGGGATTTTTTCAAAGATATAACACAATCTGAACCTCAAATATATTTTCATCGATATTTATAGATTTCCATCCCCCGTATTTGTCTACAACATCTGAAATATTCTGCATACCGATTCCATGCAATGCCTGTTGTTTCTTCCTTGTCAGTAAACGTTCTCCCTGTTTATTGACTTTTCCATCAAACGTATTTTTCACCTGTATACCCAGAATTCCCCTGTCGTATTGTATCCGAATCTCCAAAAAACGATCTTTTATCTGCTCCATTGCCTCAATTGCATTGTCCAACAGATTTCCAAACAAAACATTCCAGTCATATCCATCCACTGGCAACTGGCACGGAATCACAATCTGCGACTGAATCTGACAGGACATTGCCTCCGCTTTTGCCAGTTTATGATTCAAAATCATATCCAATTCCAGATTCCCCGTATTCACATACTTATGCTCCGTCTGCAAATGCTCACTCATTTTATTTACATATTCCTGTGCCTTATCATACCTTCCTTCATTAAGATATGTCTGCAGAAGATACATATGGTTTTTCATGTCATGCCGCAAAGAATCCAGCTTTTTCTGATTCTGCTGCATGATATGCATCTGCTCCTGATAGGCCATCATATGTTCCTTTAAAAGCCGTTGCTGCATTTTATCCTGATAAGCTTCTCCCAAACGGTCATACAAATAGAACATTCCAAGATCTACAACGATCATAATAGCCAGTGATAATACTGTTTTTGGCGAATTTTCGCCGGATACACTCTCAAGAGCATATATCCAGACAATATTTCCGGCTAATACAAGAATCATAAAGTAATAGTTCTGTGTTTCCATAACCCTTCGCCGACATATCACCTGTCTTATTCCCATTGCTATGAGCAGATTGACCATTGCCCCTGTGATGGTTCCCATTGCCCGCCCTTCGGAAAACAAAGAAAAATCTCCCAGATAATAATACATGATAAATTCTATGGTAAGCCCCAGCAATACTGTAAAACAACC
>ENA-ORNG01002229-ORNG01002229.1-human-gut-metagenome-genome-assembly--contig:-NODE-2229-length-12091-cov-7.877285_pt1 | contig 12091 bp, 8 predicted proteins | sample MGYA00242113_ERZ509018 | MGnify/ENA primary metagenome ERZ509018 (study PRJEB26280, sample SAMEA2338711) | human gut metagenome | biome: human gut; feature: human-associated habitat; material: faeces... | reverse complement strand
AACATTGCTGATTATACTCAGAACATCAAGAACTTCTAAGTTCCAAACATATCCATATTACTGCAATGAAATACAACCATATATCTACAAATTACAGAACATCTTGATGTTTGATTATTTGTTCCTTTTCTTCAAATTATAAATATAGTATACTATGATTAGTTGAATTTATAAATATAGTTTAGGTAAAAAGAGGAACGAAAGTGAAGAAAAACGATAGCATAGAATTAGTGATAGAGGATATGGGAACGGACGGCGAAGGAATCGGACATGTAGCGACTGAGGACGGCAGAAGCATCGCAGTATTCGTGAAGGATGCCGTGATGGGCGATACGATCCGTGCCGCAATCACGAAGGTCAAAAAGCAGTATGTGTATGCGCGGTTGGTGGAGGTAATTAAACCGTCACCATATCGTGTAGAACCGAAATGCCCGGTGGCAAGACCGTGTGGTGGCTGTACCTTGCAGCATGTGAGCTACGAAAAACAGCTTGATTACAAATGGAACAAAGTCAAGAACTGTCTTTCGCGTATCGGTGGAATCGAGCATCCGGAAGATCTGATGGAGCCGATTATCGGCATGGAAAATCCGTGGAATTACCGGAACAAAGCGCAGTTCCCGGTGGGACGGGACAAGGAAGGAAAGGTCGTAACCGGATTTTATGCAGGCAGAACGCATACGATCATTGACACGCCGCATTGCGATATCCAGGCGGAAGGCAATGATACAATTATTAAATGTGTGCGGGATTTCCTGCAGGAATATAATATTTCAACTTATGATGAGGAGACGCATACTGGTCTGATGCGTCATATCCTGACGAGGGTAGGATTTACAACCGGTGAAATCATGGTGTGCCTGATCATTAATGGCACGAAGCTCCCACATGCGGATGTGCTGGTAGAGCGGCTGCGCCAGATCGATGGAATGACGAGCATCAGCATCAATATCAATCAGGATAAGACGAACCGGATTCTGGGAGATACATGCAAGACCTTATGGGGACAGGATTATATTACGGATTATATCGGTGATGTGAAATATCAGATATCACCATTGTCGTTCTATCAGGTAAACCCGGTTCAGACAAAGAAACTGTATGACAAAGCCTTGGAATATGCCAATCTGCAGGGCGGGGAGACAGTCTGGGATCTGTACTGTGGTATCGGAACAATCTCGCTGTTCTTGAGCAAAAAGGCGGCGAAGGTGTATGGCGTGGAAATCGTCCCACAGGCAATCGCCGATGCGAAGGTAAATGCGCAGATCAACGGCATCGAAAATGTGCAGTTCTTTGTTGGCAAGGCAGAAGAAGTGCTTCCAGCCGAATACAAGGAACACGGCGTATATGCGGATGTGATCGTCGTCGATCCGCCACGCAAGGGCTGCGATGAGACATTATTACAGACAATCGCAGATATGCAGCCAAAGCGGATGGTCTACGTGAGTTGTGATCCGGCAACACTCGCCAGAGACGTGAAGCGCATGGGCGAGCTTGGGTATCAGGTCGAGAAGGTTGCGGTCGTGGATCAATTTTGCCATAGCGGGCACGTGGAGACGGTTGTACTGCTTTCCCACAAAAAGCCAGACGGACATATCAACATAAAAGTTGAGTTTGGCGAGGGTGAGGGAAAAGTTCCACTTGATAATATTGCTAAAAGAGCCGAAGAATACAAGCCCAAGGAACGAGTGACCTACAAAATGATAAAGGAGTACATAGAAGCTAAATACGGCTTCAAAGTACATACCGCATATATCGCAGAGGTAAAGAGAGATTTAGGATTGCCGATGTATGATGCTCCTAATGCGGTAGAAGAATTGAAACAGCCAAGGAAGCATCCGACAGCAGAAAAGGTAGAAGCAATCAAAGATGCTTTGAAATATTTTGGGGTTATTTAATAGGTAGCCTGTTTATAGAATATCACATGGATTAGTAAAGCAAATAAATGATGGAGAGGGTGAGGATTATGGGTGGAAAAGAAGCATCACGGGGATTTTTATACCAGGGGTTTGCTTCAGTATTAGAGGCCTTAACTGATAAAGGTAACTGGGATAAGATATATGTCGAATTTCCAACATCAAATGATAAGGTTGATATAGCATTAGAGCAGCAAAATCAAATTGTTAAATGCATACAAGTAAAATCAACGATAAATACTTTTACCAAATCAGACATCAAAATATGGCTAGATGACCTTATAAAGGATATAGAAAGTCCTAAATATGAATTATTTTTAATCGGGCAATGTGATAAGTCCGCCAACACATTTATAAAGTCAATCGAAAAGTATTATGGGAAAGTGCTTGATAAAGAAGCAAAATCGTCGCTAAATGGGTTTGATACAGATTTGCTTGATAATAAGAGAATACGGTTTTTTATTTTGCCGTTTGAAATAGAAGTTTTAGAAAAAATTGTAAGAGATTCGTTGCATCAGTATATTTCAGATAGCAATCAAATGATGACGTTTGACCAAATTAGGTTTATTGCTTCAGCGACTGTAAATGATCAGATGATTTCTTCAACACATGGTAAAGGTATTGATAGAAAAGACTTTGATGAAGAAATGGAAAAACGCATTTTTCTTGTTGCCGATAAGTATTCCCCTAAAAGAATATCTATTGGTGTGAAAAGCTTTACCCGTGGAGCAGAAAACTTGGAAAAAGACACAGAGAGTTGTTTATCATTCATTAATAAGTTTGATGGTCGCAATATAAAGGGTGAATACGATTGGAACAAAGATATTTATAGAAATTTGGAGGAATTTTTGCTCACAAATACAAGCAACAAGTATGCATATCAAATATTTTTAGATACACATGCGTCTATAGCCTTTGCAGCAGGAAGAATTCTTGATAGTAAATCAGGTATCAACGTATTTCCGATACAAAAATCGTCGACCAATGGCACTGTATTATGGGATGTGAAACTGTCATCTAAAAGGAACTATACTAATTGGGATATTTCCCACGAAAAGTTTAATGAGAATCAATATGATTCTGCATTAGTATTAAATGTCACTCGTAACATTTACAATGACGTGGTAAAATTCATAAAAGAAAATAATCTATCAATTGGATGTATCATTAATTGTACGCCAAGCGATGTTGGTGCTACAAATTTTTCGATAGAAGATGGAACACATGCAACTGCTTTAGCTAATTCAGTTTATAACGCTATTGGCAGAAGAAACACTGTGGAACGGCGTGCAACACTACATATTTTTGCTGCTGCTCCAAATGCATTTATGTTTTTCTTAGGTCAAAATTCAGTTGGATTTGGCAAATGTATTCTATATGAATATGATTTTGAGCAAAGGAATTCTTGTACATATTCACAATCAATAAGTTTTACTAATTAAGGGAGGATTATTTATGTCTACTGTACCGTCATATTTTAAAGATTTTCTATCTAATATTCGTTTGTCTGACAATCAAGTGAAGGATTTGAAATCAGGGCATACGACATTAAGAAGGAGATTAGAGGAAGATGAAACATTATCAAAGATTATTATTAGTACTTTCTTACAGGGAAGTTACCGACGTTCCACAGCAGTAAAACCCAAAAACGGCAATAAATCAGATGTCGATGTAATTGTTGTAACGAAATTAGACTCTGAAGAGTTTACACCAGAGGAGGCTTTGGATTTATTTGTTCCATTTTTAGAAAAACATTATAAAGACAAATATAGAATTCAAGGCAGGTCAATTGGTATAAGTTTAAGTTATGTTGATTTGGATATCGTACCTACTTCTGCACCTGGTGAAAGCGAAACAGGAGTACTTCAAGATGAGGCGATTATTTCGGAATATACAGTTGAAGATTTCCAACAAAAGTTACTTACAAAATCGTTCAATAATGACTTACTTAAAAGTGCATATAACATATTTTATAAATCAGATAACGAACCTCAATGGAAATCCGAACCGTTGCTAATTCCTGACCGTGAAGCGGAAAAATGGGATAAAACACATCCACTTGAGCAAATTCGATGGACGGTTGAAAAAAACAAGAATTGCAATACCCACTATATAAATGTTGTTAAGGCATTGAAGTGGTGGCGCAAAACACAATATCCAGATATGAAACATCCCAAGAGTTATCCGTTGGAACATTTTATTGGTGATTGTTGTCCAGATGATATTAAAAGTGTTGCCGAAGGTGTTGTATTAACTCTTGAAAATATCGTTTCCCAATACACTAATAAACCTTTTTTAGCTGATAGAGGCGTTCCTGAACATGATGTTTTTGCACGAATTACAGATGAAGAATATTCTGATTTCTACGATACGGTTTGTGATGCTGCTAAAATAGCTCGTGAAGCTTTTGATTGTGAAGAATTATATGATAGTGTTTGCAAATGGAGAGAGCTATTTGGTAATGAATTTCCACCAGCTCCAAAGCCATCAAAATCTAATTCTTCAACGGGATTTACAACCCGTACTGAAAAATCGGCAGCCATTCCAGAAGGAAGATTTGCATAGATGGAGTCAAAACAAATCCTTGATAAATTAAATCAGGCTCGAAGGGCTTTAGATTCATTATCTCAAGTTGAGATAATGGATGAGTGGCAATTTGATAATGAATTAAATGTTTGGTATTTACACTTAAGTATTGTGATTGAATGTGAAACACCATATTTCCCTCAGAAATCTCAATGGTTTTTCGTTGTTGGATCCGAATACCCAAAGGGAAAAATTAAAGTATATCCAGACGTCGAAAACAGTATAACGGTTACATTGTATCATCAAGCTAACAACTCCAAAATTGAAAGAAACGGATTGTGGAGAAAAGGAGCATTATGCCTTGAAGTGAATACAATACCTAATTATCAATCGGAACCATATAGTGTAGATGAACGCTTGTTGTATCATGCAAAACGAGCAATTTGTTGGCTAGAGCTAGCGGCAAAAGGAAAATTAGTTACAGAAAGCGAGCCATTTGAGCTGCCCGAATTTTCTATGAGCAATATTTTAGAAATGCAGTTTGCTTTCTCGGAAGATGTGGTTACCTTCATGCAATGGGAGAGTGTCGAATGTCGGTATGGAATAGCAGAATTAGATGTGTATAAAAGTAAACCATTTGTATACTATGTTAAGGTGTTTAAATCGCTAAGTAACAACATCCAGCATTATACAGAATGGGGAAAATATCTTTCAAAAACAACTATATCACCTCCAATTATTGCCCCGTGGATACTTATGAATCAGATCCCAGTTGTTAATGAGTGGCAAGCACCAGAAACATTTGGCGAATTGTTAGTTGCCTGTGAAAAACAACATATTAATATAATGTGTATCCTTCAAAATATTGTCTCAAAAATTCGGGACGGAAAACGGCATTTGCTTTTAATTGGTTTCCCTGTTCCCCGAATTTTTGGTGGAGACCCCGAGATAATTTCTTGGAAAGCTCTGTATTTACCGACTGTATCATATGGCAAAAGGACAGCAAAAGGATTCAGAAATAATCAACAGGGATGGTGGATGCGTGATAGATGTGAGGTATTCACTAAAAATGCAAAATTGGATTGGATTGTTTCAGAAAATTGGAACCAACACGAAATATCTCAACGAGGTAAAATGAGCGACCTGTTACTAAGAAAAAGAATATTGCTCATTGGAGCAGGTTGCATTGGAGCATCAATTGCAGAAATATTTGTAAGAGCAGGAGTATATAATATTACTATTGCAGATTCAGATATATTTGAAGTCGGGAACTTATCCCGCCATATCTTAAATCTAAATAATATTGGTGAATTTAAAGAATTATCGGTATGTAATTATCTTAATTCCCTAAATCCACACGCAAATGTTAAAGTTATAAATGATACTCTTTCAAATGATGACTCTTTTAAAACAAATATTGATTTGGATAGATATGATGTTATTGTTGATTGTACTGGGGAAAATAATGTACTTGATATTCTTCAAAGAACTAATTTTAAGAGAACCCATATTATAGCTTCAGTCTCTGTTGGATTGGGTGCAAAACGATTATATGTTACACTGATGAATGGTAACACTTTTAATTTTAATGCTTTTTATAATTTGATTTCCCCGTACCTACAGGCAGAAAAAGTCTTATATGATGATTACGACTTGCCAAGGAATGGAATTGGTTGCTGGCATCCGACTTTTCCTGGAAGAAGTGATGATATTTGGATTGCTGCTGCAACTTCCGTGAAGGTAATTGAAAATTACATTATATCAAAATCTCAAAAGACGCTTTCACTCATTTACGAGCAAAAAGAGAGCGATGGGATATTTGAAAGCTATGATGTGGTGGAGAAAAGAGAGAATGGATAATTTGCTTTTTCAAGATAAGAATCAATTATATAGTGTAAAGTTCGACACAAAGGCTTATGAACAAATGTTTTATTATTGTGCTATTTCTAATCCTTATGAAACAGGGGGCATTTTAATTGGAAATTATTCTTCCAACCAAGCAATAGCCAACATTTTGCAAATAACACCACCACCCAAAAATTCTAGACATTCAAAGTGTATTTTTTATAGGGGTATAGATGGATTGAAAAGAATTTTAGACTTGGCATGGGACCAAGGCCAGTATTATTTAGGAGAGTGGCACTATCATCCAAATGCATCGTCGGCACCAAGTAATATTGATAAAAATCAAATGATAGTTTTATCTCAAGACCAAAAACTAAAATGTCCAGAACCTATATTAATTATTGTTGGAGGTTATCAAGACAGTTGGAATATAAATGCTCGGTTATTTGTTAATAAGCAAGAAATTATTCTCAATAAGCGATAGCACTAGCCTCTTGATAAGACGCAGATTTTTGTGTCAAATTATAAGCTGTACTTGTCGAGTGAGGAAGAATTATTACGAGGATTGAAACAGGAGTATCAATCGTTAGAAGCGGAAAAGATGGAAGAAGATAATGATACTGAAGTAATGGAAAAAAGTAATTGTGCCATAGGCTGTTGCACAATTAGTATGGTGCAAAATTAGTACCATCCATGATTTTGTGGGAAAAGGCTGCACGAACGGTATTAGTACTGTAAAAATATTGTCCAGATATCCATAGTTTTGTGGGGATATAATTTGAATTTGTACGCATGTGGAGACGGTGTGCTTGCTGGCAAGGAAAGATGATAACTAGAAGAGGACTAACGCTTGTTATAGCGAATAAATATTTGTTAAGTTTATGTGTTGAGAACAGCATATATGAGGCTAATGAGATGCTGGAATCTTGTGGATTTGCTCCACTTGATGGTTCAAAGATGGAATAATACATAAGGAGGTGCTTCATTGAATGAAATACGATTGGATAGATTTTTACACGGAGTTTGCCACTAAACTACTGCCATTCAAAGATGATAGAAAGATCCTCATTCATAAAATAAATTCAGTGTATACAAATGCAGGGCTTAGCGTACCGAAACTTGAAAGTGGCGATGAGATTATTGATATTGACCCCTTTACTATCTTTGGAACCTTCAACAAGGGAATCACAAATGCTAATAGAATCACTATTCTTAACGGAATTGCGTCGGAGTTTGGAATTACTGCAACTGTGCCGAGCAATTTTGATGGAATTCCGGTTCTTAATAATCTGAAAGCTACGTTTTATGGATTTAAGGATGATAGAAAAGCAGATGATATTAATAACTTGTGGAGCTTGTTTGAGGTAGCTCTTGCATTGGCTGACAATGACACAGAAGATAACCGCCAGAAATTCTCCGAGGCTTATGACAAGGTACATGATCAGCTTTGCATTCGATGGAATATTACGATGGGCCTTTATTGGATTCGCCCGTATACATTTATTAACTTGGATTCTAGAAATCGCTGGTTTATAGCAGATGCTCAAAATATGCCTGGCAAGTTTGTGGTCGCAGCTGAGAAAAAACTTAAGAAAGTCCCGTATGCGGCAGATTATCTTGAAATAAAAGATTTGTGTAAGAAAGCTTTGGATGCAGGTGAATATGAATACAAGAACTTCCCTGATTTATCCTATACAGCATGGGTTGTTTCTGAGCAAGTGAATCAGGAAAAGTCTTCTGAAAAAGATAAAAAAATTTCCAAAGCGGAATTTCTCAAATGGTTTATGCCTTTGCTACAGGCGTTACGTGATCTGGGAGGATCTGCAACACCGGCAGATGTAAGAAAGAAAATTATAGAAAATGAGCACTTGTCAGATGAGGTAGTAAATGAAACCAGAGGAAAAACGAAGGTCAATAAATTTCAAAATGAAGTAGCCTTTGCCAGAAACTATCTTGTTGGAGCCGGATACATTGATAAAAGTGTAAGAGGTGTGTGGACGCTTACTGAGGCAGGTAGAACTGTTGAATTAACAGCAGAGATGGCATCAGATATTTTTAAGAAGGGTGTCTCTGATGCAAAGAGTAAACAGTTTAATGATAGTGATGCTCTGGCGGACAATGATGTTGAAACTGTTCGTTACTGGCTCTATGCTCCAGGACAAGGTGCTGATAAATGGGAAGAGTGTTATAAGAACGGCTATATGCTGTTGGGATGGGGAGAGATTGGAGACCTTGGTGTATTCAACTCTAAGGATGAAATGAAACAGCAGATGAAGAAAGAATACGGTGATAGCAGTTCCTATAAAAATTCAGCTCATGCTACCTGGCAGTTTGTACATGATATTAAGATTGGAGACGTGGTATTCGTTAAGAAAGGCAACAATGGAATTCTTGGCAAAGGAATCGTTGAGTCTGATTATGAATATGATGCAGATCGTACAGATGAATATTCAAATGTTAGAAAAGTAAATTGGACGAATAAGGGGAATTGGACAATTAATCATCAGTCCCCTCAGAAAACTCTGACTGATATTACGCCATATAGTGACTTCGTGCAAGCTATTAAAGATTTGTTTGAGGAAAACGATATTGCCGAAGATGAGCAGGAAATTACCTATCCAGAGTATACAGTAGAAAATTTCCTGGATGATGTGTACATGTCTGAAGAGGATTATACCAGATTAGTTGGTTTGCTTAGAAACAAGAAAAATATTATCTTGCAGGGGGCACCAGGAGTAGGAAAAACATATGCTGCTAAGCGCTTGGCCTATTCCATGATGGGTGTAAAAGATGTTGAGCGTGTAATGATGGTACAGTTCCATCAGAGTTATTCCTATGAAGATTTTATTATGGGATTTCGTCCATCTCCTACAGGATTTGAATTAAAGAAGGGGGCATTCTACAATTTCTGTAAGAAGGCTGAGATAGATAGTGATAACGAGTATTTCTTTATCATAGATGAAATCAATCGCGGCAATTTGAGCAAGATCTTCGGTGAGCTTTTTATGCTGATTGAAAATGATAAGCGCGGAATTGCGTTACAGCTTCTGTATTCAGATGAAAAGTTTGCGGTTCCTAAGAATGTTTATATCATCGGCATGATGAATACTGCAGACAGAAGTCTTGCTATGCTGGATTATGCACTTCGTAGAAGATTTGGTTTCTTTGATATCAAGCCAGGGTTCGAGAGCACAGGTTTCCGTGAGTATCGCATGGCATTAGATAATGAGAAATTCAATAAACTGATCAGTTGCGTTGAGAGTTTGAATAGAGAAATTTCTGCCGATGAATCTCTGGGAGAAGGGTTCTGTATTGGTCACAGTTATTTCTGCAATTTAAAGCCTGACGCAATTGAAGATAGTTGGTTTTATGGTGTTGTGGAATATGAGCTGATACCTTTATTGAAAGAATATTGGTTTGATGAACCTATGAAGGTGAAAGATTGGAGCGAAAATCTAAGGAGTACGATTAAGTGATACCAATTCAAAACATCTATTATATGTTGTCCTATGCATTTCAGATATTGAATGAGCAAGGTTATAAGAATATAGCCACAGAACAATTTAATAATACTGCTGAGTTGATGGCGGCTATCTTAGAAAAAGGTATCGCGATTCAGCTAAAGCGGGGACTGGGTAAAGAATATATTTCGCAGACGGAGGCGCTCTCTTCTCTGCGAGGAAAGATTGATATTGCAGAGTCTATCAAGACACAGTCAATGTTACGGAAGCAGCTAATCTGTACATATGATGAGTTTTCAGTTAACAGTATCATGAATCGGATCATCAAATCTACAGTTGAACTTCTACTTCGCTCGAATATATCGAAACAGCGCAAGAAAAATCTTGGTAAACTAATGGTATATTTTAGTGAAGTGGATCTTATTGATTTGCACACAATAAATTGGAATGTTCAGTACAATCGAAACAATCAGACCTATCGGATGCTGATCTCGATATGCTATTTGGTAGTAAAGGGGTTGTTACAGACTCAAACAGATGGAATCACAAAACTGATGGATTTTCTAGACGAGCAGCGCATGTGCCGATTGTATGAAAAGTTCATTCTGGAATACTACAGGAGAGAATTTAGAAATCAGATTACAGCAAATGCATCACAGATTCCGTGGCAATTGGACAACGACGAGAATTCTATGTTGCCGGTGATGCAGAGTGATATTATGCTCCAGCGCGATGACAAAGTTCTTATTATTGATGCAAAGTACTATGAGCACAGCACACAGGTGCAGTTTGACAAGCATACACTTCATTCGGTAAATCTCTATCAGATTTTTACTTATGTGAAGAACAAGGAATATGAACTGAGAGAGAAAAAACACATGGTTTCAGGAATGCTTTTGTATGCAAAGACTGATGAAGAAATATATCCCAATAATGTATATCAGATGAGTGGAAACCAGATTACTGTCAGAACTCTGGATTTGAATTTACCATTTGACGAAATAGCGAGGCAGCTAAATATAATAGCAAAATCGCATTTCGATTTGTAAAGGGGGCATCCTATTTGAAAAAGAAAAACGACGAAATAACCATTCGCTCCAGTGCAGCAGAATACTTAACTTATGTTGCGTCTGTCGGCGACCAACAGGATAGTATTGAGATGCGCTATGAGGATGAGAATATATGGCTGACACAGAAGATGATGGCCACATTGTATGACGTTGGTTTGCCAACGATAAATGAACATATTAAAAAGATTTATGCAGATAGTGAATTAGAAGAGTCTTCAACTATTCGGAATTTCCACAGACGCTTTTCGATGATTACGAAAACACGCAGATCATCTTGACTTTGCCGGAAGGGGTCAGCATTGTCCAGGACGCTGCCGGTTCCCTCCAGAACGTAACGGAAGTGATCCGGCAAGGGAACGAATGGAGATTAAAGCTGACAGAAAAGCTTAGCGCGGCTTCCAGCCAGAGCGGCACCATCACCATTCCGTTGCTGATCGAGGGCAATGGACAGCGGGGCATGGGGGAGACGCTGGACTTTACGACCCCTGTGCGCATGGAAACGGAGTTTACCATCCTGGACCGGACCACTCCGGGTCAGGCGCTGCCCACCAGGAAGTACGCCAAGACGATGGAGGGTTCCGGTCTCGGCCAGAAAATCACCGCGTCCGACGATCGCTGGGGAATTCAAAAGGAGGCTGCCAGCGCCGTCCCCAGCGAGGATCAATCGACGGTAACCGTCACCTTCCGGCTTACGGTGGGGCTGAAAGACCCGGACGGCACAGTCAATACCAATCCCGACACCTATGGCCGGACGGGGCGCGTGCCGTTTGAAGGGGATGTCGAGCTCACGGAAATCCCGTCCGTTCAGGACCGTGACCATAACCCCATCGCGCCCCAGAGCGTCACCATCACGCCGCAGTTTGGCGAAAAGACGCCCATCGATGCCAGTGCGGGCGGCAAAATCAGCCTGCCGGTGGATACCTGTTCGGGCAAGGGCCTTTCCTCCGTAAGCGGGGAAACGCCCTACTGGTCCGCATATCTGGTGGAGGCTGTTTATCCCTATGAAAAATTCGTCGCGCAGTTCTATGACGAAAAACAGGACAAGCTGACCGTATCCAACACCGCCCAAATCGCGTACCGACTCAAGGGTGGCGCTCCGGACGGCGACGAGGCAAAGGCCAGTATCGATGCCGGGGAGGTGACCCTTCCCGCACAGATTACCATCAGCAAGTATATTGTCAATGCGCAGGGCGGCAGCTCGCTGATTTCCCGGCTGCTTGGAAAGCGGGATGGCGAAGGCGTTAAGCGGGTGAGCTCCTTCTGCTTTTACACCGCC
>ENA-ORNG01002225-ORNG01002225.1-human-gut-metagenome-genome-assembly--contig:-NODE-2225-length-12102-cov-3.056861_pt1 | contig 12102 bp, 11 predicted proteins | sample MGYA00242113_ERZ509018 | MGnify/ENA primary metagenome ERZ509018 (study PRJEB26280, sample SAMEA2338711) | human gut metagenome | biome: human gut; feature: human-associated habitat; material: faeces... | reverse complement strand
GCCTGCCGGTCCGCATCGTCAAAGCCTTTGCCCGTCATGATGATCCGTCGGTAAACCTCGTCCTCCGGATTAATAAAATGGACATCGCAGGTGGCGCAGACCGGTTTGTGAAACTGTTCTCCGAGACGGACAATCTTCCGGTTCATCTCCATCAAATCCTCTTTTGACTGAATCTGAGGAATCTTCTCACTCTCGATCATAAACAGGTTATTGCCAATGGGCTGGATTTCCAGATAGTCATAAAAATTGACGATCCGGGCAATCTCATCGGAAGGACGATCCTGTAAAACCGCCTGGTAAAGCTCACCCGCCTCACAGGCCGAACCGATAATCAAGCCCTCCCTGTATTTTGAGAGCACACTTTTTGGAATCCTCGGCCGTCTTGCATAATAATCCAGATGAGACCAGGAAACGAGACGGTACAGATTAATCCGCCCGATGTCATTCTGAGCCAGTATGATAATATGATAGGTTTTCAATTTCTTAATGGCGTTGACCGACATCTGACTCATACCGTTTAATGTATCCAAATCCGTCACGCCCATGCTCTTTAACTGGGCCACAAATTTTACAAAAATATCCGCTGTGGATTCGGCATCCTCCACAGCCCGGTGATGATTCTCCAGCGTTCCGCCGACAGCTTCCACCACCGTATCCAATTTATAATTTTTAAGATTCGGCAGCAGGCTCCGGGCCATCGCCAGAGTATCCACCACCGTAAACTCCCGAAGTATATCCATTCTCCGACAGTTTTCCTTAATGAAGCTCATATCGAATTCCGCATTATGGGCCACCATAATGCAGTCTTCCGAAAAGGCCAGAAATTCCGGCAATATATCTTCAATGACGGCGGCGTCCACCACCATGCCGTCATTAATTCCCGTCAACTTTTCAATTTCAAAAGGAATCGGCCGCTCCGGATTGACAAAGGTACTATAACGGTCCACAATCTCGCCCTTTTCCACCTTCACCGCGCCGATTTCGATAATACGGTCATTGACCGCGCTAAAGCCCGTCGTCTCAATATCAAAAACGACAAACTTACTTTCCAGACTCTGATTTTTCGACTCAAATACAATCGGCTTTAAGTCATCCACCAGATAGCCTTCCACACCGTAAATCGGTTTAAAATCCTTGCCCTCCACACAGTGGTTAGCATCGGTGAAGGCCTGTACCACACCATGATCCGTAATTGCCATGGCTTTATGCCCCCAGGACATGGCTGTTTTAAGCATCGTCTTGCAGTCAGCCACACTATCCATATCGCTCATCGTCGTATGGGCGTGCAGCTCCACCCGCTTGACCGGGCTTAAATCCATCCGCTTTTCCGTGAAATCCGGTATCGTCTTAATACCCATCACGGAGCTTAAGCCAATGCCGTGGTCATATTTATCCATAACAGCCATCGCCTTCATCCGGACAAAAGTACCCACCTTTAAATTGGAAAGCACCTGAGGCAAAAACTCATTTTTTGTAAATACTTTCGCCGTAATACTATCTGTAAAATCTGTCACGGCAAAGATAATAATCGTCTTTTCATTACGGATTTCCCGGGTTTCAAGCTGAATGACCTTTCCACGGACGATCACCTCGCCAATTTCGGCATTGATTTCAGAAATCGGCGTTTCATCCCCCTCAAAGGGCCGACCATAAAAAATATCCGGATCGATGATCTTTTTCTTAATATATGTATTTTCTTTTTTGAAATCTCTGGTCGGCTTCTGCTGTTCGGCCAGTTTCTCTTCCTTCTCTTTTACAGCCGCCTCGGCTTCCGCATAATTCTGAACAATAGCGTCCACCTCCCGCTGGAAGGTTTCCTCCGCATATTCGGCCTGACGGCTTTTCCGCTCCCGGATATAGTCAATGGAAATATCCACATAGTATCCGAAACGTTCCTGGAATATCTTCAACAGCTTGTCCCGGATACATTCGATTTTCGAGGCGGTGATAAAGTTATCCTCCACCGTCAATACCAGTCTCTGTGCATCGGTAAATTCCTTCTTTGCTTTATGAAAGATATTCGCTTCCAAATCGCTGGAATCCCGAAGCTCCGCCTCAAAGCTGTCAAAATAAATCGTCATCAGCCGTTCCGGTGTATACTGCTCCGACAATTCATAGCGGTCAATCACATCCACATGGACTTCCGTATTTTCAAAAAGCTGTCCCCGAATCTGGGTTTCCAATCTTCTAATCTCCTCGTAGGAAATCAATCTCGGGCTGCACAGATATACTCGAATCCGGTTCTTCGCCTGACTGGCCGTCACTTTTTCCACAGTAGCCTCTTCCAGTAAATCCGTCATACCTCTATTCAATTTTAAAACGGGAAATACTTCAAAAAAAGAAGCTGCCATTCTTTATTCACTCCAGTTATCCAACGTATCCTTCAATGCCGCAAGCAGTTCACCCTCCGGCACTTTTTTTAGAATTTCACCTTTTCTTATAAGAAGGCCCTCGCCTTTACCTCCGGCAATTCCCAGATCTGCTTCTTTCGCTTCGCCCGGGCCGTTGACCACACAGCCCATAACGGCAACCTTCAGGTTCAGGTCATAGCCCTGAACCATATTTTCCACCTGATTTGCCAGGCCGATCAAATCAATCTGAGTCCGGCCACAGGTCGGACAGGAAACAACCTCGATACCGCCCTTTCTAAGCCCAAGGGTCCTTAAAATCAATTTTGCCGATTTAATTTCCTCCACCGGGTCGCCGGTCAGGGATACCCGGATCGTATTTCCAATACCTTCGTTAAGCATGATACCAAGGCCCACCGCCGACTTAATATTTCCGGAAATGATCGTTCCCGACTCGGTAATTCCCACATGGAGCGGATATCGGGTTTTTTCGGCAATCAATTCATGTGCTTTAATGCACATCATAACATCCGAGGATTTAATGCTGATGACCATCTGGTCATAATCATATTCCTCAATCATTCCCACCTTATCCAGCGCGCTCTCCACGATACCCTCCGCCGTTACCCGGCCACCATACTTTTCAATAAGAGGCTTTTCCAGAGAACCGCTGTTGACACCGACACGAATCGGCACATGACAGGCTTTGGCCGTATCGACCACAGCCTTCACCCGCTCTGCCGAGCCGATATTGCCCGGATTAATGCGGATTTTATCCGCGCCGTTTTTCATCGCCGCAATGGCCAGCCGGTAATCAAAATGAATATCGCCGACCAAAGGTATATGAATCTGCTTTTTAATCGTTTTAATCGCTTCCGCCGCTTCCATCGTCGGCACCGCCACCCGGATAATATCACAGCCCGCCTCCTCAAGAGCCAGGATCTGAGCTACAGTGCTTTTGACATCTTCGGTTTTTGTATTACACATAGACTGGATGGCAATTGGATTTTTTCCGCCAATCTCACATCCGCCAATGGAAATGACCTTCGTATTTTCACGAATCATCAAATACGCCTCCCCCCATTACAGCAGCAATTTGTGTATATCATTATAAAGAATAAATACCATGAGTACCATCAAAAGTGCAAAACCAATGGTGTGTACCCAGCCTTCCTTTTCCGGCGGCACAGGCTTTCCGCGAACAGCTTCTACAATTAAAAACACAAGCCGTCCGCCGTCCAGCGCCGGAATCGGCAGCAAATTGACCACGCCCAGATTGGCGCTCAGTAAAATACAAATATTCATCATATTTAAAAGGACATCCAGCCACCCGTAGCTTCGGGCTTCCTGATAAGTATCGTCAATCATATCCACAATACCTACAGGGCCGGAAAGATCATTGGCCGACACCTGTCCTGTGATCAGCATGCCAAGACTCCGGACCGTCGTCGTAATCCAGTACCTGACTTCAAAAACACTGTATTTCAGTGTGTCCAGCACTCCGGTCCGCTCATATTGTCCGCCGTAAATCTGGATTTTGTAGGTTCCATCAGAACCCAACTCCGGCGTTACCGTTGTCCCGTAGGTACTGCCGTTTCTGCTTAATACCATTTCCATCGGCGCGCCGCCCGAATTCATCAGCACCTCTATCCGGAATTCCTTATACATATGGACCTTTTTCCCATTGACAGATTGAATCACATCGCCGTCACGGATACCAGCTTCCCAGGCCGGACCTCCTTCCTCCACCTTATACACCACCGGCGTGTCAAAGCCGACAATGCTCACAAGAATGACTGCAAACACGAAGGCCAAAATAAAATTAAATACCGGACCTGCCGCAATGACAGAGAAACGCTGCCATACACCCTTGGAATTAAAAGAATTGTCACCGGTTTCGTCCGTATCCTCACCAACCATGGAACAGGAACCGCCCAAGGGCAAAGCCTTTAGGGCATACACTGTCTCTCCGCGCTTAAAGCTGAAAAGGATCGGACCCATGCCTAGGGCAAATTCAGTGACGCCGACGCCGTTTTTCTTAGCCAGAAGGAAATGCCCGAATTCATGAAATAAAATAATGATACTAAATACGATCAGAGCTACAATAATTCCCAAGCTACCACCTGCTTTCGATAAATTCATAAGCTGCCTTCTCCGTATCCAAAATTTCTTCCAGAGACGGATTTTTTATTGCAGTGTGTTTTTCCATGGCCTCCCCTATGATTTCAGGTATATCTAAAAATCGGATTTTCCTGTCTAAAAATTTTGCCACAGCCCGTTCATTGGCCGCATTAAAGACGGTCGTCATGGAACCGCCTGTTTCCAGCGCCTTATACGCCAATTTAAGGCCTTTAAACACTTCCAAATCCGGCGCCTCAAAATGGAGTGTTCCCAATTTAAACAAATCAAGCCATTCTCCGCCCAAAGGCTTCCTGTCCGGATAAAACAGAGCATACTGAATCGGGAGCCGCATATCCGGTGTCCCCATCTGCCCGATGACTGCAGAATCTTCAAATTCCACAGCTGAATGGAGAACACTTTCCGGATGGACGACGACCTGAATCCGATCCAGACCCACATCAAAGAGCCAGCGGGCTTCGATAACTTCCAACCCTTTATTAACCATAGTTGCCGAATCAATCGTGATCTTACGCCCCATGACCCAGTTCGGATGCTTTAAAGCATCTTCCACCCGGATATTTTCCAAATCTTTAAGACTTTTTCCGCGAAAAGGTCCGCCGGAGGCTGTCAATAATATTTTATGAATCTGTCCCCGGTTTTCTCCATGTAAAGACTGGAAAATTGCCGAATGTTCACTATCTACCGGAAGTATTTTCACATTTTTTTCTTTTGCCAGCGGCATGATCAAATGCCCCGCCGTCACCAGAGTTTCTTTATTGGCAAGGGCAATGTCTTTGCCTGCCTCAACGGCCGCAATGGTCGGCCGTATACCAATCATACCAACCACTGCTGTCAACACAATATCCACCGACGGCTCTACTGCCGCCGTCAGAAGTCCATCCATCCCTGCCAGCACCTCTACAGAAAGATCACGAATTTTCTGCCTCAGCTCCTTTGCCTTATCCTCTCGGAAAACAACCGCCAGCTTCGGCTTAAATTCCCGAATCTGTTCTTCGAGCTTTTCTATATTTGACGCCGCCGCCAGCGCCGTCACCTGAATATCATCCTTATAATGACGCACCACATCCAGCGTCTGGGTTCCAATGGAACCGGTGGATCCTAAAAGCACTATATTTTTCATCTGTTTCTACCTCACTTTTACGCTCCAAAATAAACCGCCAGAAAGAAAACAATCGGCGCCGTAAATAAAATACTGTCAAACCGATCCAGCACACCGCCGTGCCCCGGGATCAGTTTACCATAATCTTTGATCCCCGTATCCCGCTTAATGGCAGAAGCTGTCAAATCGCCAACAACCGCAATCACAGCGCCGACACCGCAAATAACGCCGCAGGCCAGTACAGTGTTTCCAAGGGATGGCAAATGATTTTCTGCCAACGCACCGTAAGCCATGCCGAGTATAATCGCACCGATGATACCGCCAACCAGCCCTTCAATGCTTTTCTTTGGACTGAGTTTCGGCGTCATCTTGTGTTTTCCAATGAGCATGCCCACACAATAAGCACAGGTATCATTGCCCCAGGCGCTTAAAAATACCAGCGGAATAATAAACAAACCGTCCGGCAGTTCCCGCACCCGGTATAAGTGCATCATCAACACTGGAACATACATCAGACCGAATACCGCAAAGGCAATCTGATTTGCCTTGAACTTCGGAAAAGTAAAGACATAGACGGCGCACAAGACTAAAAATCCGGCAATAACAACCAAAAAGGGCTCGCCGTCAAAATGGCCGTTGGCATTTGCATAGAGAAGCGCACAATACAGAGCTGTCGTCAGGCAGCCAATCCATCCAAAAGCCGTCCTCTCAATGTGTATCGTCTTATAAAGCTCATTTAATCCGACCATAGACAACAGGGATACGAGCAGAAACCATATGGTCCCGCCGGCCATAATCGTGAGAACTGCCACAATAACCAAAACAATGCCGCTGGCCAATCGTGTCCAGAACATAGTATCCCTCCTTAAATGCCGCCGAAACGGCGTTCTCTTCCATTATATTGACGAATAGCACGGACTAATTCATCCCTGTTAAAATCCGGCCACAAAACTTCCATAAATAAAAATTCCGTGTAGGCCAACTGCCAGAGCAGAAAATTAGATAAACGCTGTTCTCCACTGGTACGAATGAGCAGATCCGGATCCGGAATATCCCAGGTATCCAGATAACTGTTAAAAAGCTCTTCCGTCACATCCTCGGATTTTAGCTTACCTTCCTCCACATCTTTTGTCATACGAACCATGGCCCGGCGCATTTCATCCCGACTACCGTAATTTATAGCAATCGTGAAATTCAATCCCGTATTTGCTGCTGAAATCCGTTCAAGCTCCTCAACCGCTTTCTGAATATCTTCACTAAGTCCCGTCTTGTCCCCAATAACGCGGACACGCATATTATTTTTCGTCGTCCGCTTAATGCAATCCTTTAAATAGGAACGGAGCAGCTTCATCAGTGCGTCCACTTCCTTCTGAGGACGCTTCCAGTTCTCCGTAGAAAATGCGTACACAGTCAAATATTTAATTCCAAGATTCCAGGCATCCTCGCAAATCTGCTCCACCGCCTTGCTCCCCTGAGCATGACCGTAGTTTCTCGGCATCAATCGTTTTTTCGCCCAGCGGCCGTTTCCGTCCAGGATGATCGCCACATGATCCGGGATTTCCAAAAGTTCCCCGTCAATTTCTCTCTGCATAAAAGTACCCATTCCTTTCCAGGCATAAATAGTAATGAACAGCAGGAGGCTGCCGTAATCCGACAACCTCCCTCTCGTTTCAGTTTATCCCCATGCTTCTTATACCGTAAGCACTTCTTTTGTCTTTGTATCAACAGCCTTGTCTACCTCGGCAATATATTTATCGGTCAGCTTCTGAACACTCTTCTCCAGGTCATCCGCTTCATCCTCAGAAATCTCTTTGGATTTTTCCCATTTCTTTAATGCGTCATTGGCGTCACGACGGATATTACGAACAGCGACCTTGGCGGCCTCGCCTTTCTTCTTAACATCCTTTGCCAGCTCCTTACGACGTTCCTCTGTCAGCTCAGGGAATACAAGACGGATGGCTTTACCGTCATTACTCGGTGTTATACCGATATCGGAAGCCAGAATTGCTTTCTCAATCGCTTTGATCAATTTGGATTCCCAAGGCTGGATCATAATAATACGTGCTTCAGGCACCGTAATATTTCCTACCTGCTGAATCGGTGTCGGCGTTCCATAATAGTCTACCACCAGTTTGTCCAGGACATGCGGATTTGCCCGTCCGGCACGGATGGAAACATAATCCTTCTCCAGGCTCTCCAATGTTTTTTTCATCTTTGTTTCGTAAACTTGTATTCTTTCATCCATGTCTGATATCCTCCCAGATTATTTTCATTCATCTACGGTCACATAGGTACCGTTAAATTCACCATATAAGGTCTCTACAATGCTGTTTTTCTCATTTAAGCCGAAAACAACCATCGGCATATGATTCTCCAGACACATGATCGTCGCCGTCAAATCAACGACCTGCAGTCTCTGATCAACGACCTGCTGAATGCTGATCTCGTCGTACTTCACCGCATCCGGGCAAACCTTCGGGTCTTTGTCGTAAACCCCGTCAATGGCCTTAGCCAGTAAAATCGCATCGGCTTCAATCTCGATCGCTCTCAGAGTAGTTCCCGTATCCGTTGAAAAGTACGGATGTCCCGTTCCACCGGCGAAGAAAACGACCTTTCCTTCCGAAAGGGCGGCCATCGCCTTATCCTTTGAAAACAGTTCGGTAAATGCGCCGCAGACAAAAGGTGTAAATACCTCCGTCGCCATGCCCATCGTCCGAAAAATTTCTGAAACATAAATACAGTTCATCACAGTTCCAAGCATCCCGACCTGGTCAGATTTGGTCCGCTCAATGATCTTACTGCTGTTGCGTCCTCTCCAGAAATTACCGCCGCCGATAACAATCGCCACCTGCGTGCCTTTATCGGTGATCTCCTTCACCTGACGTCCGACCTCCAGGCATGTCGCCTCATCAAAGCCGAAGCCTTTATCCCCCGAAAGAGCCTCACCGCTTAATTTTAATAAAATACGTTTCATGTTTTTCATTTTAAACACCTCATAAATAATCTACCATAAAATATCCATTTTTTCTACTATTATTTTATTTCCCCGCCCTTCTTTCACATTTTAAATGAGACGCAAAGGCCGTAAATAATTTTTTTTGTTTTTTTTCTGGTACATTTTTAACAATTATTGATAATTTTGCTGATTTCTGATATGCTAAACTATACCTGTTTTGGGTATTATAACAATTTCATATTTTAGCAAGGGGGAAATTATTATGGAAAACTTCCTTATGATTGTTCCTGTCATCGGTATCCTTGCTCTTCTTTTTGCCATTGCAACTTCTGCATCCATCGGCAAAAAAGACGCAGGAAATGACCGTATGAAGGAGATCGCAGGAGCCATTGCTGAAGGCGCCAGAGCCTTCCTTATGTCAGAATACAAAGTGCTCCTGATTTTCGTTGTTGTCATGTTTGTTGTCATCGGAATCGGTCTGTCCAACTGGATGACGGCTGTCTGCTTCCTTGTCGGCAGTATTTTCTCAGTTCTGGCCGGTTATCTCGGTATGGGTGCCGCTACGAAAGCAAATGTCCGCACGACAAGCGCAGCCATGAACTCCGGTATGAATGCCGCACTCTCTGTTGCATTTTCCGGCGGTAGTGTTATGGGTCTTGCCGTTGTAGGTCTTGGTCTTTTCGGCATCAGTATTATCTACGTACTTACCGGAAATGCAGACATCCTTTTCGGATTCAGCCTGGGCGCTTCTTCCATCGCTCTGTTTGCCCGTGTCGGCGGCGGTATTTATACAAAAGCTGCGGACGTCGGCGCCGACCTTGTTGGTAAGGTAGAGGCCGGAATTCCTGAAGATGACCCGAGAAACCCTGCAGTTATCGCCGACAACGTTGGTGATAACGTTGGTGACGTTGCTGGTATGGGCGCCGACCTTTTTGAATCCTATGTTGGTTCCATCATTTCCGCAATGACTCTCGGTTTGACTTACTATGGCCAGACAGGCGTATTATTCCCATTACTTCTGGCAGCCGGCGGCGTTGTCGCTGCTATTCTCGGTACCTTTGTTGTTAAGGCCGGTAATGCAACCAATCCGCATGCGGCTCTGAAACGTGGTGAGTACGGCGCTACAGCCATTGTTATCATCATTACGATCATTTTAAGCCAAACGATGTTCGGCGGCTTTAATGTGGCTCTGGCCGTTATCGCCGGACTTCTTGTCGGTGTATTGATCGGTGTTGTTACCGAAATTTATACCTCCGATGAATATCGTTTTGTTAAAAAGATTGCTCAGCAGTCTGAAACAGGCTCTGCAACAACCATTATCAGCGGTCTTGCTGTCGGTATGCAGTCCACTGTTGTTCCGATTTTATTAATCTGTGTTGGTATCTTTATTTCTTACGAACTGGTCGGCCTCTACGGTATCGCTTTAGCAGCCGTTGGTATGCTGTCCACAACAGGTATCACTGTTGCCATTGACGCTTACGGCCCGATTGCAGATAACGCCGGCGGTATCGCTGAGATGTCCGGTCTGGATGAATCTGTTCGTGAGATTACAGATAAACTTGACTCTGTAGGTAACACAACAGCTGCTATGGGTAAAGGTTTCGCCATCGGTTCCGCTGCTTTAACAGCACTGGCACTGTTCGTATCCTACTCAGAAGCTGTAAAATTAACTGCGATCAATGTCCTTGATGCCCGTGTTGTTATCGGTGTATTCATCGGCGGTACATTGACCTTCCTCTTCTCCGCTCTGACCATGGAATCCGTTTCCAAGGCCGCTTACAAGATGATCGAAGAGGTTCGCCGTCAGTTCCGTGAGAAACCAGGTATCCTGAAAGGTACAGACCGTCCGGATTACACAACCTGTGTTGCTATTTCTACCCAGGCTTCCCTGAAAGAAATGTATGTACCAGGTATCATGGCCGTTCTTGTACCGATCATCGTTGGTGTGCTTCTTGGCGTTGAGGCCCTTGGCGGTCTTTTAGTAGGCGCCCTGATCACCGGTGTTCTTATGGCCATCTTCATGTCCAACTCCGGTGGTGCATGGGATAACGCTAAAAAATATATCGAAGGCGGACATCACGGCGGCAAAGGAAGCGAAACTCACAAAGCAGCCGTTGTCGGCGATACAGTCGGCGATCCATTCAAAGATACATCAGGACCATCCATCAACATCCTGATCAAATTGATGACCATCGTTGCCCTTGTATTCGCACCTCTTTTCCTTCAGATTGGCGGATTACTGTAATAACAATTAAATTTAAAAGAGCATTGCATCTCTAGTGTAATGCTCTTTTTTTACCAAATGTTTTACATTGTATTGACAACATTATCACAAATGAATATACTATAAGTAAAGTTATAAGTGAGGTGAGTCATATGGCAAAAACTGCAAATATTAATATCCGAATTGATCCTGAAACAAAATCAAATGCAGAAAAACTATTTTCCAGTTTTGGAATTACAATTACAGATGCAATTAACATTTTCCTTCGTAAATCCATTATGGAAGGCGGACTTCCTTTCGAAATGAAACAGCCACGCTATAATATAGAAACCGAAACAGCTATGCATGAAACAAAGGCCATTATGAGTGGACAAATACAGGCGACACATTATCCTTCCGCAAGCGCTCTTTTTGACGAACTTGACTCAGAAAAGGACGATGAATAATGTTAGAATTAGTAAGAATGAACAACCACTGGATGATCGTTATCGAGATCATGGACTCATTGGTAACTATGCCGGTTTTCGTGAATGTCATATTTTACCAGATTGGTTATTAATCTATGCCACAGATAAAGAAAAACTAATATTGACAGCTTCCCGTACTGGAACCCACTCAGACCTATTTGCAAAATAAACCGTCAATCCTTATCTCCAGGAACATTTTCCAGGCGATTAGAGCAGCATCTAACTATGTTACCATTTCGTTTACACCGCTTTTTGCGGTGTTTCTTTCTTTTTAACTGCCATTTGCTGTATAATCGGGTTATAGAAAGGTGGTTGATATTCTATGATTGAATTTGGAGAAAAATTAAAGACTGCAAGAGAAGAAAAAGGAATGACACAGCAAACGCTGGCCAACAGCCTTTACGTGACCCGTCAGGCTGTATCCCGCTGGGAATGCGGCGCGAGATACCCGGATTTGCTGACTGCAAAAAAGCTGTCTGAAATACTGGGGGTATCCCTGGATGAACTGCTTTTCGGTGAAGAAACGGCAGCTTATTCGGCGGAGAGTCCCATCACAACATCGCAAAGAACAGAACGCATCCAATCGGCTCTGTATGCTTTCGCAGGAATGGCCTATCTGCTCATGAGCATCCTCTATGTCGGGTTAATGCTGCCCTTGTCTAAAGAAACGCCTTTTATTGTCTCTGCCTACAGCATTTTCTATATGATGCGCTATATGCTTATCGCTGCGCTGCTTTTTTATGGTTTGATCTGTTCCATTCAGGGAAAGCTGACAGTAAAAAAGGCCGGCCTCATTGCCGCCGCCTATTTTTGAGTATTCCGGGGCATTTTCCATCACCAGTCCGGCGATAGGAAATCTCTATTCC
>ENA-ORNG01002224-ORNG01002224.1-human-gut-metagenome-genome-assembly--contig:-NODE-2224-length-12106-cov-4.109783_pt1 | contig 12106 bp, 8 predicted proteins | sample MGYA00242113_ERZ509018 | MGnify/ENA primary metagenome ERZ509018 (study PRJEB26280, sample SAMEA2338711) | human gut metagenome | biome: human gut; feature: human-associated habitat; material: faeces... | reverse complement strand
AATATACCGTCAGTTTTCCATTTACTTTGTCCATAAAAATCCCTCCTAAAATTTATTGAACTAATTTATTATAAATGAATTTGTGAAATAATTCAATAGTTCTCTCCAAAAGCGAACGTCTGATTTTCACGTTCAATCTCAATAACCCTGTCAGCCATTTCCTTATTGCTCAGCCTCTTTTTGTATTCAGTAATACCGCTGTAGTCCTGCCACATGTGCATAGGAAACACAAACTCTGCCGAGGTATTTTGTAAAAAATAATCAAAACCCTTGAACTGATATTCCATAAGCTTTGGATCCATCGGGAAAAATGCCACGTTTATTGGTTTTTCCGAAAGCTTTTTTATCTCATGTCTGAAGGCTCTGCGCACTCTGCCGTTTATCAGATCGCCTGCGCCATCCCACTCCCAGTCGTTTAAATCACCGGCATGAAACAGGCTCACTCCGTTAGAAGTGACGTAAAACGCCACACCGGCATCGGTAGATCTAAGTGTCATTATGTCCAGATCATCAACATGATATGTATTGTCAGGTGAAACAAATGTCACGCGCTCCCTGACAGCCGGATCAATGCCATGCTTTGATAAAAAATGCGGACTGATACGGATATCCTTTGAAAAAACATAATGTATATTCGGATATTTGTCAGTCAGACGCAAAATATCCATATCATAATGATCCTTGTGGCTGTGACTTGCAAACATATAGATTTTTGTATCCGGCTCATAAGATGGCAGCTTTCCGGTAAAATGCATACCCTCCACCTTGTCTCCATCAAAATAATCAAATATAAGCACCTTGTCATCCAGTTCCACAAGAAAACAACTGTGATGTATAAAAATTATCTGCATGTAACCTACTCTCTTTCGCTTTTTTTCTCTCTTTCCGCAAAGAAATCAGTCTTTATGTATCATTATGCTATCTTTATGCTATATAGTCAACTTATATTTCGTAAAATATAGTGATTTTACTCTAATTACCAATCAATAATTATATGATTAAAGGGTCAAAAGGTATCATCGATGCATGCTTGCATGCAATTCGATGTATACCTTAGTGACCCGCACTACACCGAGAAAGTAGCAATTTGCTGCGGGGACGCAGGAAATTAGCGGATTTCGAGGTGTAGTCAGATTACGGGAATGCGTAGCATGTAGTAATCTGATTAATCATAAATGAGGGTCAAAATACCTTTTGACCCTCATATCATTATATCATTATATAATTATACAAATCATGCCGCCATTTGAGTCATTCACAATCTTTTGCATGGTTTCCTGAAGCTTTATCTGACATTCATCATCCATCTGCATTATTTTGCTTCTTATTCCGTCCTCCATAAGCTCACCGACAGACTTTCCAAAAATATTGGTCTTCCAGACTCCACTGTCACTGTTTTCACCATTTTTGATGTAATCTATCAGATCCTCTGCCTGTTCCCTGCTTCCGACTATCGGTGCTATCTCGGTCTCGATATTAGCCCTTATCATATGTATTGACGGTGAAATAGCCTTCATTTTTACGCCAAACTTATTTCCATGGGCTATAAGCACCGGTTCCTCCATTCTGATATCAGACAACTGTGGCATCACAACACCGTAACCCTTCTGCTGCACCGATGAAAAAGCATCCTTAATCTTTTCGTATTCATTCTTTTCCTCAGTGAGTGAAAGAATCAGGGAAATCAGCTCCTTTTCCCCGGAAATAGTTACACCGCACAGCGCGGAAATATTCTCGTAGTAGTACTTCTCTGCAATCTCAATTTTGACCTTTACCACACCATCAGACAGCCCCATCCCGGCAAGAGATACCGCTTTTAATATATCCCCATCCGATTCAGGCATATCTGTGCTCATCTGTGCGACATCCTTCAGCTTTGAAGCCCTTGCAAGAAAAGTCTTTGCATATGTAATTACAGCCTGCTTTACATGATTGTCATAAGGCAGAAGCTGCACCCATTTCGGTATATCATAGTCCACTCTCGTGACTGCAAATTCATATAAGAGCTTTTCCATGATATCTGTAATCTGTCCCATGCAAAGCTTTTCACAGTCTATAGGAATGGCAGCCGCTTTATACTCTCTGCTAAGTGACTCGCATAAAAGTCTCGTTTCTGCCGCAAAAGGCTTTGTAGTATTTACCACAATTACAAATGGCTTTCCTGAAGACTCAAGCTGCATGACGGTTTCTCTTTCTGCCGCCTCATAGCTCTGTCTTTTTATATCGCCTATGCTGCCATCGGTGGTTACAAGCACAGCCACTGTCGAATGCTCCTCTATTACCTTTTTTGTACCTACAACTGCAGCCTCCTCAAAAGGTATATCCTCGTCGAACCATGGTGTTTTGACCATACGCTCGCCGTCCTCCTCGAGATAACCGACAGCATCCCCCACTGTAAAGCCCACACAGTCCACAAGGCGTACCTTCACAGCGCTGCCATCATCCAGACTGATAGTAACCGCATCCTGTGGAATAAATTTCGGTTCAGTCGTCATAATAGTCTTTCCTTTGCCTGATTGCGGCAGTTCATCGACCGCACGCTTTTTAGCATACTCATTGTCCATCTTCGGGATTACACAAAGCTCCATGAAATGCTTTATAAATGTGGACTTGCCTGTGCGCACAGGACCGACGACACCTATGTAAATCTCGCCGTTTGTGCGGCATCTGATATCTTTATATAAATCAAACTCTTTACTGTCCATATTACTGCCCATAAAAGCTTCCTCCATACACTTTATTCTATAATCAAAGTGTATTCACCTACTCTTTGAATTATTACACATAAAAAGGCCACAGGCTTCAAAACAGATAACCTGTGGTCTTTTGTAATAACATATAGTATTTTAAACCAAACTACTTAGCAGCCTTTTTCTCACATCCTGCTGTCTTGCTTGTAGAAGTATCAGCTGTTTCTTTAGCATCTGATTTGTCAGAAGCCTCCTCAGGCTCCTCGCGCAGACGTGCGTACATCTGCATACACTTGTGGAGCTTCTTTGCAAGCTTATTGTCTATCTGCTCAGGAGTAGCTCTCCACTGCCAGTTGCCACCGGTAGTTGAAGGAATGTTGATACGAGCCTTTGAATCAAGTCCAAGCAGATCCTGCATAGGAACAATAGCCATATCGGCAACTGATGACCATGCCGCACGCATCATGCCCCAGTTGTAGCCCTCCTCCTTTGTGAGGTTTAAGTAATCCTTTGCAAACCTTACGCAATCCTTTGGAGCTGTCTTCATCCAGCCCATAACTGTGTCATTGTCATGGGTACCTGTGTATACAACACAGTGCTGCGGATAGTTATGTGGCAGATAATCGCTATCTTCTCTTGAATCGAAGGCAAACTGGATAACCTTCATGCCAGGGAAGCCTGAATCCTTTAAAAGCTTCTTTACGGAAGGTGTGAGGAAGCCGAGGTCCTCCACGATGATAGGAAGCTTGCCAAGCTTCTTCTCAAGCACGTTGAATAAATCCATGCCAGGTCCATCTTTCCATACACCGTTCTTTGCTGTATCATCCTTTGCAGGAATAGCATAGAATGAATCAAAACCTCTGAAATGATCGATTCGCACGATATCATAAAGCTTTGCCATAGCACTGATACGCTTTGTCCACCAGCTGTAGCTGTCCTTCTTCATAACATCCCATCTGAAAAGAGGATTACCCCAGAGCTGTCCGTCAGCTGAGAAAGCATCAGGAGGACATCCTGCCACCTCGATTGGATTTAAGTCTTTATCGAGATAGAACTGTGTAGGATTAGCCCATACATCTGCTGAATCCATGGCAACATAAATAGGTACATCTCCGATAATTCTTATGCCCTTTTCATTAGCATATGCCTTTAAAGCAGTCCACTGCTTGAAGAAGAGATACTGGAGCATCTTGTAGAAGGCAATATCATCAGCATACTTCTCCTTTGCTTCTTCCATAGCCTCAGGTTTTCTAAACTTGAGAGCATCATCCCACTCGCTCCATGCCACTCCGCCATTGGCATCCTTTAATGCCATAAAGAGTGTGTACTCATCAAGCCACTCTGCCTCTTTACTGCAGAATGCTTCATAGTCAGCCGGTGTTTTCTTTGAAAAACGCTCATATGCCTTTCTTAAAAGAGCATATCTATTGACATACATAATGCCATAGTCTACATACTGTGGCTTTTTGCCCCACTTATATGACTCGCACTCCTTCTTTGTCAGAAGCTTGTCCTTGCATAAAAGCTCCAGATCGATAAAATAAGGATTGCCTGCGAAGCTTGAAAATGACTGGTATGGAGAATCTCCATAGCTGGTAGGACAGATTGGAAGAATCTGCCAGTATGTCTGACCTCCCTTCTCAAGGAAATCGACAAAACGTCTCGCCTCCTTTCCCATAGTTCCAATACCATACTGTGATGGCAGTGATGAGATTGGCATTAATACACCGCTAGTTCTCATGTTATTTTTCCTCCCTTTTGTTGTATACGCATTGTTTGGCTGCGTGATCCTGTATTTTAAAATAATATATAATATACATATGAAATCATATGATATTTTCGCTTTATTTAGTTATTATAACATCATAAAGTGCAACTTGTAAATTAAATTAGTTAATGTTAATATCAAATTAATAAAAAGTTTAAAAGAGGTGTAACATAATGAATGAAACAACCAGGCAATTGATTGTGCATAAGGTAAAGCATAATACGAAACGTCTTATAACATCCATTAAATGGGTAATCTTTTCTATCGTTGTCGGCATAGTCGCAGGAAGCTGCGGCACCGCCTTTTATTTTGCCCTGTCGGTCGTAACCGATTTCAGAATGAAATACCCTTGGCTCATTTACTTTCTGCCAATCGGCGGACTTGCCATTGTAGGACTCTATCATCTGTTTAAAGACGATAACGACACCGGAACCAATCTGGTAATATCAGCTATCCATTCAGGCGACAAGGTGCCCTTTAAAATGGCCCCGCTTATATTTGTATCCACACTTATCACTCACCTGTTCGGTGGCTCTGCCGGCCGTGAGGGTGCTGCTCTGCAGATGGGAGGCAGCATCGGAAGCTCTATAGGCAGGGTATTTAGATTTGATGAAAAGGACAAGCATGTCATGATTATGTGTGGCATGAGCGCTGCATTCAGTGCACTGTTTGGCACTCCGATGGCAGCCGCTATTTTCTCCATGGAGATGATAAGCGTCGGTGTCATGTATTATATAGCACTCGTTCCATGTGTGATAAGCTCCCTCATCGCTCACGGTATCGCATCATACTTCAATGTTACAAATGAATTTTTTGCTATTGAAAACATACCGGATTTTACTATTTTAAACTCAGTAAAAATATCTGCGCTTGCAATACTATGCGCGCTCGTAAGCATACTCTTTTGTGTGGTTCTTCACTCAGGTGAGGCGCTGTACAAAAAATATCTGCCAAACAAATATACAAGAGTATTCATTGGTGGCTGCTTTGTCATCATAGCAACTATGCTTGTAGGAAACCAGACCTACAACGGCACAGGAATGAGTGTCATCCAAAGCAGTATAGACGGTTCTGTCAGACCTGAAGCATTTCTGCTAAAAATCATCTTCACCGCACTAACTCTTGGCGCAGGCTTTAAGGGCGGCGAGATTGTACCATCCTTTTTCATAGGCGCAACCTTTGGATGCCTGTTCGGCAACCTGACAGGCTTTGAGCCATCGCTGTGTGCAGCTGTCGGTATGATTTCACTGTTCTGTGGTGTCACCAACTGTCCGATTACATCGCTGCTCATCAGCTTTGAGCTGTTTGGCTACGACGGCATGCCGTACTTTCTTTTGGCAATCCCATTCAGCTATATGCTGTCAGGATACTTTGGCCTGTATCGCAGCCAGAAAATCGTTTATTCAAAATACAAGACAAGCTACATAAATAAATCAACTCACTAACATTTGCAAACTGCAACCAGGCATGATACCCCAGGTATTATTGCCTGGTCTTTTATTGTATAAAGAGCTTTATCTCCCGCAGAAGCTTCATCTGCGAGAACCTCCCACAAAGCATCTGCAAGTTTAATTGTGATTTTATTTTTACCGGCATTGTAAGCTACGAACACCTTCTCTGTATCGTTATCAATAGTATATGCTACAACGCCATCAGGCATATCATCCATGAAATGTACGGATTTCTTAATCTCATCTACTGTGTCAAGATAAAATGACTTGTGAGCCCTTCTTAATGCTATAAGCCCCTTATAGTAGGCTTTAAGGTCCGAAAACTGCTCAGCCCTGTCATAATCTATTGCATTGACAGAGAGAGGACTGCAATAGCTGTTCTCTACAGGAGCACCATCAGCCTCACTAATCTTTGTTCTCGCAAACTCCTCTCCATGCAGGAAAAACGGAATCCCCTGCGCTGTAAAAAGGATGGCTGCTGCAAGCTTATTCATACGGATACGCATCTCTTCACTCTCATGTGAATTGGATATAATAAACCTGTCCCAGAGAGTATAATTGTCGTGACATGACAGATAGTTAATCGACTGCATAGGCGATTTGGCCCACTTAGCGCACGTAACAGCCTGCTTTAGCTCTTCACCTCTGTCTGCAGCTCCATTGACAAAGCCCAGTTCATCCATATAGAACACATGTCCCTTTACCGCATCACGTATATCATCCGAAAACATGCCGATGCCCGGTGTCCTTGGAGCATTTATTTTCATGCCACGCTCTGATTCCGGCAGAGTGCTCTCTCCACCTGTCCAGCCCTCTCCGTACATTATTATATCAGGATTTATTTTTAAGAGAGCTTTTCTGGCTTCGTTTAAGGTTTCGATATCAAGCACTCCCATCAGATCAAACCTGAAGCCATCAATATGATACTCACTCGCCCAGTAGCACAGCGAATCAATGATATATTTTCTGACCATAGGCTTCTCTGAGGCTATTTCATTGCCACAGGCTGATGCATCAGAGTACTTTGCAGCATCCAGCATACGGTAGAAATAATTGCCCGCAGTCTTGTAAAAGCAGCTGTCATGAACATTGAAGGTATGATTGTAAACCACATCCATGATTACACCAAGACCCGCCTCATGAATCGAGTGTACCATCTCCTTATACTCTCTCACTCTCACGGCTCCATTAAACGGATCTGTCGAGTAAGAGCCCTCCGGCACATTGTAATTGTACGGATCATAGCCCCAGTTATACTGCTCCTTTAAGGAATCACTCTCGTCAATGCTGGCAAAATCATACGACGGCATAAGCTGCAGATGTGTCACTCCCATATCCTTGAAATACGAAAGAGTTTTATCCTCAGTAAATGCCTTAAACTTACCCGGATACATAGAATGAGCAGATGCACCGGCAGACACATCCACGATAGACACCTCAGTGATAACCATGCTCATGGGGTCTGCAAGCTTTGGCCTGTCCTCATCTGCAAATCCATCAGGATCAGTCTTTGACAGGTCAATAACCATAGACCTATGCCCATTTACACCGCAGGCTCTTGCATACGGATCATGCGAGCTGAATGTGCCATCTGAGGTGTGAACCTCATATGTATAATAAACACCATCCAGATTACCCTCTGCCGTAGCAGAAAAAATACTGCGAAGCTCTCCCTCTCCGCGCACCATCTCAAGCCTGCCTGTCTCGGCCGAATCATTTCCCTTATCATAAAAAATAACAAAAACACTGTCCGCAACAGGCGAAAACAGTGTAAATGTTGTCTTTTCCTTTGAATAAATCGCTCCTAATTTCATAATGCTATCCTTTTCGTTTATTTTCGTATACATTATAATAAAATTTACAATAACTGTAAATAGAGCAATTCAACCAATTTTCAAAGACTTTTTAGTCAATGTGCCATTTTTTCTTTTGCTGATGTGAAACAATCTTTATATACAAAGATTGTGGCAGAAATCTGCCACAGGTTGTAGCAAGCTTCATCCTGAGAGTAGGCACTATGACTGTTTTATGCTTCATCATCCTGTCTATGGCATAATTGGCGCAGTATTCAGCGGAAATCCCCTTCAGCGCAAATCGCACATTCGCCACATCATTAAACTCTGTATCAACCGGTCCCGGACACAGACACCCCACATACACATGGCTGTGGCTCTGTCGAAGCTCACATGCAACAGCCCTTGAAAGGCTCGCAACATATGCCTTAGAGGCATAATAGGCAGCCATATACGGACCGGCAGGAATAAGACCCGCAGAGCTTGCCACATTTAAGATAAAACCTCTGTCCTTTACCCTCATCTGTTTTAAAAGCTTTTTCGTCAGGAAGTGTACAGCACGCACGTTGACATCTATCATGCCCATTTCCTTAGCTATATCAGTCTCCTCAAACAGGCCGCAATCACCGTAGCCTGCGTTGTTTATAAATATTTCTATGTCTTTTTCCTCGAGATAGTCTGAAAGTCTCTGACACTCATCAAGCTGCATCAGATCCGCGGTAAAAATATCACACTTAAGCTCCTTATGCGTGGCTTTAAGCTTATCAGAAAGAGCTGTAAGCCTCTCCCGCCTTCTGGCAACAAGAATCAGGTCATACCCCTCCTTCGCAAGTCTCTTTGCAAACTGCTCACCTATTCCTGAGCTTGCTCCTGTAATCACTGCATACATATATCATATCCCCTATTCTTCAATCATAAGCTCTTTAAGTAATTCATCTTCTTTTTTCATATTATACACCTGTTTTCATTATCAATGCTCATCAACTCTCACACCATGTACCACAAACCTGTATGTCTCCCCGCTTGTGGAACAGGTTGAAAGAGTCACAACCTTGTCATCCTTTGTCGGGACTATGCCTGTATCCTTCATTGATGAGGCAGCCATCCTCTGTACGAATTTGCCAAATGTCTCGTCAGGCTCAAAGCCCACAGTATACTCATCACTGTCATCACTTACCGTTTCATATGAGAAAATTTGGTACCTATACTTTTTTCCATCGACAAGTATCTGGAAATACTGATGGCTGTCATAGTAATTCTCATCACGGTTATAGTACTTAAGCTTTCCAAACATCGACAGGTTTTTCATATTGTGTCCATAAATGATTGTATGACAGTCGCTGAAATCAGTCTTGTTTGAACCCTCAAGGAAGATGGAGCCTGCAGTGGCATGCTCTCTCTTAAAGGTCTTTCTGAGGTAATAGCTGTTATCCCCCGAATACATGACAGGGTAGCTGATATCCTCATTCTCAAAGTAAATCCAGCCAACCACATCAGGGTTTTCGCTCCTTAGACCGGCGAAATCAATATCTATATCATCATACCACGGAGACTGTGCTTCACTGCCTTTCGTGCTGTCATCATTCTTCTTTGAATCGTCCACTGCATACTCATCCTGCAGCTTCTCATATGTCTTATCCGAGGTATTATAGTCAGAATAAATCTTAAACAGATGATAACCCGAATAAGCCACAAGAGACAGACCAATTATCAGAACTATAAATCTAATTACTTTCTTAACCATATATTTTCTCCATTTTTTTATCAGTCACAAAACTGCTGTAGCAGCTTACCGGCTCAATATCAAATTGTATCGTCATATTACTATTTGTGTCACATGTATGATTGAACCTATCGATAATACGCTTCATGACATCGGAGGCTGTATCGCATGAGCACTTCGACAAAAGCACAATGTACTGCGAGTCACTGTACTTTGCCGCCACATCACCCACACGCAGGCACTTTCTAAGCGCCCTCTCAAGTATAAGCATGGAATCCTTCATATGACTGTGATTCTTATCCGGCTGACTGCTATACATTGGCACAACAGTGACAAGCACAAGACTCTCAGGAACCGTAGAGCGTGCACTCTTTCTGACCTCCAGATGATAGATTTCCTTGAACACAGGATATCCGCACATAAAAACGCCATTCATGCTCTCCTCACTGATATCGTCCTTCACTTCATCTATATTGTAGCTTGAAACACCCTTTGTGACTGATAAAAGCTCCTCATACACCTTGTTGAGCATGACAGTCTTTCTAACCCCCAGATCATTGTCCATAATAGCCTTGGCAGTCTCATAAGTATCAAAAGCCATCTGTACCTTTTTGGTACGCATGCGTGCCAAAATCAGATATGAGTATATCTGCTCATCCGAACGTTCATATACAACCGCCTTGGTGCAAAGCTGCTCAAGCTTCTCATAGCAGCCTGTATCAATATACAGCTCTGCCAGAGCCTTTACTGTATTTACGTATCTGGAATGGTAAAATGCATTGAGCGTCATAAACCAATGGGTATCCGTCAGGCGCGATAGGAAATCACCGTTATAAAGTGCTATGGCCTTCTCATAGCTTTCAATAGCTGTCTCCTTGCTCCTGCTAAATGCAAACTCTGCCTCATTTATATATCTGTCAAACTCTTCGACATCAATGGATACTTCCACATCATCGTTCCATTTGTACAATCCGCCTCTTACAGAGACTATGCACTCTTCGTCAAAAGAAGCATCTCTTAGGGCCTTCCTGAGTCTGTATGCCAGATTTTTAAGGGCACCTACCGGATTATCAGTCTCCTCCTCAACCTGCCATATAGCCTCTGAAATGTCTTCTATACTGACACCTCTGTTTCTGTTTATCGCCAGATATACAAACAGCTTTTCAAGCTTCTTAGACCGCCATGCCCCTTCCTGGACAGATGTTAAGTCATTACCTACCGTAAAGCTGCCAAAAGTTTTTAATTTAATCACGTAAATCTCCCCATTTCTGAGATTAATCATAAACATATTAATCTTTTGAAATCCCTATAAAACGTAAAAATTAAACCCAGATTAAAATTTACGCAAATCATCACTGCCGTCGTCGACAGTGTTTTCTATTTTCATTATCTTAACAAAGTATGAGTAATCATCATTTACCTTTACCTCACACCTGTCACCCACCTTGTGCCCGAATATAGCGGCACCAAGCGGTGACTCTTTGCTTATCAGATTCTTTAAGGAATTGCCCCTTACGGTTGTGACAATCTTGTATGTCTCAGTCTCATCATCATCCTCAAAATACACATCAACCGTATTGAACATACCCACCTCATCATCCTTTGACTCATCGGATATGACAACGGCAGTCTTAATCATCTTCTCAAGGTATCTGATACGGCTCTCGTTCTGGTTCTTAAACTGCTTTGCGGCCTTGTACTCGAAGTTCTCACTCAAGTCACCCTGGGCTCTCGCCACCTTTACGTCATCAAGAGCCTTCTTTCTGACAACGAGTTTTCTGTACTCTATCTCGTCCTCCATTTTCTTTATATCATTTGCTGTCAATTCATCATGCATGTCTTAAACCCTCTTCCTGCAAAATTGCGTCAAAATGTATTTAGAGAAGTCCTGCGATACCACAAAGCAGCACAATCGCACCAAGAACTATACGGTACCATCCAAACACAATAAAGTTGTGCTTCTTTATGTAGCCCATCAGAAATTTGATAACAATAAGTGAAACAACAAATGCCACAATCATCCCGATAATCAGAATAGCAGCCTCTTCCCCTGTAAAATGAAATCCAAATTTAACAAGTTTCAGAAGACTCGCACCAAACATAACTGGAATAGCAAGGAAAAATGTATACTCAGCAGCAACAGTCCTTGAAACACCAATTAAGAGAGCTCCGACAATAGTAGCGCCTGAACGTGATGTACCCGGAAAAACAGCTGCAATAAGCTGGAAAATTCCAATCATAAGCGCAGTCGTGTAGCTTATGTCGACAAGTGAATCAATCTTGGCAGACTTGCCATTATGTCTGGTCTCAATCACAATAAAAGCGATACCAAAGAGTATAAGCATGATAGCTACTGTCTGGAAATTGTAAAACAGTCTCTCGAATACATCATCAAAAAGCACTCCGATAATAGCTGCCGGAATAGTTGAAACAAGAATATGAAACCACAGCACGAAGATATCAGTCTTGACCCATGCACCGATACCGGTCTTTGCAAGAGGAGCTTTGTTATTCTTCCTGCCGAATGGCCAGATCTGGCTCCAGAACAAAACAACAACCGCCAAAATGGCTCCAAGCTGGATAACCACCTCAAACATACTGTAAAAATCGTCCGGGTTCTTTCCTATTTTAAGTGGTAAAATCTCATTCAAAAGAATCATGTGGCCGGTGCTGCTGATAGG
>ENA-ORNG01002223-ORNG01002223.1-human-gut-metagenome-genome-assembly--contig:-NODE-2223-length-12108-cov-13.785365_pt1 | contig 12108 bp, 13 predicted proteins | sample MGYA00242113_ERZ509018 | MGnify/ENA primary metagenome ERZ509018 (study PRJEB26280, sample SAMEA2338711) | human gut metagenome | biome: human gut; feature: human-associated habitat; material: faeces... | reverse complement strand
CGGGGCTTTACCGCCATTATCGTGGCCTGGCTGGCCAAGTTCAACACCTTCGTGATGATCCTGATCGCCTTCCTTCTGGCGTTTCTGGAAAAAGGCGCCATCGAGATCGCCTCTCAGTTCAATCTGAACAACGACGCCTCCAACATCATCACCGGCATCATCCTGTTCTGCATCATCGGAAGTGAATTCTTCATCAACTACAAATTGGTGTTCCACCGCAGAAAGGAGGCGGCCGGCAAATGAGCATGACCCAATTCGTCTCTCTGTTCCAGGCGGCCATCGTCTTCGGCACGGTGATCCTGTACGGCGCCATGGGAGAGATCCTGACGGAGAAGAGCGGCAACCTGAACCTGGGTGTCCCCGGCATCATGTACCTGGGCGGCATCGCAGGTCTGGCGGCCTCCTTCTTCTATGAGCTGAACAATCCCGCCCCCAACCCGGCGGTCTGCCTGCTGCTGAGCTTTCTGGCCGCCTTTGCAGCTGCGGCGCTGGGCGGGCTGCTCTTCAGCTTCCTGACCATCACCCTCCGCGCCAATCAGAATGTGACAGGTCTTGCCATCACCATCTTCGGCGGGGGCGTGGCCAACTTCTTCGGCGGCAGCCTGAATACCCTGGCCGGCGGCGTGGGGCAGATCTCCGTGGCCGCCACCAGCGCGGTATACCGCGCCAAGATCCCCGGCCTCAGTTCCCTTGCCATCGGTGATTTTCCGCTGGGCAATCTGCTGTTCGGCTACGGGTTCATGGCCTATCTGGCCATTGCGGTAGCCATTGTCCTGTGGTATTTCCTCACCCGCACCCGGGCGGGCCTGAATCTGCGGTCTGTGGGTGAGAACCCCGCCACCGCCGACGCCGCGGGCATCAACGTCACCCGGTATCAGTACCTGGCCACCTGCATCGGCGCCGGGATCTCCGGCCTGGGCGGTCTGTACTATACCATGGACTACATCAAGGGCACCTGGGGCAATGACGGCACCATCGAGTCCCTGGGCTGGCTGGCCCTGGCTCTGGTGATCTTCTCCGTGTGGAGGCCCCTGAACACCATCTGGGGCTCCTATCTCTTCGGCGCGCTGACCTGGCTGTACTTCTACATCCCGAATCTGACCCGAAAGGATATGGAGCTGTTCAAGATGCTGCCGTATCTGGTGACCATCGCTGTGCTGATCCTCATCAGCACCCGGAAAAAGCGGGAAAACCAGCCTCCGGCCCATTTGGGCCTCTCCTACTTCCGGGAGGAGCGATAGGCCGTCTCCCCGCATGGAAAACGAGCGCCGCGGCGTTTGCCGCGGCGCTCGTTCTGTCTGCTTCAGATCTCCGCCTGGTGCCTGCGGGCGGCTGCGAGGATGTTGCGCATCAGCATGGCCCGGGTCATGGGGCCCACGCCGCCGGGCACCGGGGTGATGCAGGCGGCCCTGGGCTCCACCGCCTCGTAGTCCACATCGCCGCAGAGCCTGCCCGCCTCGTTGCGATTCATGGCCACGTCGATGACCACGGCTCCCTCCTTCACCATGTCCGCGGTGATCAGGCCCACACGGCCCACAGCGGACACCAGGATGTCCGCCTGCCGGGTAATGGCTGCCAGATCCGGCGTTCTGGAGTGGCAAACCGTCACCGTGCCGTCCTGCTGGAGCAGCAGCATGGCCATGGGCTTGCCCACGATGTTGCTGCGGCCCAGCACCACACACCGCTTTCCGCGGACGGAGATGCCGTACTCCCGCAGCATCTCCATGACGCCCGCAGGGGTGCAGGGCAGGAACACCGGGTCGCCGATCATCAGCCTCCCCACATTGTAGGGGTGGAAGCAGTCCACATCCTTATCCGGTGCAATGGCATTCAGCACGGCATCCTCGTCCAGATGGGCCGGCAGGGGCAGCTGGCACAGAATACCGTCTACCTGCGGGTCCCGGTTCAGCTCTTCGATCAGTCCCAGCAGCGTCTCCTGGGCGGTATCCTCCGGCAGAGCATGCTCAAAACTCGTGAAGCCGCACTCGGCGCAGTCCCGCTCTTTCCCGTTCACATACACCCGGGAGGCAGGGTCATTCCCCACCAGGATCACCGCCAGACCGGGGCGGCGGGACAGCTGCTCCGCCTCCACGGCGACCTCCGCCTTGACCTTGGCGGCCAGGGCCTTTCCGTCAATGCGCGTTGCCATCCGGTTCCTCCCGTTCTTCGTTCTGGGTCTCGGCGGGCTGCGGCTCCTCTTCCAGGGGCCCCTGTGCCTCCTCCGCCTCGCCGGCGGCATCTGCCGGAGCGAGCGGCTCTTCTGCGCCCGGCTCCGCAGCGGCCGCTTTCGCCGCGGCAGCCGCCGCCACCTGATTCACCAGCAGCTCATCCCGGGAGTGCTTTTTGATCCGGATGTTGTAGAACAGCATCACGGCGGCGGTGACGGCCAGCAGCAGGCTCAGCGCCTGGGACACCCGGATGGGCTCCCCCATGAAGGTCCAGTCAAAGAGATACAGGCTGTCCGTCCGCAGCCCCTCGATCCAGAAGCGGCCCAGGCCATACCACAGGAAGTAGAACCAGGTGTTCTCCCCGTCGAACCGGCGGGCTCTGGAGACCACGAACAAAATCAGCAGCAGGCCGATCAGGTTCCACAGGCTCTCATAGAAGAAGGTGGGATGGACCTCGATCGACTGATACTGGCTGACCCACAGGCGCATCCGCCAGGGCAGGGTGGTCTCGGCGCCGAAGGCCTCCCGGTTGATGAAATTGGCCCAGCGGCCGATGCACTGGCCCAGCAGCAGCCCCATCACCGCCAGATCCGTCATGGCGCCCAGCTTGATCTTCTTGTGCCGGGTGTAGAAAAACGCCACGATGGTGCCGGCGATGACCGCACCGTAGATGGCCAGACCGCCGTCCCAGACCGCCACCATCTCGCCCCAGTTCAGGCTGCCGTCGGCATTCCGATAGAGGTCCAGATAGAAGATCACATAGTACAGCCGGGCGCCGATGATGCAGCTGGGCACCGCCCACAGCACCATGTCCAGCACGTTGTCCTCTGTCAGGCCGTACCGCTTGGACTGCTTCAGGCACAGCAGCAGGCCCGCCAGCAGTCCGATGGCCAGAATGATGCCGTACCAGTACACGCCGTGTCCGATGTGGATGGCAATGGGATCCGGATTGAACTCCCAGTCGCCGAAAAGCCCAGGAAAACTGATGGGCATGTCCTGTAACGCTCTCAAATAGGGTTCCCCCTCTTTCTTGTATGTCTTGGATTCAGCGCTCCCGGGGCACGATCTCGCTGAGAACGGCCCGGTCCGCCGTCAGATTGTCCCGCAGGAAGGCGGCCACATCCTCTTTCGTGATGGAGTCGAACACCTGTGGGAACCGGAAGGGATCATAGCCGTGGAAATACCCCTCCGTCAGCGTGACAGCGATGTTTTCAAAGGAATTCAGTCCCCGGAGGTTGGAGCCGAAGGACGCCCGGCGCACCCGCTGGTAGTAGTCCTCGTCGATGCCGTTCGCCGCCAGGCGCTCCGCCTCCTTCTGGATCTCCGCCGCGGCCCGGCGGGCGTCCTTGCTGTCACCGCCGGCGTAGAGATACGCCACGCCCGGCATCATCTCAAAGGCGCCGCCGAAGCTGGTGTTGATGAGCCCTTCCTCATAGAGCCGCTGATACAGGGGGCTGGAGTCCCCCAGCAGGATGTCGCAGGCCATATCCCCGATGACAGCTGCGCGGAGGTAGTCCTCCCCATCCGCCGCAGGGGCGCACTTATAGGCCGTCAGGAACTGTGGGGCGGAGACCTCCATGGCCATGCAGGTCTCCTTCTCCGCCACCTGGGGCGGCTCCTGGCCGTAGTCCCGGGGGATCACCGGACCGCCCTCCCGGGGCAGGATCCGCCGGGCCAGGTCCGCCACATGGATCGGGTCCACGTTGCCCACCACCGTCAGGATCATATTGGAGGGGGTGTAGAAGGCCTTGTGGCAGTCGTACAGCGTCTCCGCCGTGATGTGGGAGATGCTCTCCACCGTGCCGGCGATGGAGGTCCGGGCGGTGCTCTTCTGGTACAGGGCCTGCATCATCCGGGTGTAGAGCTGCCAGTCGGGATTGTCCTCGATCATGCGGATCTCCTGGCCGATGATGCCCTGCTCCTTGGCCACGCTCTCCTCTGTGAAATAGGGGATGGAGACGAAGGACAGCAGGATCTCCAGGTTCTCCTCAAAGTGCTCCGTGGAGTCGAAGTAATAGCCGGTCATGGCGTTGGAGGTGAAGGCGTTGGGCTCCGCGCCGTTTTTCGCCAGCTCCTGAAGGGCGTTGCCCTCCTTGGTGTCGAACATCTTGTGCTCCAGGTAGTGGGCGATGCCCGCCGGGGTGTCCAGCCACTTGCCGTCCAGACAGAAGCGGGTGTCCATCCCGCCGTACCGGGTGGCAAAGAAGGCGTACTTCTTGGCGTGCTCCGGCTTGGGGACCACGCAGATCTGCAGGCCGTTGGGCAGCACCTCCCGGTAGACGGACTCGCCGACCCGCTCGTAATACGTCTGCTTCATTCCGCAGCCTCCTTTCCCTTCAGGAAGTACACCGTGTCCAGGGAGACGGTCTGCATGGCGTCGAAGATCCGCTCCGCCGTCACCTGCCGCACCTGCTCCGCCAGCAGCTCCGGCGTGTCCTCCTGTCCGGTGGCCGCCTGGCCCAGATAGAAGTTCTCCAGCTTGCCCTGGGAATCTCCCATGGAGGCGTAGGCGTTCAGCAGGGTGCTGCGGGCGCCCTCCAGCTCCCAGTCCTCCAGGCGGCCGGCCTGCACGGCGGCCAGCTGGGCCATGATCTCGTCATAGGCCTTCTGGTAGTTCTGAAACTCGATGCCGGAGGAGACGGTGATGATCCGCTTCTGCCGGTGGTAGTTGGAGGAGGCGTAGTAGCACAGGGACAGCTTCTCCCGCACGTTCAAGAACAGCTTGGAGTTGCTGCTGCCGCCGAAGAGGGTGTTGCCCATCAGGACAGCGGCGCGGTCGTCGCTGCCGCAGGCGAAGCCCATGCCCAGCTTGCCCTGGGTCACGTCCATGGCCTCCTCCACCCGCTTCACCTCAGCCCGGGCCGGATGGGGCTCGGCGACAGCGATGTCCCGGATCCCGTCCCGGGGCAGGGTGGCAAAGGCGGCGGCCAGGGCCTGCCGCACCCGCTCCAGGGGCGCGCTGCCGCAGTAGAACAGCTCCAGCCGGGCGGTGGAGAGCAGCTCCCCGTACAGGGCGTGGAGCTTTTTCATCTGGAGCTTCTCTGCGCTCTCCTCATCGCCCAGGCGGCTGATGCCGTAGGGCTCTTCGCCGCACATCTCCTGCAGCAGGCGGGCGTAGGCATACTCCCGCTTGTCGTTCACCTGGCTGCGGATGGCGTCGATCAGGTTGGTCTTCTCCCCCTCAAAATAGGCGGACACAAAGCGCCCCCGCTCGGTCACCGGGTCGCACAGCAGTTCTCCCAGCAGCTCCGCCACCGGCTCCAGCAGCTGCTCCCCGCCGGGGATATAGCTGTCGTCGATGAAGCTGGCTACGAAGCCCACGCACTGGTTCTCCCCCTGCTTGCGGACCGTGTAATCCACAGAGGCGCCGTACAGCCGGTCCAGCTGGGCGGACAGAGCGCCCAGGTCCGGGTACCGCACCGTGCCCCGGCGCAGGATGGCCGGCAGCAGCGCGCAGGCGGAGGCTGTCTCCCGCCGCAGGGGGGTTACGAACTGGGCCGAGAGCAGGCTGGTCTTGAACTTTCTGGCCGGCAGATAGGTGAGATACACCCCATTGGCCAGCTGGGTCCTGATTCTTTCCAAAGTCTCAACTCCTTTGCGGAACGTCCGGCATTCCTTTCTCGGACGCAATACAAGAGGTATTATAGTATATCCTGGCATATAATTCAAATTCTATTTTGTGAATTTCCCGTTCTGTCCAGGATCTGTCTCAGCACCCGCAGGAAATTGTCCCGGGCGATCATCTCCCGTTCCTGCCGGCTCATGCCCAGCTGCTCCAGCCAGTAGAAGAGGTTCTGGATGTGGGCGGCGCTCTCCAGGCCCTCCGCCCCCTCGTTGCCGGGGCCCATGAACTCGCAGAAATCAAAGCCGCAGCCCACGTGCTCCACCCCCATGACCTCCGCCATATGGGCGGCGTGGAGGGCCAGGGTCCTGGCGGTCTGCTGCCGGGGCTCATCGTGGACGAAGCCGTGGAAGGCATTGAGCCCCACCACGCCGCCGGTGTCCCGGATGGCCCGCAGCTGGTCGTCCGTCAGGTTCCGGGGCACCCCGCACAGGGCGCGGCAGTTGGAGTGGGAGGCGATCACCGGCCCGGCGGCCAGGTCCACCACATCCCAGAAGCCGCCGTCATTCAGGTGGGACACATCCACCGCCATCCCCAGCTCCCCCATCCGGCGCACGGTCCGGCGGCCCGCCTCCGTCAGCCCCGCCTGAGGATCACCCCCGGCGCCTGCTGCCAGGGCGTTGGTCTCATTCCAGGTGAGCATCCCCAGCCGGACGCCCTGGCCGTAGTACCAGTCCACGCCCCGGGGATCCGCTCCGACGGCCGCCATGCCCTCCACTGCCAGAAAGGCATAGAGCTGTCCCGCGGCCCGGGCCGTCTCCGCTTCGTCCACCGTGCGGACTGGGCGGATCCGGGCGCACTCCCGCAGCTCCGCCCGGGCACAGGCGAACATCTGTTGGGTTCGCCCCAGATAGGACGCCGGATCCCCCCAGCTGGTGTCCTTCCAGAAGGTCTCCTGGGGCCCGCTGGCCCAGACGGCCAGCACCAGCCCCTCCACGCCGCCCCGCCGCAGCCGGTCCAGATGGAGGCGGGCCAGCACCTGATGCTCCCCCAGCAGCAGCCGCCGGGTCACGTCGTACAGCAGGTCGGAATGTGCGTCGAATACCATACGTTCCCTCCGTTCTGTTTGCTCCTCTCCAGCATATGCGCACCTCCGGAGATCCGCAAGCCATTTCTGATGGAGACGGGCAATTTTTTCCGGATTTCTTTCGTTTTTCCCCTTGACTTTTCCGCCAAAATCCTGTAAACTATTTCTCGTTGTAAAGGAATACAGCTTTACAGAAATGAGGGAGTTCATGAAAAATCAGACGTATCGCATGACCATGCTCTTCGATTTTTACGGCGAACTCCTCACCGAGCGGCAGAAGGAATTCTTCGACCTCTACTACAACGAGGACCTGTCCCTGGCTGAGATCGCGGAAAACGCCGGCATCTCCCGTCAGGGCGTCCGGGACGTGATCGTCCGGGCAGAGGGCGTCATGCAGGAGGTGGAGGACAAGACCGGCCTGATCCGCCGCTTCGAGCAGATGCGGGGACATTTGCAGGCCATCGAGGACGCTGCCGCCGAGCTGAAGACCATCAACTACCGCCAGTATGAGGATCCCCGGCTGACCGAGCTGGCGGACCTGATCCACGCGGAAGCCACCGCTTTGAAGGAATGATCGCATGGCATTTGAAGGGCTCACCGAAAAACTGAACGCAACATTCAAAAAGCTGCGGGGCAAGGGCCGCCTGTCTGAAAATGACGTACGGGAGGCCATGCGGGAGGTCCGCCTGGCCCTGCTGGAGGCCGATGTGGGCTACAAGGTGGTCAAGGAGTTCGTGGCCTCCGTCACTGAGCGGGCCGTGGGCTCCGACGTGCTGGACAGCCTGACTCCCGCCCAGCAGGTCATCAAGATCGTCAACGAGGAGCTGACAAAGCTCATGGGCGGCGGCACCGCCAAGATCGCCATGGCCAACAGCGGCCCCACCGTTGTGATGATGGTGGGCCTCCAGGGCGCCGGCAAGACCACAACCACCGCTAAGCTGGCGGGGCTGATGCGCCGGCAGCTTGGCAAGCGGCCGCTGCTGGCGGCCTGCGACGTGTACCGCCCTGCCGCCATCGAACAGCTGAAGGTGGTGGGCGGCCAGCTGGACCTGCCGGTGTTCGAGCAGGGACAGGGGGATCCGGTACAGATCGCGGAGAACGCCATCCGCCACGCCCGGGACCACGGCAACGACATGGTGTTTCTGGACACTGCCGGCCGTCTCCACGTGGACGAGGCGCTGATGGACGAGCTGAAGCGGATGAAGGCCGCCGTCCGTCCCAACGAGATTTTGCTGGTGGTGGACGCCATGACCGGCCAGGACGCTGTCAACGCCGCCTCCGCCTTTGACGAGGCGCTGGGCATCGACGGTGTGGTGCTGACCAAGCTGGACGGCGACGCCCGGGGCGGCGCCGCCCTCTCCATCCGGGCCTCCACCGGCAAGCCCATCAAGTTCGTGGGCACCGGCGAGAAGCTGGATATGATCGAGCCCTTCCATCCGGACCGGATGGCCTCCCGGATCTTAGGGATGGGCGACATGCTGTCCTTCATTGAGAAGGCCCAGCAGACCTACGACGAAAAGCAGGCCGCCAAGCTGGAGGAGAAGCTCCGCAAAAACCGCCTGACGCTGCAGGACTACTACGAACAGCTGCAGCAGCTGCGGAACATGGGCGACCTAAGCCAGATCGCCGGCATGATGCCCGGCGCCCTGGGCCGGCAGATGGCCGGCGCCACCATTGACGACAAGGCCCTGGCCCACACAGAGGCCATCATCCTCTCCATGACCCCGCTGGAGCGGGAGAACCCCCAGATCCTGAACGCCAGCCGGAAAAAGCGCATCGCCGCCGGCTGCGGCCTGGAAGTGGTGGACGTGAACCGGCTGCTGAAGCAGTTCGACATGATGCAGCAGATCACCAAGCAGATGACCCGGGGCCGGCTCTCCAAAATGGGAGGCGGCGGCATGGGCGGCCGGATGCACGGCTTCGGCCGGAAAAAGCGGCTGAAATAACAGACAGGATATAAGTGCTACGCATTTATAGATACAATTTTGACTTTACTTTTGGAGGTAACAAATCATGGTGAAAATCAGACTGCGCCGGCTCGGCGCCAAGAAGGCTCCCTTCTACCGCGTTGTGGTGGCGGATTCCCGCTTCCCCCGCGACGGCCGCTTCATCGAGGAGATCGGCACCTACAATCCCTGCGTCTCCCCCGCTGAGATCAAGATCGACACCGAGCGTGCCCAGGCCTGGATCAAGTCCGGCGCTCAGCCCACCGACACCGTCAGAGCTCTGCTGAAAAAAGTAGAAGTCCTCTGATCCGGAGGATCGGGCATGAAAGAGTTGCTGCTCTACATCGCCAGAAACCTTGTGGATGATCCGGAGGCCGTGTCCGTCACAGAGGTGGAGGGTCCTCAGGAACTGACGCTGGAGCTGCGCGTCGCCCCCGATGACATGGGGAAGGTCATCGGCCGGCAGGGCCGCATCGCCAAGGAGATCCGGACTGTGATCCGGGCTTACGCCCAGCGCACCGGCCAGAAGGTTTCCGTGGATATTGTAGATTGACCCAATGATCCGGCGGATCCCCATCCGCCGGAACTGGAAGGAGGGTGCCCGCCGGCCCCTCCTTCTGTGGTTTCTGCTGTCGAACGGCCGGCGCCCGGCGCCTGCTGTTCCACGCCCCGTTCTCTTACCACACCCTGTCCCGGCGGCCGTGGGATTGGAGGCCCTCTGGTGTCAACGGAAAAAAAGAAAAAATTCATCATCGACACGGCCTACCTTGCGCTGGTCCTGGCGCTGGGCTATGTGTCGCTGCAATTCGTGCTGCCCCTGCTGATGCCCTTTGTCCTGGCGTTTCTGATCGCCTATATGCTGCGCCGGCCCATCCGCTTTTTCTCCCGGGTATTCCATGTGCCCAAGGGTCTGGCGGCAGTGCTGCTGGTGGTGCTGACCTATGGAGCCATCGGTCTGCTGCTGGCGCTGGCAGGCATCCGCATCACTGCCACCATCGCCTCGCTGGTGCAGCAGATCCCCTCCATTTACAACAACTATATCCTCCCGGACCTCACCGATCTCTTCACCTGGCTGGAGGATCTGCTGGCGAGGCTGGACCCGTCTTTGATGTCCGCACTGGAAGAGCTGCAGACCCAGCTGCTCAACATGCTGTGGCAGTTGGTATCCAGCCTTTCCGGGCTGCTGATGGGCGGCGTGTCCTTCGCCACCTCTCTGGCCACCTCCCTGCCGGGCTTTCTGATCCGGGTCCTGCTGATGGTCATCTCCACCTTTTTCATCGCCATCGATTATGAGAAGATCGTCAAATTTGTCCTGGGCTGCCTGCGGGGGCACACACGGGACGTCATTCTTCAGATCAAATCCTATGTGGTGGGAACCTTGTTCGTCTGCATCCGCTCCTATGCGCTCATCATGTTCATTACATTCGTTGAGCTGTCCATCGGATTGAGCGTCATCCGAGTGGAACGGGCCATGCTGGTGGCTCTGCTGATCGCCATCTTCGACATTCTTCCGGTCCTGGGCACCGGCGGCATCATGATCCCCTGGGCCATCCTCACGGCGCTGGGCGGGAATGTGCCCCGCGCCCTGGCACTGCTGGTGGTGTATGTCATCATCACCATCATCCGCAACATCATCGAGCCCCGGATCGTCGGCAAGCAGATCGGCCTGCATCCGGTGCTGACACTGATGAGCATGTTCGTGGGCACCCACCTGTTCGGCGTGGTGGGCCTGTTCGGCCTGCCTATCCTGCTGTCTCTGCTGCGGTATCTCAATGACAACGGGACCATCTCCCTGTTCCCCGCCTCCGCCCTGGATGGACCGGGCCTGGGAAGGACAAGCTGATCCAAGATCCAAACAGGCGGGGCATCGGTCCCGCCTGTCCGCTGTCCGGGCCGCACCCGGCCGGCTTATTTTGCCAAAGGAGCGCTCTTATGAGATTGGAAACCATCAAGATCGGCCGCATCGTCAACGCCCACGGCATCCGGGGCGAGGTGCGGGTGCAGCCGGACGGGCAGGACCCGGCCTTTCTCACCCGCTTCAAGACCTTCTACCTGGACGGCGCGCCGGTGACCCCCACCGCCAACCATGTCCACAAGTCCCTGGTGCTGATGAAGTTCCCCGGCGTGGATGACATGAATGCGGCCCTTGCCCTGAAGGGCAAGGACCTGTACATCCGCCGGTCGGACGCCAAACTGCCGGAGGGCGCCTGTTTTGACGCGGAGCTGCTGGGCATGGCCGTCTATGACGCCGCCACCGGGGAGGCCCTGGGCAAGATCGTCCAGGTAGATCCCTATCCGGCCCACAAGGTCTACACCGTCAGGGGCGCCCGGGAGTATCTGATCCCGGCGGTGCCGGAGGTGTTCATCAAGTCCGTGGATCTGGACGCCGACCGGATGGAGGTCCACGTCTGGGAGGGGATGGCCGCCGATGAGAATTGACATCATGACGCTGTTCCCGGACTCCCTGGACGCCATGCTGAACGTCAGCATCCTGGGCCGGGCCCAGCAGCGGGGCTATATTGCCATCCAAAGCCACCAGATCCGCCAGTACACCACCAACAAGCAGATGCAGGTGGACGACTATCCTTACGGCGGCGGCCGGGGCGCCGTCATGCAGGCAGACCCCCTGTACCGCTGCTGGAGCCACATCGTGGAGACCTACGGCCCCGGCCGGACCATCTTCCTATCCCCCTGCGGCCGGACCTTCACCCAATCAGTGGCCCGGGAGCTGAAGGAGCGCTATGACCACCTGATCCTGGTCTGCGGCCACTATGAGGGGGTGGATCAGCGATTCCTGGACGCGTGCGTGGACGAGGAGATCAGCATGGGGGACTTCGTCCTCACCGGCGGAGAGATCCCCGCCATGGCGGTGACGGACGCGGTGTGCCGCATGGTGCCCGGCGTCCTGCCGGACGCGGAGTGCTTTGAGGAGGAGTCCCACTGGAACGGCCTGCTGGAGTATCCCCAGTACTCCCGTCCGGCGGAGTGGCACGGTCGCCAGGTGCCGGAGATCCTGCTGTCCGGTGACCACGGCAAGGTGGCCGCCTGGCGGAAAAAGGAGAGCTACAAGCGCACCATGGAGCGGCGGCCCGACCTGTTTGCCCGGTTCGACGAGTCCCAGCTCACCACCAAGGCGGAGAAAAAGATCCTGGCAGAGGCCAAAGCCGAATTTGCAGCGGAGCACCCGACGTGCGGGGACGCCGAGAGCGCCGGGACCTGACTTCCGGAACGATAAACACGAAAAAGGGCCGCATGGACTTTCGTCCATGCGGCCCTTTTGGGATAGTCTCTTACTTCGCAGCCTTGGCGGCCTTGATGGCCTCGATCAGCAGCGGGGTGACCTTG
>ENA-ORNG01002222-ORNG01002222.1-human-gut-metagenome-genome-assembly--contig:-NODE-2222-length-12113-cov-18.441035_pt1 | contig 12113 bp, 14 predicted proteins | sample MGYA00242113_ERZ509018 | MGnify/ENA primary metagenome ERZ509018 (study PRJEB26280, sample SAMEA2338711) | human gut metagenome | biome: human gut; feature: human-associated habitat; material: faeces... | reverse complement strand
CAAACCCTACACGAATACAGCATATCACAACGAGGAACTAAAGTCACTCACCAGATACCGTTTTGACAAGGTGAAAGAACGAGCAAAGCTGAAAAGCTCAATTTCCAGACTGGTTTGCATTCTCTTCCCTGAACTGGAGAAGCTGGTATCCTCTCTCCATTTGGCGACTGTCTACGCTCTGCTGGAAGAGTTTCCAGGTTCCAAACAGATTGCCAAGGCACACCTGACAAGGCTCAAAACCCTTTTGGGAAACGCCTCCAAAGGTCGCTACGGTCGGGATATGGCTGTTACTATCCGGAGCGCTGCTCAGAATTCTGTTGGGTCCTGTATGCCTGCCAAATCCCTGGAATTGCAACATACCATCCGGCTTATCCGTGAATTGGATGCTGAGATCGCTGAAATCGAGGCTGAAATTGAGACAATGATGGACAAGATACAGTCTCCCATTACAACTATCCCTGGCATGGGCTTTCGTATGGCTGCCATGATTATTGCTGAAATCGGCGACTTCTCTCGGTTTGAGTCGCCGGACAAATTATTGGCCTACGCCGGAATGTCGCCGTCTACTTACCAGTCCGGGCAGCTCAAGAATTGCTATCCCCACATGGAGAAGCGTGGCTCTCGATACTTACGCTACGCTCTTTATAACGCAGCCAAGTATGTCTGTCACTGGGACCCAACCTTTGCTGTTTACCTTGCTAAGAAAAGAGATGAAGGCAAACACTACAATGTCGCACTTTCTCATGCCACCAAAAAGTTAGTTCGTCTGCTGTTTGCCCTGGAAAGATCCAGACAGCCTTATTGCAGCTTGGCGGCCTAATTCCATCTTGTTAGCCTACGCCGGGGTCCCTACGGACCTCTGCTTTGCTATACCTTTCTTGAACTATCTCTTTTCACCACCACCATTCATTTTTGGGGTTGACTTTTAATAGTTAATCTTTCGTATGGAGGGGACGGGTCCTGACGCGGCTGCTGCCAGGATCCTTGCGGTTTTCCCGGGAAGATGTATAATAAAAAATAGCGGGAGACGTCCCGTAGCCGGCGGATGGATCAGCGCTTCAGAAGGGAGCAATCCACGATGGAGCGCGTACGCCTTCCGCTGCGGCGATCAGCTTGCTGTGACGGAGAATACTGGATTTGCACCGCTGCGCATTGCCTGCGCTGCGGACGGGGAGGAGCGATCGATTTGCATACAGAAGAATGCCTGATCTGCAAGGCACCGCTGGAATACCTGGTCCAGGACGAGCTTATGGAGTGCGCCATCTGCCACAAAAAGGAGCCCAGCAAGACCCGGTGCGTGGGCGGCCACTATGTGTGCAGCGACTGCCACACCCAGGGTATGGACACCATCTTCGGCCTGTGCCTGGCTGAGACCTCCGCCGACCCCGCCGCCATCCTCCGGCGGATGATGGACCTGCCCTTCTGTCATATGCACGGCCCGGAGCACCATGTGCTGGTAGGGGCGGCGCTGCTCACCGCCTACCAAAACGCCGGGGGCCGGCTGGACCTGAAGAGCGCCCTCCGGGAGATGTACAGCCGGGGCAAGGCCGTCCCCGGCGGGGCCTGCGGCTTCTGGGGCGCCTGCGGGGCGGGGATCAGCGCGGGGCAGTTCCTGGCCATCGCCACGGCGTCCACGCCCCTGGCGGAGGAGCCCTGGGGGCTGAGCAACCAGATGACCGCCCTGGCCCTGGACCGCATCGGCAAAGTGGGCGGCCCCCGGTGCTGCAAGCGGGACGCCTGGCTGGCGGTCCTGGCCGCCGTGGACTTCGTCCGGGAGCACCTGGGGGTGGAGATGGAGCGGAGCGTGCCTGTCTGCACCTACAGCGCCCGGAACGGCCAGTGCATCGGCAGGCGCTGCCCCTTCTCAGCGGCAACGTGAAAGGACCTCAAAACGAACACCGCCCGGAGCTTCTGGAACACCAGAGACTCCGGGCGGTGCTTTTCTCGCAGGATCTGCTCCATGGATCTTCCCTTCATTCAACCACCGGTTCAATGACAGCGCCTCCGTTCAGGTTTATGATGGACACAAGATCAAACCGGACAAGGAGGACATGAGATGAACCTGAAAGAGGCTTTTCGCTTCCAGAACAGACTGCAGTCCCTGATGGAAGAGGCCCAGTCCATTCTGGGCTGTGACGCCAACATCACCCGGGTGCAGAACACCTATCTGCGGAAAAAGGTCATGAAGAACTTTGAGAACGAGACCACGGTGGAGGCGCCCCGCACCGAGTACAGCGAGCAGATCACCACTGTGGCGGAGTTCCTGCTGTACCTGCTGAGGGAACGGGAGAAGCTGACCGTGGCCATCTGCCGGGCCAAAGCGGGGCTGGACCTGCCGGCCGGGCTGGACGGCGAGGTGAGCCTGAACGCCCGGCGGCAGGAGATCGCCAGGCTGCTGCGCCACATGGCGGGGCTGCGCAGCTCTGAGGTGGTGCTGCCCAATGGCGGCACCGGCTACTGCTTCAACAACGAGGGCAACCAGGTGTCCTACCGCTGCGACGTGAAGCGGGTCACCACCATCCACTTTGACCGGAACAAGATCCGCAGAATGTGCGCGGAGCTGAGCCGGAAGGCGGACACCGTGTCGTCGGCGCTGGATACCGTCCTGATCACCACCCGGGTGGACTACGCCCCGCCGTTTGACGTGAATGACACCTTTGCAGAGGCTTTCGGCGCCTTCTCCGGCGATTGACCCGACGTTCGGAGACAGCCCATCCGGCGGCTGTGGATGCGGCAGGGAAGGGGAGACGCAGCGGCCGGTTCAGGTGCAGACGAACGATGGTGCTGCACATTTGACGACTGCGCAGCCTGCGCACTGTATGGAGGATCCAACCGGTCATGAAAACCGGCCCGGTCTTGAAATACCGGGAGAGACCCCTCATCGACTTCCTCAGCGCTCCTCGCGGCGGCGACCTGCGCCATGACGCCGATCCGACCACCCGCCCTGTCACACGCACATCTCCATGATCGGCCCGCCCGAACGGACGGGCGAACGACAGAAGCTGCCCTCTGGGGCAGAGCCCGCGACGCAGAACGGCAGCCGCCCCTTCGGGGCGCACCGGAGGCGGAGCGGAAAATGGCCTATGCGGTCTTTCGTTTCTGCCGCATCCACGGCCGCCGGATGAACGAGCCTCTGAAAAGCGATGAGCAGCAGGCATCTGCCTGCTGCTCACAAACGATCATATGCAGTTTCGGCCTTGCTGAAACCAAGATCTCATCCATGGGGACCTCCAGCAGCGCTCCCAGGGCGTACAGGTTGTCCACGGAGGGCAGGCTTTTTCCCTTCTGCCACTTGTAGATGGCCTGGGGTTCCTCAAACCCGAAGTAGGCCTGAAGATCACGGACCGACAGGCCCCGCTGGATGCGCAGGCGGACGATGTTCGCTCCTGTGGCCACAGGGTCGATCACCGGAAATGCCTTCTGATACATGAAGATCGCCTCCATCAGTCAAATTTCCCGACCGGGGATCTCAGAATAGCGGAATGGGGACAAAAAGGCAAGGGTTCCGGGGAAATTGTAATGGAACTGTCATAATTTGGGCCGGTCGGGCGCCGTGCAGGCCGCCGGCTTCAGCGCACAGGGCAGCTCCAGGATGAACCGGCTGCCGCCTGCGGCGCGCTCCTCCATGCGGACCGTGCCGCCGTGCGCCTCTGCGATCGCCTGCACCAGCGCAAGCCCCAGGCCGGCACCGCCCTGCTGGCGGGTGCGGGCATCGTCCACACGGAAGAAGGGCTCAAAGATCCGGCGGCGGAGGTCCGGCGGAATGCCGGGGCCCTGGTCGGAGACGTCCAGCCGGAAGCGGCCGTCTGCCAGATGGCCGGAGACGCGGACCGTGCCGCCGGCGGGGCTGTGCTTCACAGCGTTCTCCAGCAGATTGAACACGGCCCGGTGGAGCAGCCGTTCGTTTCCCGGCAGGACGCAGGGAGAGATGTCGGTCTGGATGGAGACGTCCCGGGCGGCGGCCGACAGTGCGGCCTCGCCTGCGGCGTCCCGGATCAGCGCATCCATGGAGACTTGTGCGGCGCGCTCCGCAGCCTCCAGATTGGTCAGCTCCAACAGGCTTTCCACCAGGGCGGAGAGGCGATCCACTTCTCCTTCCATGATCTGAAGAAAGTCCTGCACAGCTTCGGGGCGAAAGTCCCGCTTTTTGCGAAACAGGCCGGTGCGGGTTTTCAGAATGGACAGCGGAGTGCGAAACTCATGAGCCGCGTTGTGGGAGAAATTCTTCTGCATCACAAAGACCTGATTCAGCCGCCGGGACATCTGGTTGAACGCGCGGGCCAGCTCAGCCACCTCGTCCCCGCTGTCCGGGACGGCCAGGGGCCGGCCCAGATCCTCCGCTGTGCGCCCGCGGATCTGGCGAGCCAGCTCGTCCAGCGGGTCCAGCGCCTTTCCCACCAGCCGGTAGATGAGGAACAGGCCGATGGTCAGAATCGCGGCCATGGTCAGCAGACTCTGGAGATGGAAAATCCCTCTGGCCTGACGGACGGTCTCGCTGGCCTCCAGTTCCATCATGGGCAGACTGGCAGTTGCGCCTGCCGCCGCATCCTGGGCCGGGAGGACGGGCATGGCCTGCATGGCGTCGGCCATCTGGATGGCCGACAGATTATTGGTCAGGGTCAGCAGGAGGCAGCAGAGCGTGAGCAGGGCCGCACAGAGCAGGGTGAGCCGCAGGCGCAGGGACGTGGGCTTTTTCATACATGTTCCTCCCCGGCCAGGCGGTAGCCCTGGCCTATCTTGGTCTGGATCGGATCATAGCCCAGCCGTTCCCGCAGCTTCTTCCGCAGAGAGGAGATGTGCATCCGCACCGCGTTGCTGAAGGGGTTGGCGTCCGCCTCCCAGACGTGCTCCATCAGCACCTCCTGGCTGAGCCACCGCCCCTGGCAGAGCATCAGCTGCTCCAGGATGGCAAACTCCCGGGGCGTCAGGGAAAGGGGATCCCCGCGGACGGAGATCTCCCGGGCCACGGTGTCCAGGGCCAGCGGTCCCGCCTGCACCAGGGGCGCCCGCTGGACGAACTCCCGGCGCAGCAGGGTGCGCACCCGGGCCTCCAGCTCCTCCAGGTCAAAGGGCTTGGTCAGATAGTCGTCCGCCCCCAGGTCCAGCCCCGCCACCTTGTCGGAGAGCTGCGCCCGGGCGGAGAGGATCAGCACCCGCAGCTCCGGCTGCTCCGACCGGATGCGCCGCAGCAGGTCCAGCCCGTCCATGCCGGGCAGGTTCAGATCCAGGATCAGCAGGTCATAGGGCTCCACGAACAGCCGCTCATGGGCGTCCGCGCCGTCATAGCAGCGGTCCACCGTGTATTTTTCCAGCTCCAGATCCTCCGCGATCCCGTCGCACAGGAGGCGCTCGTCCTCCACCACCAAAATCCGCATCTGTTCCACCGCCTTTTCCAAGTGGAACTATGATAGCATATTCCGATAAATTTTTCATCAAGGCGGCCTTGACAGAAACTTTACGTCTCCTGTGCTACAATGCCCTCCGTTCAAAATCTGCCGCGGGAGCGGCAAGGAGGTCATGACGATGCACAATGAGATCAGACAGCGGCTGGCAGCCCTTGGACTGGCTGCGGCCATGGGGATGTCCCTGTCCGCCTGCTGGGGATCGCAGCCCAGCCAGGAAGAGGTGGAACAGGCCATCGAGGCCGGCACCCTTACCATCGAGGACGCCCTGGACAAGGGCTGGATCGATCAGGCGTGGGTGGATGCCTACCAGGAGGAGAACAGTGTGCCTGCCGCCAGCAAAATGGAGACCAACATGGTGGGCGACTTTACCACCACGACCCTGTCCGGTGAGGACTTTACCCGGGAGCAGCTGGGAGATGTGGTGTTCTTTGCCTTCCTGGATCCCAACGCGGAGGGAACGCAGACCTTTTATGATGCGCTGGCGGAGGGCTATGACGGCGTGGTGGAAAACGGCGCCGACATCGTGGTGTGCACCAAGAGCGAGAGCGGAAACGAGCTTTTCGCTGAGGCACCCTTCCCGGTGATCCGCTACAACGACTCTCTGAAAGCGGCCATCGGCGGCAACAGCGGCATGGTGGAGGACGAGGAAACGCCCAACACCGCCTCCTGGTATGTGAACGGATCCTTCCTCTCCGCCTGGTATTCCAGCGCGGATGCCGAAGAGCTGCCCGCGTCCGCCGCTGCCTTTGCGGAGATGAGCCGGGAGCCGGCCTTTGAGGGCGGAAACGGCAGTGGAGCCGCCGCCATGGCGCCCATGGGCTGATATGAGAAAGGCGACGATCTGCTGCCTGGCGGCCGCACTGCTGCTGATCGGCCTGGGCCTGTGGCGGGGAGAGGCAGACGTGGTGCTGCACAAGGGCATCAACTTATGTTTGGAGTGTGTGGGCATTGGGTAACAACAGACACCGCTGGAAGATCCAGCTGGGGGCGACCCTGGCCTCCAACCCTTTTCTGATGAATTTCCTCCACGGAAAGATTTTCCGGGGCGGGCTGAAGGCCGCCTGCGTTCCGGGGCTGAACTGCTACTCCTGCCCCGCGGCGGCCGCATCCTGCCCCATCGGGGCCCTGCAGGCGGTGATCGGCTCCTCCAGGTTCCAGGCCGCCTACTATGTGGCGGGCTTCCTCATTCTGGCAGGCGTGCTGCTGGGCCGGGCGGTGTGCGGCTTTCTGTGCCCCTTCGGGTGGTTCCAGGAGCTGCTCCACAAGCTCCCCACCAGGAAGTTCAGCACCCGGCGGCTTCATATCCTGACCTGGCTGAAATACGGGATTCTGGCGCTCTTCGTCATCGTCCTGCCCATGACGGTGGTCAACGAGGTGGGGATGGGGGACCCGTTCTTCTGTAAGTACCTCTGTCCCGCCGGCATTCTGGAGGGCGGTATTCCCTTGGCAATCGCCGATGCCAGCATCCGGGCCAGCCTGGGCGGACTGTTCACCTGGAAGAGCTGCATCCTGCTGGGGGTGGTCACGCTGGCGGTTTTTTGCTACCGCCCCTTCTGCAAGTGGATCTGCCCCCTGGGGGCGCTCTACGGCCTGTTCAACCGGATCTCCGTCTGCCGTTTGGAGATCGACGCCGGCAAATGCACTGCCTGCGGGGCATGCAGCCAGGCGTGCAAAATGGATGTGGAGGTGTTCCGCACCCCCAACCACAGCGAGTGCATCCGGTGCGGGGACTGTGTGGCAGCCTGCCCCCATGGGGCCATCACCAGGACATTTTCCCTGAAAACTGCGCAGAAAACGAAGGAGACGATCACATGAAACGAATTCTGGCTTTATTGGTATCCGCGGCGCTGATGGCCGCTGCCCTGACCGGCTGCGGCTCCGGCGGAGAGGACGCGCTGGTGTCCAGGACCGCTTTCCCGGAGTTTGATGAGGTGGACATGGAGGGAACTGCAGTCACCAGCGAGATCTTCGCCGATTACGATGCCACCATCGTCAATTTCTGGAACAACGGCTGCGGCAGCTGCATCGCCGAGATGCCGGAGCTGGAGGAGCTGTACCAGGAGCTTCAGGAGCGGAATATCAACCTCATCGGCGTGGGAACCGACTCCGGGGAGAGCCAGGAACAGTTGGACACCGCACGGGAGATCCTGCGGGAGAAGGGGGTGACCTACATCAACATTTCACCGAATCCGGAGGGCGCCTTTTACCAGGACTTTGTCGCGGAGCTTTCCACGTATCCCACCACCTGCATCGTGGACCGGGCGGGAAATATCGTGGGAGCGGACATCGTCGGCAATGTGAAAAAGCAGCTGGATACTGTGGAGGCACGGCTGGACCTGATCCTGGCGGAGCAGGACACGTGAATCAGACAGGCGGCGGGAGGACCCCGCCGCCTGTTGGCGTTTTGAGAGACCGCCGGGTGCTGGGCCGGAAGATCCGGCCTGCGGGGCCGCTCAGACAGCGTAGCGCAGCCAGACGGCGCCGCTGTCGAATTTCCGGACGTCAGTCAGGTGCAGCAGGGTCACCGGATGGTCCATGGCCCTGCCGTCGAACACCGCCGGCATGCCGCCCCTGCCGTCGATGCCGGCGCCGATCAGGATGCTGACCTCATCCAGCAGCCCGGCATCCAGGAATGCGGTGTTGATGGCGGAGCCGCCCACAATGGCCATGCGCTCTACGCCGAACTCCGTCGCCAGGATCTCTGCGGCCCGGGCCAGATCGATCCGCTCCTCGCCCACGGCGATCCAGGAGATGCTCCGGCTGTCCAGATCGGCCAGGTACTCCCTGGGCACCTGCTGGCTGGTGAGGATCAGCAGGGGCTTTTCCGCCTCTCCGGCGTCCGGCCACAGGAGTCTGCCGTGGGTATCCGCAACGATTTCGTAGCCGTGGGCGCCGGCCTTTTTGGAAAAGGCCTCCCTGCCTACCGGTGTGGGATCCTTGGCCTGAGAGGTGCCGGGCAGGGCCATCTCCAGCTGCGCGGTCACCCGGCCGGTGACGGTGGTGGGGACGCTCAGCGCCTCCAGGGTCTGGTAGTAGTCGTCCACACCGGGCAGATGCTCCGTCATGGCGCAGTCGATGCGGCCGTCCAGGGAGATCATCATGTGGCAGATGATATACGGTTTCTTCATGCCTGTTTTTCCTCCTTGTCAGTTTGCGCTTTACGGGGTCACTTCAGGTAGGTCCGGAAAAAATTCTGGATCTTGTCAAAGGGGATGATGTCCAGGTCGTCATACAGGTCCGTGTGCACGGCGCCGGGGATGATCATCAGCTCCTTGTTCTCCGGGTTCGGGTTCCCCTTCATCATGTGGGCATAGGCATCCCGGCCCATGTAGCAGGAGTGGGCCTTCTCCCCGTGGATGATGAGGACAGCGGAGCGGATCTCATTGGTATATTGGAGGATGGGCTGATTCAGGAAGGACAGGGTGCCGATGGTGTTCCAGCCCTCGTTGGAGTTCAGGGAGCGGGGATGGTAGGCCCGGCCCTTGTAGTATTCGCTGTAGTCCTTCACATAGAAGGGGACGTCCTCCGGCACGGGCAGGGGCAGGCAGCCGCCGGCGCGGCCGTAGTCGCCGCTGCGGCAGATGGCAGTCCGGGCGGCGCTGCAGCTCTCACGAACCTGATGGCGGGCCTCCTCGCTGTCGGCGGCGTCGAAATAGCCCTTGGCGGCGATGCGGCTCATATCGTACATGGTGGAGACCACGGTGGCCTTGATCCGGGTGTCGATGGCTGCGGTGTTCAGCGCCAGTCCGCCCCAGCCGCAGATGCCCAGGATGCCGATGCGGTCCGGATCCACGTTGCCCTGGACGGAGAGAAAGTCCACCGCCGCCTGAAAGTCCTCGGTGTTGATGTCCGGGGAGGCGGTGTACCGGGGCTCGCCGCCGCTCTCACCGGTGAAGGAGGGGTCGAAGGCGACGGTGAGAAAGCCACGCTCCGCCAGGGTCTGGGCATAGAGACCGGAGCACTGCTCCTTCACTGCTCCAAAGGGGCCGCAGACAGCCACAGCAGGCAGCCTGCCTTGGGCGCCCTTCGGCGTGTACTGGTCCGCCGCCAGGGTGAGGCCGTAGCGGTTGATAAAGGTGACCTTTCTGTGGTCCACACGGTCGCTCTGGGGGAAGGTCTTGTCCCACTCCTGGGACAGATGAAGTTCGGCGGGTTTCAGCATGGATGAGATTCCTCCTGACAAATGAATGGATGGGTTTGGCTGCCGGTTCGAGTTGACAGACAGTGTCATCTCTGGTATGATCCCATCATAAAACCTAAACCTGACTTTAGGTCAAGTGCTTTTTGGGGGGTTTTGAACATGTTTACGATTGGTCAGGTATCGGAGATGTTCCGCATCCCCATCTCCACCCTCCGCTACTATGACAAGGAGGGACTGTTCCCCAACATGGAACGTGCCTCCGGCATCCGCCGGTTCGGTGAGACGGAGCTGGAGGCCCTCCGGGTCATTGAGTGCCTGAAGCAGTCCGGCCTGGAGATCCGGGACATCAGGCGGTTCATGCAGTGGTGCTGTGAGGGCAGCGGGACCTATCCCCAGCGGAAGGCCCTGTTCGAGCATCAGCGCCGGGTGGTGGAGGGACAGATCCGCCGGCTGGAGAGGACGCTGGCCATGATCGATTTCAAATGCTGGTACTATGGACAGGCCATCCGGGACGGCAGCGAAGACCGGATCCGCGCCATGATGCCGGACCATCTTCCGCCGGAGATCCAGAAGCTCTATGACGACGCCCGGGATCCCGGACAGGTGACGGGCTCGCCGGAAGAGACCGCATGATCTGCGCGGCCTGCCCCGCGCCCTCCCGCAAAAGCGGGAGGGCGCGGGAGATCTGCGTTCCGGCCTTCTATGCAGGATGCCCCACAGAACGGGCGGATCTCCGGCGGATTTCATCTAAAACACCGCCTTGACTTTGCCTGTCGCTGCCGCTATAATTTTGCCGCAAGTCCCGCCCGGCCGCCCCGCGGCAAGCGGCAGGACAAGATGAGATCCTTTTCGACAGGAGTTCCAAACTGCTATGAGAGCCGGTTCTTCATACAGCCTTTTTGACGCGGAGAGCATCTGGTCCATCCTGATGCGGATCGCGCCGCCGGTGATGCTCGCCCAGCTGATCCAGGCCATGTACAATATCGTGGACAGCTACTTTGTGGGCCAGTTTTCCAATGACGGCCTGACGGCGCTCTCCATCGTCTATCCGGTCCAGCTGATCGTCACGGCCATCGCGGTGGGCACCGGCGTCGGTGTCAACACGCTGATGTCCCGTTATGACGGGCAGGGCAACCACCATTTGGCTGACCGGACTGCCGGGACCGGCACGGTCCTGGCCCTTGTCAGCTGGCTGGTGTTTGCCGCCGCCAGCGGACTGCTGATGGGGCCGTTTGCCGCCGCCTCCACGGAATCCGCCGCGGTGGCCGAGTATGCCGTCACCTACGGCCTGATCGTCTGCGTCGGCAGCCTGGGAGTGTTTCTGGAGAGCACCTGGAGCAAGGTCCATCAGGCCAGGGGGAATATGCGCCTGCCGATGCTGGCCCAGATCGCCGGCGCCGCAACGAATATCGTGCTGGACCCGATCCTGATCTTCGGCCTGGGGCCGGTGCCGGCGCTGGGCGTGGCCGGCGCGGCCTATGCCACGGTGGCGGGGCAGGTGCTGGCGGCGGTCATCGTCTCCTCCGGCCTTCGGCGTCCGCCTGCCGCACGGGTGTTCTTGTCCTATGCGGCCAGGATCTACCGGCTGGGGTATCCCTCTATCTTCATGCAGATGCTGTTCACCGTGTACATCATGGCCCTGAACATGATCCTGGCCGGGTTCTCCGACGCCGCTGTGACGGTGCTTGGCCTGTACTACAAGGTGCAGTCCTTCTTCTTCATCCCGCTGTCCGGCCTGCAGACCTGCATCGTGCCCCTGCTGAGCTATACCTATGCCAAGGGCGCCTATCCCCGCTGCCGCCAGGTGGTGAAGAACTCCGTCCTGCTGGCCATGTCCTTCATGCTGGTGGGCATCGCCTGCTTTGAGCTGATCCCGGCTCAGCTGCTGGGGATCTTCACGGCCGACCCCCTGGTGCTGGAGATCGGCGTGCCTGCCTTCCATATCATCGGCGTCAGCTTCCTGCCTGCTGTGATCTCCCTGATCCTGCCGGTATTTTTCCAGGCCATCGGAGCGGCGCTGCCCAGCGTCCTCCTCTCCCTGACCCGGCAGATCTTCTGCCTGATCCCTGTTTTCTGGGCATTTTCCAAGGTCGGCCTGGACTATACCTGGCTGGCGTTTCCCATTGCGGAGACTGTTACCGGCACGCTGGGCCTGTTCTTTTACATCCACCGCATCCGCATCTGGGACCGCTACAAGGGCGCTGTCCTCAAACCTGAACGCAAAGGAGCCGCTGCTATGAAAATGATCACCGCCATCATCAACAAACGGGATACCGGCGAGGTGTGCGCAGCCCTGACGGAGGCCGGGTACTACTTCACCCGCATGGCCTCCACCGGCGGATTCCTCACCGGAGGAAACACCACGCTGCTGATCGGCACGGAGGAGGACCGGGTGTCCCAGGTCGTCGCCATCATCCGCCAGCACTGCTCCCGCCGGACGGAGAAGATCTCCTCCAATGTGCAGCTGGCGACTCCGTCCGCAGCCTATCCCACAGAGGTCACCGTGGGCGGCGCCACGCTGTTCGTCTCCGATGTGACGCAGTTTGAAAAGATCTGAGCCGCCCGCC
>ENA-ORNG01002218-ORNG01002218.1-human-gut-metagenome-genome-assembly--contig:-NODE-2218-length-12118-cov-3.630772_pt1 | contig 12118 bp, 11 predicted proteins | sample MGYA00242113_ERZ509018 | MGnify/ENA primary metagenome ERZ509018 (study PRJEB26280, sample SAMEA2338711) | human gut metagenome | biome: human gut; feature: human-associated habitat; material: faeces... | reverse complement strand
GGCTGCCATTGAAGCCGGAGCGAATCTGGCAATCCAAAAGGCGGAAGAGGGCTATGGGCTTTTGGCGACGGGCGAGATGGGGATTGGAAATACGACAAGCAGCAGCGCGGTGCTGTCTGTTCTTTCAGAGAAACCGGCAGCCTGCGTTACCGGCCGGGGCGCCGGGCTTTCTGGCGCCGGACTGGAACAGAAAATTCGGACGATTGACAAGGCGATTGCTCTGAATCAACCGAATCCGGCAGATGCAATTGATATTCTGGCAAAGGTCGGCGGCCTGGATATTGCCGGGCTTACAGGGGTATTCCTGGGTGCGGCGGCAGCCGAATTCCTGTGGTTATTGATGGATTCATTGCGTCGGTGGCAGCGCTTTTGGCCAAACAGCTTGCGCCGGCCTCGGCGGAGGGGATGATTGCTTCCCATTGCTCTAAGGAGCCGGGGGCGGCTCTGGCCCTGAAGATGCTCGGACTTAAGCCCATCATTTATGGAGGCCTTCATCTTGGTGAGGGCAGCGGCGCCCTTTTGATTTTTTCCATGCTGGACCATATTTTCAACGTATATGAAAAACTTCCAAGCTTTCAGGAAGGCAAAATTGACACATACATCCCTTTAAAATAATACAGAAACATGGTATACTGTGAACAGTTAGGAGGTATTTGGATGCACGAAGTAAAGACCATAGGTATATTGACCAGCGGCGGCGATGCGCCGGGAATGAATGCGGCCATCCGGGCGGTTGTGCGGACGGCTTTGGCCAGCGGTATGAAGGTGAAAGGAATTAAGCGGGGATATGCCGGCTTATTGAATAATGAAATTATAGATATGAATTCCCGGATGGTATCTGAAATTGCCCGTCTGGGGGGAACGATTTTGTTTACAGCCAGATGTAAAGAGTTTGAAACCCGGGAGGGCCAGCAAAAAGGCGCGGAAATTCTTCGGAAGCATGGGATTGACGGTCTGATTGTTATCGGCGGCGACGGTTCATTTCGGGGAGCTCAGAAGCTGTCGGCTCTGGGAATCAATACGATAGGCATACCGGGAACAATCGATTTGGATATTAACTGTACCGAGTATACGATCGGATTCGATACGGCGGTAAATACGGCAATGTGTGCCATCGATAAAATCAAGGATACTTCCACGTCCCATGAACGGTGCAGTATTATTGAGGTTATGGGGCGTAATGCGGGCTATATTGCTCTTTGGTGCCAGATGGCCAATGGTGCGGACGGTATTCTTATACCGGAGAAGGATGCCTTTAACGAGCAGGATTTGATTGATACGATTATGCACAACCGTTCCAAAGGAAAAACCCATCATGTAATTATTAATGCGGAAGGCGTCGGCCATACGAATCGACTGGCCCGCCGTATTGAAGCGGCGACGGGCATCGAAACCCGGGCAACCATATTGGGCCATATTCAGCGAGGCGGTTCACCGACAGCTAGAGACCGTGTGACGGCGGCGACTATGGGCGGTTATGCGGTTGATCTGCTCCATCGGGGAGAGACGAATCGGGTCATTTGCTTAAAGGGCGGCAGTTATGTAGATTTTGATATTGACGAGGGACTGGCTATGGAAAAAACCATTGATGAATATCAGTTTTTAATCAGCCGGTTAATGTCCATGTATTAATTGATGTGTATAAAGGGACCGGGGAATTTGTGATGATGAAATCACAGATTTCCCGGCCCCTTCTTATTATTTCAGCAGGATTCCCCCGTATAGTAAGAAAGTGAGCCAATGGTCTGAATAAGATGTTCCCGGCTCCCATGCCAGGCCAGATAGTCGTCGTAGGCTTCTAAAATCTGATTGCTGAAAATGTTGGCGTCGTTCAGCAGCTCAAAAAAGGATTCGCTATGAGGCTCTCTATCTTCCCCGATATACCATGTTCGTTTGCTCTCATTCAAATAATCCTCCGGATCGCCCTGATATTCGGGATAAATAAAACAGTTCTTTGAAAAGGAAAGCTTTAAATGATTTTCAATAAAATGGGCAAGCCTTCGGCGCATCCGCGGATTTGACTGCAGGAAAATGCAGGTCTTTTTTACAGAGGTAATGACTTTGAGCAATGTTTTGCGGGACAGCCGGTAGTGGTAGGTTGTACGTATGGCGTATAAGAGACACTCGGAGATATTGCGCCGCTCTTTTTTGCTCAGAGAAACCAGCGCCTCCAGATTGAGCTGGGAGGGCTCCATATGGTTCAGCCGTTTTAATAAAAGCGTATCCATCAGCGTCTCAACCCGTCGGTAATAGAAAGGTTCATACCGGCGTTCCGGATGTTCATTCATATCCTGGTGCATGCGGGCGAAAAGGTAGGGATGGGTGTGGGTATCCAATGCGTAGTGACAGAGGAAACCGGCAATATATGCCAGACATATTTCCTTATCCTCTGTTTCGAGAATGACAGTATATTCCAGCAGATTGTCAAAAAAAGCCCCCGTATTTTTTTCGTGAAGAATATTGCAGATATTGTTTTTTCGCTTCCGCATATAAGGATTCAAATAGTAAAAGAAGATGTCAGGGCCCTGAAGACCCAGGCGATATGCGTTTTGGTTTTTCTGGATGACTTCTTTCAGGTAGTTCGGAGACAGAGATTGGTAAGAACGTTCGCCGAATAAATAATTTGTAATTAATCCCGGCATATGCAGCGCTCCTTTACTAAAATATACATATATATTTTAACAAATTATGGCGGATTAGCAATGAAAATCCGATGAACAATTATAAAACTATTATTAATTTTTTACAGAATGTGTTATAATCATAGCGATTATTGTAAAAAGGGAGTAAAAGCAGTGTCAAGAGAAGATAAAAAAGGAAAAAATGAGATGGCCAAGAAGGTGCTTCGAATTGTTTTAGCTGTGGTGACGGTATTCGCAGGAACGCTGGGAGTGTTTGTTTACAGAGGTATTTTCTGGATGTTTAAAACATGGAACCATTTAACGATGGACGAGTTAATCTTTCATCTGAATTCTCCATTGGAGGGAACCAATCAGGGAATGATTAAAGACTTCTTTAATTCCTGTGGAATTATAACGATCGTAGCGGCGGCTGTGCTTATTGTTGTGATGGTGTTGCTGTTATTGTGGAAACAAAAGAGGGTGTTTTATGTGACGTCATCGATTCTTTTGGTTATTTCGGCGGCGTTGCTCATTTATCCTTTGAATTACGCATGGAATACCCTGGAGGTTTCTTCTTATAAAGATAATCAAGGGAACTATTCGACATTTATTGAGGATAATTATGTGTCGCCGACGGATGTGTCGCTGGCTTTTCCTGAACAAAAAAGAAATCTTATTTATATATATTTGGAATCTATGGAAACAACCTATGCCGATGAGAAAAGCGGCGGAGCATTTGAGGAAAGTGTGATTCCGGAATTGACGGAGATAGCCCTGGCAAATGAGAATTTTTCCGGCGGTGGGAATGTACTGAACGGAGGGACCTCTCTTCACTGTACGACGTGGACAGTGGCGGCCATGTTTGCTCAGACGTCGGGACTTCCGCTCATTATACCGATGGAGGGCAATGAGATGGATACTCAGGACAGCTTTTTTCCGGGAATCACATCACTGGGAGACATACTGGAGGCGGCTGGCTACAATCAGGGACTGCTCATTGGCTCGGAAGCGACCTTTGGCGGCCGGGAATTGTACTTTACGACCCATGGCAATTATCATATGTGGGATTATAATTATTATTCTTCCAACGGAAGCCTTCCGGAGGGCTATCGCGTATGGTGGGGTTATGAGGACGACTATCTTTTTGACTTTGCGAAGGATAAATTAACGGAAATGAGCCGGGAGGAAGAGCCTTTTAATCTGACGATGCTGACGGTAGACACTCATTTTGAGGACGGTTATGTCTGCGAGGACTGCCCGGATACCTTTGGAGATGATCAGTATGCCAATGTCATGGCCTGCTCCAGTAAGAAGGTGGCGGAGTTTATCGAGTGGGTTCAGCAGCAGGACTTTTACGAAAATACGACCATCATTATTTCGGGAGATCATCCGACCATGGATTCGGATTTCTGTGAGGATGTGCCGGAGGATTACGAGAGAAAAGTATATACGGCCTATATTAATGCGCCGATAAGCCCGGAAGAGCCGTTTTATCGGAACTTTTCAACCTTTGACCAATTTCCGACCACGCTGGCGGCTCTTGGCGTTCAGATTGAGGGAGAACGGCTTGGATTGGGAACGAATTTATTTTCTCATATTCCAACATTGACGGAACGCTATGGTAATGATACGATGAATGCGGAGCTGTCCAGGAAATCCCATTTGATGGAAGAGCTGACGGCCGACCTTGGAGATAAGGATTTGAAGCTGGATGAGAATCCGGACGGCGCTGCGACTGTGGAGCTTTCGGCAACGCCGTATAATAATCAGACAGGAAAATTCGAGGTTTATATTTCCAACATTATAACGGATATTGATTATCAGGGCATTCGCTGTCTGGCCTTCCCGGAGGAAGACAAGGCAAATCAGCAATGGTATGATGCTTATTCCCTGGGCGACGGTACATATAAGACCGAAGTTTATGCCTGGGATTACGGCTTTAAGACAGGCAATTATAAGGTTCAGATTTATATGATCGACATTGATGGAAATCCGATCATGATTGACGAAATCGGGGGTATTATGGTTCAATAGAAAATGAGGCAGCCCGAAGATAAGCAGGTGAGAGTCTATGGATTTATTTGAATATATGCGGGAGAATACAATGAAGCAGGAATCGCCGCTGGCATCCCGACTCCGGCCCCAGACGCTGGAGGAGATTGTCGGACAGCAGCATATTCTCGGAAAGGATAAGCTGCTTTACCGGGCGATCAAGGCCGACAAGCTCAGTTCCATTATTTTGTACGGGCCGCCGGGGACGGGAAAGACGACGATTGCCCGGGTCATTGCCAACAGGACAAAGGCGGCGTTCACCCAGATGAACGCCACAGTGGCCGGGAAAAAGGATATGGAACAGGTTGTGGCGGAGGCCAAAGATCGGCGGGGGATGTACGGGCAGAAAACGATTCTGTTCGTGGATGAAATTCACCGTTTCAATAAGGGTCAGCAGGATTATTTGCTGCCCTTTGTGGAGGACGGCACTGTTGTTTTGATTGGAGCCACTACAGAAAATCCTTATTTTGAGGTGAACAGCGCTCTGATTTCCCGGTCTGTAATTTTTCGGTTGGAACCTTTAAGCAAGGCGGATATTGCCGCTTTGCTCCGGAGGGCTGTTGACGATGTGGAAAAGGGTATGGGAGCATACCATGCCGAAATCAGCGAGGATGCCCTGGAATTTTTGGCGGATATGAGTAATGGGGACGCTCGGACGGCGTTGAACGCGGTGGAGCTTGGGATTCTTACCACGGAGCCGTCAGAGGACGGGAAAATTCACATTACCCTGGAGGTTGCCGGCGAATGTATTCAGAAACGGGTGATTTTATACGATAAAAATGGAGATAATCATTATGATACCATATCTGCCTTTATTAAAAGTATGCGGGGGTCTGATCCGGATGCGGCGGTCTATTATCTGGCCCGGATGCTTTATGCGGGCGAGGATGTGGCTTTTGTTGCGCGGCGGATTATGATCTGTGCGGCGGAAGATGTGGGAAATGCGGATCCACAGGCGCTGACAGTGGCGGTGAGCGCGGCCCAGGCGGCGGAACGGCTCGGTATGCCCGAAGCGCGGATTCCTCTGGCCCAGGCGGCGATTTATGTGGCCTGTGCGCCAAAGAGTAATTCGGCCTATATGGCGGTCAATGAGGCCCTGGATTGGGTGGCGTCCCATAAGACCGAACCGATACCGTCTTATTTACAGGATGCCAGTTACCGGGGAGCGAAAAATTTCGGTCACGGCATAGGCTATCAGTATGCTCATGAATATGATAAGCACTGGGTAAAACAGCAATATCTGCCGGACGGGGTAGAAGGACATACCTTTTATCGCGGCGGCGATCTGGGCTACGAGGCAAAGATGAAACAATGGCTGAAGGAATTAAAGCAGGAAGGATAAATAAAAATGGAGTTATATATTGTAAGACACGGAAAGACATATTGGAATAACGAAAGAAAAATTCAGGGCTGGGCAGACATTGATTTAACAGAAGAAGGACGCCGGGTGGCCTGTGAATCCGCAGAAGGAATGAAGGATATTCATTTTGACGCTATTTATTCCAGCCCGTTAAAGCGGGCCTATGAAACCGCCTGTATCCTGAAAGGAAACCGGGAGCTTGCGGTGATTGTTGATGAGAGGATTAAAGAAATTGGCTTCGGCGCGCTGGAAGGCGCAGATTTTACGAAAATCCGCGGTGAGAAGACGAGCAAATTTACCGCTTTTTTTGACGCGCCGGAGTGCTATGATGCGCCGGAGGGAGGAGAATCCATTCAGGCGGTATGCGACAGAGCTGAGGATTTCCTGAAAGAGATTATAGAGAAGCATAAAGACGACGAGAGGATCATGATTGTGGCCCATGGCGCAGTAAACAAGGCGATGATGCATTACATTCGTCAGAATGAGATTAAAGATTTCTGGGAAGGTTCTCTTCAAAGAAACTGCGGTGTGACAATCGTAGCCTGTCGGAATGGCGGCTTTGATGTGATTGAGGATAATAAGGTGTTTTATGAATATAAGAAGAAAGGGTGGGAATAAGGAAAATGAAAATACTTTCATTTGGCGTGCCTTGCTATAATTCGGAAGCATATATGAAGAAATGTATCGATTCCCTGTTAGTTGGGGGAGAGGATGTTGAAATTATTATTGTAGATGATGGTTCAAAGGACGGTACGGCGGCTATCGCAGACGAATATGCGGCGGCCTACCCGGAGATCATAAAGGTTGTTTATCAGGAAAATGGTGGTCATGGCGAGGCTGTGAATACGGGGCTTAAAAATGCCTCCGGCTTATATTATAAAGTGGTGGATTCGGATGATTGGCTGGATGAAGAAAGTCTTAAAAAGGTCATAGATGTGCTGAAAGGCTTTGCAAAGAATAGAAAACGTGTAGATTTGGTCATTTGCAATTATGTTTATGAGCATGTGGAGGATCAGACCTCCAAGGTTATCCGGTATACCCGAGTACTTCCGGAGGATAAGGTGTTTGGCTGGAATCAGGTAGGAAGATTTAGAGTGGATCAGAACCTTTTGATGCATTCTATGATTTACCGGACGCGGGTATTGCGGGAAGCCGGACTGGAGCTGCCGAAGCATACATTTTATGTGGACAATCTATTTGCCTATGTTCCGCTGCCGTATGTGCGGAGTCTGTATTATATGAATGTGGATTTGTACCGCTATTATATCGGGCGGAGCGATCAGTCGGTCAATGAAGAGGTGATGATTGGTCGAATTGACCAGCAGATTCGGGTGAACAAAATGATGTTTGACGCGTTCAGTCTTCCGGAAGATGTGTTTAATAAACGTTTAGCTCGGTATATGATGAGCTACCTGGCGATGATTTGTCTGGTAACTTCCATTATGCTGACCATTTCGGGAACCGAAGAGAACATACAGAAACGAAAAGATTTGTGGAAATACTTTAAGGAAAATGATTATGGCATGTATCTGCGGCTGCGTACAGGACTGCGGGGGTTGGTCAGCAATCCGCCGGGGGTTATTTCAAGCTCGCTCATGCGCAAAGGCTATCATTTGGCCCAGAAAATCTATAAATTTAATTAACAGAAAAGTGGGAGTAAGCCCCGGAGGCTTGCTCCCGTTTTTATTTGAAAATAAATGTCGGTTAAAAATGTTGACAATATACCTTATGGGGGTATATAATAATCATACCCATTGGGGGTATGAAGGGCGGGAGATATTTTTGAACCGGAACGGGGAGGTATGAAAAGATGGAAAAAGAGAAAGAATGTTGTTGTCATAAAACGAAGGAACGCTCAGAAGAAGAATATAAAAGTCTAATCCATCGGTTAAACCGGATTGAAGGACAGATTCGGGGAATTAAGGGAATGGTTGAGAAGGATATATACTGTACAGATATTTTGATACAGGTGGCGGCAGCCAATGCCGCATTGAACAGTTTTTCAAAAGAATTGCTGGCGAATCACATACGAACCTGCGTGGCCGATGATATCCGACAGGGCAATGATGAAACCATCGACGAATTAATTGCACTTTTAACGAAACTTATGAAGTAGAGCTTGAAGTAAGGAGGATTAATTATGGAACAATATACAGTGACCGGTATGTCCTGTGCCGCCTGCAGCAGCAGGGTGGAAAAGGAAGTTTCCAAGGTGCCGGGAGTTACATCCTGCTCAGTCAGTCTGCTGACGAATTCCATGGGAGTTGAGGGCGACGTCTCGGCTCAGGAGATTATTGCGGCGGTGGAAAAGGCCGGCTATGGCGCCTCAAAGAAAGGGGAGACCTCGGAACATGACGGCTCTGTGTCCGGTGCAGACGCGGAGGATATGTTAAAGGACAGAGAAACTCCGGTTTTAAAGAAAAGGCTATGGTCCTCGGTAGGCTTTCTCATTGTCCTCATGTATTTTTCCATGGGGCATATGATGTGGGGCTGGCCGCTGCCGCCGTTTTTTAACGGAAACCATGTCGCCGTAGGACTGCTTCAGCTTTTGCTGACTATTATTATCATAATGATTAATCAAAAATTCTTTATCAGCGGCTTTCAAAGTCTCATCCACCGGGCGCCGAATATGGATACGCTGGTGGCCCTCGGTTCGGGAGCATCCTTTGTATATAGTGTTTACGCGCTGTTTGCCATGACTGACGCCCAGGTCCATGGGGATATGGCTGGGGTTATGGTGTATATGGATGAATTTTATTTTGAGTCGGCGGCCATGATTTTGACCCTTATTACTGTAGGCAAGATGCTGGAGGCCCGTTCAAAGGGAAAGACAACGGATGCCCTAAAGAGTCTTATGAAGATGGCTCCAAAGACGGCGACGGTGTTAAAGGACGGCGTGGAAGCTGTTGTGCCGATTGAACAGGTGAAGCGGGGCGATGTTTTTGTCGTGCGTCCGGGGGAGAATATCCCGGTGGACGGCGTGATTCTTGAAGGAAGCAGCGCGGTCAATGAATCCGCATTGACCGGGGAGAGTATTCCAGTGGACAAGGCGGAGGGCGACGCCGTATCCGCAGCTACTGTCAATCAATCCGGATTTATTCGCTGTGAAGCGACCCGGGTTGGCGAGGATACAACATTGTCCCAGATTATCAAGATGGTCAGCGACGCGGCGGCCACAAAGGCGCCGATTGCCAAGGTGGCGGACAAGGTTTCCGGTGTTTTTGTTCCGGCGGTTATTACCATTGCGGTGATTACGACGATTGTGTGGCTTTTAGCCGGGCAGACGGTGGGCTTTGCGCTGGCCAGAGGTATTTCTGTACTCGTGATTAGCTGTCCGTGCGCTCTGGGTCTGGCGACGCCGGTGGCTATTATGGTGGGCAACGGCATGGGGGCCAAACATGGAATTCTCTTTAAAACCGCTGTTTCTCTGGAAGAGGCCGGAAAGGTACAGATTGTTGCCTTGGATAAAACCGGGACGATTACCAGCGGCGAGCCGAAGGTGACGGATATGGTTCCGGCGGAGGGAATTCGGGAGGATGAGCTTTTAAGACTGGCTTATGCGCTGGAAAAGAAAAGCGAGCATCCTTTAGCCCGGGCAATTTTACAGCGGGCGGAGGAAAAACAGATGACTGCAGAGGAGGTCAGTGATTTTAAGGCGCTGCCGGGTAACGGATTGACGGCAGTACTGAATGGGACCGTATTGGTTGGCGGCAATCTGAAATTCGTCAGCGGACAGATGGAAATCTCTGAAGAAATGAAAAAACGGTCCGAGACCCTGGCGGAGGCCGGAAAAACACCTCTGTTTTTCGGACGGGACGGAAAGTTTATCGGGATTATCGCCGTTGCCGACGTTATTAAAGAGGACAGTCCGCAGGCGGTCCGGGAATTGCAGAATATGGGTATACGAGTCGTTATGCTTACCGGGGACAATGAGCGGACGGCGAAGGCTATCGGCGCCCAGGCCGGTGTCGATGAAGTCATCGCCGGTGTATTGCCGGATGGCAAAGAGAGCGTTATCCGCGCCTTGAAGGAGAAGGGAAAGGTTGCCATGGTCGGAGACGGTATCAATGATGCGCCGGCGCTGACGCGGGCGGATATCGGTATCGCCATCGGCGCAGGAACAGACATTGCCATCGACGCCGCAGATGTGGTTTTGATGAAGAGCAGGTTAAGCGACGTGCCGGCGGCCATTCGTCTGAGCCGTGCAACCTTAAGAAATATTCATGAAAACCTGTTTTGGGCATTTTTCTACAACGTGATCGGTATTCCACTGGCGGCCGGCGTATGGATTCCGCTGTTTGGCCTGAAATTGAACCCGATGTTCGGCGCGGCGGCCATGAGCTTATCCAGCTTCTGTGTGGTATCCAATGCACTGCGGCTGAACTTCTTTAAAATACACAGCGCCTCCAGGGATAAAAAGATTCAGAGCGTGGACATATCCGGTGTGGCTATGGAACGCAGCGCGCCGGTGACGAAAAAAACTTTGGAAATCGAAGGCATGATGTGTGGCCACTGCGAAAAGATGGTGAAGCGCACCCTTGAAAGGTTCCCTGAGATTTCCGAAGCGGTGGTAAGCCATGAAGCGGGAACGGCTATTGTTGCCATGAGCGGCGATGTACCGGAGGAGGCCATCAGGCAGGCAATTGAAAAGGCCGGCTATGAATATAAGGGCTCAAAATCTCTTGAATAAGCTGTAAAATAGTATTATGATAAAAACAAATCATAGAAGGAGTGATTTAAAATGACAAAAGTAATGATTGAGGGTATGGGATGCCAGAAATGCGTAGCCCATGTGAGGGAAGCGCTGGAAGGTCTTGGCGTGAAGGATATTAACGTCAGCCTGGAAGATAAATGTGCGACCTTTGACGGCGCTTACGATGAAGCGGCGCTGAAAGCAGCCATTGACGAGGCAGGTTATGATGTGACCGGAATCGAATAAAGAAAATCCGAATATTCAAAAGAAAGTCTTTGGGAAAATGAATCTAGTCATTTCCCGAAGGCTTTTTTAGTTTTGGGGAGGGGCGGACAGGTTGACAAATATAGGCATAAAAAATATAATGGATGGTAAAAATGGAGGAATGATATGGAACAATTATCGATTGTTGTACCCTGCTATAATGAGGAAGAGGCTATTCCGATTTTTTATAGAGAAACCTTAAAAGCGGTAGAGCCGTTAAAAGATGAATTAGAAGTCGAGTTCTGTTTTGTTGATGACGGAAGCAGGGACGGAACATTAAAGAGTATAAAAAAATTATGTGAGATGGATGAGCGCGTTCACTTTGTTTCATTTTCAAGAAATTTTGGTAAAGAGGCAGGCCTCTATGCAGGACTCCAGGCGGCTTCGGGAGATTATGTGGCAACGATGGACGTGGATTTGCAGGATCCGCCGAGACTGCTCCCTGAAATGTACAGAATCATCAAGGATTCTGTCGGCAAAGAGGATTACGACTGTGTGGCGACGCGGCGGGGGACGCGAAAAGGGGAACCGCCGATTCGTTCCTTCTTTGCGCGCCTGTTTTATAAAATGATCAACCGGATGTCCGATACGGAAATTGTGGATGGAGCGAGAGATTACCGGTTTATGAGCCGAAAGATGGTGGATGCTATTTTACAGGATCAGGAATATAACCGCTTTACTAAGGGAATCTATAGCTGGGTCGGATTCCGGACGAAATGGCTGGAGTTTGAAAATGTGGAGCGGAGCGTCGGCGAGACAAAATGGTCGTTTTGGAAATTATTTTTGTATTCCATTGACGGCATATTGGCCTATTCAACCATGCCTCTTTCCATTGCTTCTGTGCTGGGAATTGGATTTTGCGGCGTTTCATTTATTGGTATGCTGGTGGTGATTCTCCGGGCGCTTATTTTTGGAGATCCAGTGGCCGGATGGCCGTCGCTTGTGACGATTATCGTCTTTTTGGGCGGTATTCAGTTGTTATGTTTAGGAATTATTGGCCTGTATATTGCAAAGACTTATTTAGAGACAAAAAGAAGACCGATTTATATTGTTCGTGAACGGAGATAAAAATGAAAGCTAAAAATAGTAAACGATATATTCTATGGGGACTTGCGGCGGCGGCGTTGG
>ENA-ORNG01002213-ORNG01002213.1-human-gut-metagenome-genome-assembly--contig:-NODE-2213-length-12144-cov-3.308545_pt1 | contig 12144 bp, 13 predicted proteins | sample MGYA00242113_ERZ509018 | MGnify/ENA primary metagenome ERZ509018 (study PRJEB26280, sample SAMEA2338711) | human gut metagenome | biome: human gut; feature: human-associated habitat; material: faeces... | reverse complement strand
AACCCCTCATGATTGAGGGGAAGGGGAGTTGAATAGGCGGAGCCTATTTTTTATTATCAGTATGATCAAGGAGGATGTAAGTATGATGAAACGAAGATTAGCAGCAGGATTTATGGTAATTGCAATGGCGGGAAGCCTGATGGCATGTGGTTCAGAAAAGACAGCGACGTCCACCACGGCTCCGGCAGCAGAGACAGGAAGTACGACGGAGACTACGGCGAGCGGTGATTCGGTGATTAAAGTCCGGGTGGCCGGTACGGCAGATTATAAACCATATACCTATCTTGATGAGGCGGATAATGTCACTGGCTATGATATCGAAGTGATTAAGGCCATCGATGAACTGGCGCCGGAAATTGAATGTGAATACACCTATACCGAATGGGATACGATGCTTCCGGGACTGGACGCAGACCGGTTTGATCTGGTAACAAATCAGCTTGGTTATACAGATGAAAGAAATGAAATGTATTTGTATCCGAAATGCCCATTTTTATATTTTGGTTCGACCATTATTTCATCCGCGGACGATCCAATAAATACATGGGAGGATTTGTCCGGTAAAACGATGGGTGCCATCGTTGGAAGCTCTTTTACAACCCAGATGGAGGAGTATCTTGAGGAACATCCGGGAGCCTTCGAAATTAAATACGTAGACGGTACGATACCTCAGGTGTTAGAGCAGATTGCCAATGGAAGTATTGATGCAACAATGAACGATGCATACGTGGCGCGTGACCGGGCAGAAATCGCAGGTATTACAGATAAATTGTATTTTTCTGATGTTACCTATAACGGTGGTTTCAGCTATTTCCTTTTTGCAAAGACCGATAAGGGACAGCAGATTGCGGATATTGTGGACAAATATCTGCCGGAATTATATTACAATGGAACGCTTGCTGAAATTGCCAAAGAATATCTCGGAACAGACAGCGGCGTGACGAGTATGGCTGAAAACGGGATGTTTGAAGAAGCAACGCTGGAAGAGTATCAGGCGGCGCACGAATAATGGAAATGGGAGATGAATGCTATGAGCGATATAATCGTCAAATGTTCAAAAATACATAAATCCTTTGGCGACCTTGAAGTCTTGAAAGGCGTTGATCTTATCGTTAAAAAAGGTGAAGTTGTGGCAATCCTGGGACCTAGTGGTTCCGGGAAAACCACTTTTTTAAGATGTATAAACTTTTTAGAACGGGCAGATTACGGCAGCGTTACAGTCAACGGCTTTGAGGTGTCGTGTAAGGCAGCGAATAAACGGGACATTTTAGAGCTTCGCAGAAAAACGGCAATGGTATTTCAGAATTATAATCTTTTTAAAAATAAAACGGTCATCGAAAATGTTATGGAAGGTTTGACGGTTGTCAAAAAAATGGATAAGCATGAGGCTTATGAGCGAAGCAAAGCCATGCTGACCCGTGTTGGCCTGGGCGAGCGGTTAAACTACTATCCGGTCCAGATGTCTGGCGGGCAGCAGCAGAGAGCCGGGATTGCCCGGGCGCTTGTCTTGGAGCCGGATGTCATATTATTTGACGAGCCCACATCGGCTCTGGACCCGGAGCTGGTCGGCGAGGTGCTTGAGACGATGAAAGAGATTGCTCAGACCGGCATTACAATGATTGTTGTAACCCATGAAATTGGTTTTGCCCATGATGTGGCCTCAAAGGTCGTTTTTATGGACGGTGGTGTAGTGGTTGAGGAAGGAACTCCGGAGGAGGTTATCGACCATCCGAAAAATGAACGGACAAAACAATTCTTGAAAAAAATAAAGGAGTAATGCCCTATGAGAGGTTTGGATATTCAATTTATGATAGACAGTATACCGGAGATTGTCCGGGGCGTCCCAAATGCAATTCTTATTGCAGTATTTGCATTGATCGCCGGCGGCCTGATCGGCCTTCTGTGTGCCCTTGTCCGTATATTTAAGGTTCCTGTTCTTAGACAGATCGTGGCGGTTTATATTGCGGTTATCCGGGGAACACCGCTGATGGTTCAGATTCTCGTTGTTTACTATGGAATTCCACGTTTGCTGGAATACTTGAATTACATGTGGGGAACCAATGCGAATATTAATAATATCCCGGCGATTTACTTTATGTTTTTCTGCTTTGCTCTCTATTATGGTTCGTATATGACAGAAATGTTTCGAAGCTGTATTTCTTCCGTGGATCCGGGACAGCTGGAGGCCTGTTATACCGTCGGCATGACAACTCGCCAGGGAATGCTTCGGGTCATCCTGCCCCAGGCTTTTTCAATGGCGCTTCCGAATATCGGAAATAATTTTATCGGCGCCATTAAGGATGCTTCTTTGGCTTTTGCTGTGTCAATCCCGGAAATTCTTGGAAGAGCAAAGATTGTGGCCGGACGTTCATCGAAATTTCTGGAGGCTTATATTGTAGCCGCAGGTGGTTATTTTGTTATCTGTACGATCTGCCAATTTCTTCTTGAGTTTATGGAAAAAAATAACAGTAAATATTCAAAACGCTGACGCCGACTGGCGGCATAAAGAAAGGATGAGGTATATATGGCAAAGTACGTCATAACGATTGCCAGACAATTTGGAAGTCTTGGACGGCCAATCGCGCGAAGAATGTCGGAAATGCTCGGTATCGAATATTATGACAGAGATATTGTGGATGCGGTGGCGGCTAAAACCGAACTTCCACGGTCCACAGTCATTGAAGTCGATGAAAAAATCAATACGGGCTTTTTTCGCATGATGTTTCCATTGGGTCAGAATAATCTTCAGGTGCAGAACCAGGTATTTCAGACACAGAGAGAAATTATTTTAAATCTGGCGGAACAGCAGAATTGTATTATCGTCGGAAGATGTTCGGACTATATTCTGGAAAATGTTGAAAATCATCTGAGAATTTATATCTATGCTTCCTATGAGAAACGGCTTGAGAATTGTATTAAAACTTTGCTCATGGAGCCGGAGGAGGCAAAACGGATGATACGGGAAGTTGACAAGGCCAGAGATGCATATCACAGGCATTATGCCGGGTATACTCCTGGCGATATAAATTATAAGGATATTCTCATTGACAGCGGTATGCTCGGCGTTGAAGGTACGGCAGAATATCTGGCGGAGCTTGTCAAAAAACGTTTTATGAGCGGATCAGAAAAGCAGTAGCTTTGATATTTCCACAAGTTTGGGTTGACTCTAAAACTATTTTAGACATTAAACTATCCATATCAAAAGATTTGGAGGTTTTGTTATGAGTGGAATTCGAATATTAAGCGGACAGGAAGTCATGGATATTCTGGATATGCGAAGTGTCATTAAAGCTGATGAACAGGCTTTTGCATACAAGAGCGGAGGCAAGGCGGAGGTTTATCCTTTAATTTGTAAGATGTACGATAATGGCGGAGAATTTGATATAAAGAGCGGAGAGTGCGCCGGGGCGGATATTTTTGGATTAAAACTTGTTTGTGGTTTTCCGGAAAATGTGCCTCTTGGGCTGCCGCGGAGCAACGGCATGATTGTAGTATATGACCTGCAGCATGGTCTTGTTCGGGGAATCGTGGACGGCGTTTACATTACGAGAATCCGTACCGGGGCGGCCGGGGGCGTCGGAGTGAAATATTTGGCCCGGAAAGATTCGGAGGTTTTAGTGATTTTAGGGGCCGGTCGGATTGCTCCTTATTTGGTGGCTTCGGTTTTCGAGGTGATGGATCATATTAAGAAAGTCATCATTTGTAATCCGAGACATCCGGAAAAAGCGGATGCGCTTGCATTGAAGCTGAGAGAAACTATGGAAGATCAATTTATATCTTTATATAAAGGCACGGAACATTACGATGAAATGAGGAAAAAGGTGGATGTTGCTTACGAGACGTCAGGGAATGTCGCCGCAGCATGCAGTTAAGCGGACATTATCATTACAGCAACCAGCGCCCGGGAAGCAGTCATACAATCTGAGTGGGTGAAGCCGGGAACCCATCTTTCCTGTATGGGCGCCGATATGCCGGTGAAACAGGAAATTGATGAGAAGCTTGTGGCCAGGGCCAGTCTGTTTGCTGATGATATTGAACAGGTGACCACGGTGGGAGAGTGTAAAATTGCCTGGCGGAAACACCTGATTGAGAAAAGTGATATAACAGAAATCGGACAGGTTATTTCCGGTATCCATCCGGGACGAACCAGTGAAAAAGAAATTACTTTGTTTGACAGTACGGGTATTGCCATTCAGGATTTAATTACAGCTAAAGCGGTCATTGATATTGCCGGCAAAAAGGGGCTTGGCGAAGAGATTATTTTATAATGGGGTGAATTTATGGTAAATGTACAGGATGTATGGGATGCAAAAGCATTGATTCATAAATATATTCACCATACGCCGACAATATATTCGACAAGTATATCACATATTGCGGGAAAAGAGGTTTATCTGAAATGTGAAAACTTTCAGAAAACCGGTTCCTTTAAGGCCAGAGGCGCTTTTAATCATATTTTAAATCTCAGTCAGGCTCAAAAGGAAAAAGGGGTCGTTTGCTTTTCTTCAGGCAATCATTCTCAGGCCGTCGGGTATGCGGCGTCGATGTTTCATATAGAATCCTGGCTGGTCATGCCGGAGTATACGGCGCCTTTGAAAGTGGAATGCAGTAAAGGCTATGGAACTCACACCGTCGTGTATGGAAAAACAGGTCAGGAAACTTACAGGAAAGCGTTAGAAATACAGAAGGAATACAAATTGGATTATATAGACCCGGGAGAAGATGCGGCGGTGATTGCCGGACAGGGAACCATCGGCCTGGAAATTTTGGAAGATATACCTGATGCAGATGTTATTTATGTGCCTGTCGGAGGCGGCGGCCTGATCGGCGGTATTGCTGTGGCTGTTAAAGAATTGTCTCCAAGAACAAAGGTTATTGGTGTTGAGCCGGAAAACATGGATGCTATGTACAGGTCAGTGAAGGCTGGAAAAATTGAGGTGATTGAACGGGTGCCGTCAATTGCTGATGGTCTTGGAGGTACTTCGCCCTGTCATCTGCCTTTTGACATTGTTTCTCATTGTGTGGACGATATTATTACAGTATCCGAAGCAGAAATTGCCAGAGCGACAAAAATGATTTTACAGCGGACGAAAATGTTTGCAGAGCCGTCAGGCGGGACAGCGCTGGCAGGCCTCTTATCAGGAAAGCTTCCTTTTGGTAAAAAGAATGTATGCGTTATTTCCGGCGGTAATGCCACACCGGAGGTTATGGCAGACATACTGGTTGGCAGATATGAATAAAAAGAAGCTTGACTCTAAAGTCGTTATAGAGTTTATAATACGGACATAAAAGCACGGGCGCTTTAACCTGTGCTTTTTGCATTTTTGGATGATTTGGTAAGTAACAGGAGGTAGTGATGATGAAGAAGAGAAGAATTTTAATCGCAGGAACAATTATGATAATAACAGCAAGCATGCTGGCGGCATGTTCCGATGTCCAGGCAGGAACATCGACGGAAGAAACATTGACAGAGGAAGCTTCATCGGAAGAAATAATTCATGCAGTCGTTGCGGGGACACCGACATATGCACCTTTCACCTATGCCGATTCGGATGGAAATGAGACCGGATTTGATATTGAAGTCCTTCGCGCCATCGATGAGATCGCACCGGGACTGGAATGTGAATTTACTTATTTTGAGTGGGATTCATTAATCCCTGGATTGGATGCAGGGAGGGTTGACATTGTTTGCAATCAGATTAATAAGACTGAAGAGCGGGAAGAAATGTATCTGTTTGAAGAAACGCCGTTAAATTATTCAGGACAGTCTTTAATAACAAAAGCTGAGAATTCTGATTGGGATGGCTGGGAGGATCTTGAAGGTGCTACGGTAGAATGTATCGTCGGTTCCTCACAGGCGATTATGGTTGAGGAATATCTTGAGGAGAATCCGGGAGCTTTTACAATTATATATACAGATACCAATCTGGCTCAGGTTCTTGAAGATATTGCAAACAACCGGGCAGACGCTACCTTTGAAGATGGTTCCGTCGCGCGGACAAAGGCAGAAGAAGCCGGTTTATCCGATAAGATTTATGTGGCTGATAAGATCTATAATGCCGAACCGATGTATTATTTGTTTGCAAAAACAGAAAAGGGAGAGAAACTGGCAGATATTGTAGATAAGTATTTACCTCAGTTATATTATGACGGTACATTATCCGAATTGGCCAATGAATATATTGGTTCCGATGCCATCATTAAAGCTCTGCCGGAGAATGGATATTATACGGAAAGCACTCTCGAAGAATATTTGGCAAATAAGGAATGATAGAAGAATGAAAAGAAAAGCATCGGTTGTCATATTTCAGAGAGAACCGGAAGGGCTGGATCTTTCTTATGAAGATATGACTGGAGAATGGAAACGTCAGTTGGAAATGTATCCGGAGATAGGTTCTTATAAAATTATTCAGATGACTGCCGGAGAACATCCGAATGATTTTAAGGAAGAAATCGGTGATGCGGATGCTGTTTTTGGCCCGGTTATTTATTCGGATTTTCTTAATGAAATGATGTTTGTGGAGCATCCAAATTTAAAATATGTGGCTACTCTGGATCATGGTTATGAGATTTTTGATAAAGATATGACACGAAGACATGGTGTGACGATTACCAATACGATTTATGGGGATTGGACAATTGCCCAGTATGCCATGGCTCTATTGTTGAATATTTGCCATGATGTTTCCAAACATAGTGATTATGTAAAAAATCAGTATTGGCTGGAACGGAAGAAGAATTCCAAAATCAATTATGAGCATTTAATGTGTCCGCAGATTGAATTGTTTGATAAAAGGATAGGAATCGTCGGACTTGGAAATATCGGCCTGTGTATGGCAAAAATGTCGGCAGGAATGGGAATGAAGGTTATGGCTTACAGCCGGACACGAAAAGAAGGGCCTGTGTATGACTTTATCGAACAGGTTTCTTTTGAGGATTTGCTGGAAAATTCGGATGTCATCTCGATTCATTGTCCATTGACAGAGCAGACTTTTCGGTTATTTGATAAGCAGGCCTTTGGAAAAATGAAATCAGGAGTTATTCTTATTAATACAGCCCGGGGAGGGATTATTGATGAGGATGCTCTTATGGATGCTTTAAACTGCCGAAGGGTATATAAAGCGGGGCTGGATGTAATCAGTGAGGAACCGCCGGAATATAAAATACCATTGATGGAAAGTCCATATACCTATATTACACCGCATATTGCCTGGCAGCCCAGAGAAGCCAGACTTCGGGCCATACGTCTGGCAGTGGAAAATTATATGTCATATCTGAGAGGATGTCCCCAAAATATCATTAATTGAGTTGTTTATAGGCATAAAAGTGGAAGCGCTATTTTAACGCTTCCATTTTTTTATAGAGCGGCGCCGCTTTTTTTGCGAAATCCAGGCGGCGTTCGGCGTTATCTCCCGGATAACCCTTTTCGTACATTTGAATGAGGCGAAGATAAGTCTCTTTTGATGGATTGATATCGCAGACGCGGCCGTACTGGCCGATGCGAAAGCTATAAAGCTCACGGATATCATCCTGGTATTCGTAAGTATTATAATTGCCGCCAAAGAGATTAAAATCATAAAAAAGAGCTTCCTCGCAATGAAAATCATAGGCCTTTTTCAAAAGAGACCGTCCATTTTCAATATTTTTATCAACCGGAGACAGTCCTTCCAGAAAATATTTTGCCAGCTCGAACAGGGCGGCGCCGGCCGGAAGCTTGCAGTGACTAATAGGAGAGGCTTTTGTACTGTCCGCGCAAATACCGGACCCTTCAAGAGAATACTCACAGCAAATATCAAAATCAGCCGGAGTCAGTTCCCGGTAGTGATCGGCGACGGTCTGAAATAAATTATAGGCTTCTGAAAAAACTTGCTCTGTACCGCAGCCGTACCGGAGCATCCATGCCCGGCGGTAAAGCACTTCCGGATTTTCGGACGGAAGGCAATAATAATTCCAGGCGTTTTTAAAGCAGGCTTGCGCAGCTTGAGGATTATCTGGCAGCAGACATTGACCCATATCGAACCAGGCGTCTTCCACACCGTCGGAAGCAGCTATAGAAAACCAGTGAAAAGCCTCGCTGTAATCCTTTAGACGGTATTGATAAAGCCCGTAGGCATAGTGTTCTTTTGGTGTCATTGGAGGATGTTCGATCCAGTATAATGTATCAGACAGAGCAATGGCATGTTCTGCTTCTGTGTATATGCTCATAAAGTCACCTTCTTCATAAAGTTGAAATGCTGTATATTTTAAAATCCTTTTAAGGCGCAGGGACCGAGAGAACACTGAGGACATCCCTGCTGCCAGTCATGAATATTTTTTCCTTCAAGATAGGCGTCGCACCGTTTTTTATCAATAGTGCCGTCGGGATAAATAGCGCCGGAAGGGCAGTTTGCGGTACAAACCTTGCATTTTCCTGTCTGATAAAAAAGACAGTAGGAATGGTCTGGTCGTGGTGTCGGTGGAATATAGGCGTCTGTAACAAGACTGTTCATACGGCCGAGACAGCCTTTTTTCGTAATGACAAGGTGGTTTAGGCCAAAAGTGCCGATGCCGGCGATCACAGCGTTGGATTTGTGTCCCCAACAGGCAGTCTTTGTCACATGGTCAAAATTTTCCGTAGGCGGTTCGCAGGCACTATGATAGCCCTTTGAGGTCAATAACTGCTGAACCTGTTTCATGATTCTGTCCAGCAGTTCGTTCGTATGCATGTAGGCATCAGAAAGAATCGTTGATGCCAACTGATTTCCTTTTATATCCCGGTATATCACCTCAGAATAGGGAAGAAACAGAACAAGTACCGTCTGAGCCCCATCCAGCATATCCCGAGGATGAATCTGAGGATTACCGATCAACGTGTCCAGTTGGTCGTACAGCGGGTCAAAGGCGCTGGCATAACCGATGATCGGCTCACGATAATAACGGGTTTTCGGATGATTTTTAACCATTACCTGTATGAGTTCCCGTATTTCTTCTGACAATGTCATGGAATCACCCCTTGTAAAATATTTGTCCTAATAATAGATTATAATATCTGTTCCGATAATAGAGTCAAGAAAAAGAAAAAATTTTTATGACTTGACTCTATTATGGCAATAAGGTTTATAAGTAAAGACAGAAAGGGGCGATGGAATGAAAGAATTTTGCATAATGCCGAAAATTGTTCAGATAGACACAGCGAAAGAATTTTGCAAAACCTACGGCATCGGCCGCGGCGATTTGCTTTTTGTGAGCGGTCATATGTATGAACGTTTTTTTAAAACCCATACGGAGGGAGCAGTCATTGTAAATTACCGAAATTATGTCTCGGGAGAACCAACGGATTTGATGGTTGAAGGAATTTATAAGGATATTCAGGACGTGGACTATGAGCGCGTTATTGCGGTCGGCGGAGGAACGATTCTGGATGTGGCGAAGTTATTTGCCCTGAAAAATATTTCTCCTGTGGTCGATCTTTATGAACATAAAATCGAGCCGGTCAGGGACAAAAAACTGGTCCTTGTACCGACAACCTGCGGAACGGGCAGTGAGGTGACAAATATATCGATATTGGAGCTGACAGCAATACATACAAAAATGGGACTGGCTGTTCCGGAGCTTTATGCGGACGATGCGGTACTTATCCCGGAGCTTTTGGACGGGCTGCCTTTTTATACCTTTGCGACAAGTTCCATTGACGCGTTGATTCATTCTATTGAATCCTATACATCGCCAAAGGCCAACAGTTTTACAGAAATGTATTCTTTAAGGGCAATGGACATTATTTTGAATGCCTATAAAGAAATTTCATCCCAGGGCGGAGATGTTCATGAAATCCTTCTTGGAGAACTGCTTCTGGCCAGTACTTACGCGGGGATTGCTTTTGGAAATGCGGGCTGCGCGGCCGTTCATGCGATGAGTTATCCGCTGGGAGCTGCCTATCATGTTCCCCATGGGGAGGCAAATTACGCGGTATTTACGGAAGTATATGAAACTTATCAGCGTCTTTTGCCGGAGGGAAAGATTGAAGATTTAAACAGGCATCTGGCTGCAATATTGAATTGTGATGTGGAAAATGTTTATAAAAATCTCGAGAAGCTTTTAAATCAGATACTTTCCAGGCGGCGTCTGAGAGATTACGGTGTCACCGAAGAGGATTTAAATGATTTTACGGAAACTGTGATGACAAAGCAGGGGCGTCTCATGGCAAATAATTATACGAAATTCGACGAACAGACTGTAAAACAAATATATAGAAAGCTTTGGTAAAGATAGATGTTAAGGAGGAACATATTATGCTGAGAACTGATTTACCAGAAATTATGACAAAGACTTTGCCTGGACCGAAGGCGGCGAAAATTATTGAACGGAGAGAGGCTGTGGTGCCGTCGGCGATCCGCTGCGCCTATCCGGTAGTTATTGAAAAAGGCGAGGGCGCTATGATTGAGGATGTGGACGGCAATAAATTTCTTGATTGGATCGGCGGCGTCGGTGTTTTAAATATCGGTTTTTCCCATCCGGAGGTTGTTGAGGCGGTGAAGGCTCAGGCTGACAAATATTTTCACGGAATGTTTAACGTCGTAACCCATGAGGGTTATGTGGCTCTGGCTGAAAAGCTGGCTCGTATTGCTCCGGTCAAAGGCGATAAGAAAAAAGCCTTTTTTGCCAATAGCGGCGCTGAGGCTGATGAAAATGCGGTGAAAATTGCGAAGGCATTTACAAAACGGCCGAACATTATTGTGTTTTCCGGCGCTTTTCATGGAAGGACGTTGCTGACCATGTCCATGACCTCAAAGAAGGCCTATGCGGTGGATATGGGGCCGCTGCCGAATGTATTTCGCGCCCAGTTCCCGTATTATTATCGGAATCCGGAAGGTATGCCTCAGGAAAAGGCTGTCGATTATTATATAAAATCTATCGAGGACGTTTTTGAACAATGCGGCGCGGCCAATACGATTGCGGCCGTTGTTGTTGAACCGCTTCAGGGCGAAGGCGGATTTATTCCGGCGCCAATTGAATGGGTGAAGGCGGTTCGGCAAATCTGTGATGACAATGGCATTCTTCTTGTGGCAGACGAGGTTCAGAGCGGCTTTTGCCGGACAGGACGAATGTTCGCTTCCGAATATTGGAAGGAAGCCGGTGTCATGCCGGATATTATAGCGACAGCTAAATCCATCGCCGCCGGAGTTCCTTTATCGGCCATTATTGCCAGAGAAGAGATCATGGAGGCGCCGGCCCCGGGAACCATTGGCGGTACATATTGCGGAAATCCGCTGGCCTGCGCAGCTTCTCTGAAAACTATTGAAATCATGGAACGGGATCATTTGGCGGAACGTTCCTGCGAAATTGGAGAAAAGGTCATGACCCGTTATCGGGCAATGATGGAAAAATATCCGGTGATCGGGGATGTCCGCGGACTCGGCGGCATGGTGGGCATTGAATTTGTCAAAGATCCTCTGACAAAAGAACCGGCGCCGGAACTGACATCAGCGATCATTCAGTCCTGCGCCGGCATGGGCCTTCTGGTGGAAGGCGCCGGAACCTACAATAATGTTATCCGTTTTCTGGCGCCGCTCGTCATGACAGATGAACAGCTGGAAGCTGGTTTGAACATATTTGAAAAGGCCATTGAGGCAAATATTTAAACTCCTTTTGACATGAGCCGATAAATTGTAAAATAATTTTACAATTTTCGGCTCTTTTGTTATACTGTAAACGGAAGGGGGTTCTATTTATGTATCAGGTTAATGTACAGACATATAATAAAAAAGGAAAAGAAATGGTCGATCATATGACGCTCAATCTGGGAGCGATGGATGATGAGGGCTATGATGAGGCCTTAAGCCGATTATCCGACTTGCTTTTTGGCCTGGACGTGGATTATGACGATGTGGAAGGCGACGGTGATATCGTTGTGGACGATATGCTTATTTCCGCCTCTGAAGGAGAGCCTTTCGAGAAAACGCTTGAGGGCAAGAAACATATCTATAAAATCAGCGGCGGAGAATAACTGAAAAAAAATTTACAAAATTTTTTAAATTTTTTCAAAAAAGGCTTGCATTTTTTGAAAAGCCATGGTATCATTCATATTGTTGCTGGCGAGCAGCACAGAAAATGAAACGCAGTTGTGGCGGAATTGGCATACGCGCTAGACTAAGGATCTAGTCCGGG
>ENA-ORNG01002211-ORNG01002211.1-human-gut-metagenome-genome-assembly--contig:-NODE-2211-length-12157-cov-3.196662_pt1 | contig 12157 bp, 9 predicted proteins | sample MGYA00242113_ERZ509018 | MGnify/ENA primary metagenome ERZ509018 (study PRJEB26280, sample SAMEA2338711) | human gut metagenome | biome: human gut; feature: human-associated habitat; material: faeces... | reverse complement strand
GGGGTTCCTGCCCTGCGAGCGGCTGTTCATCCTCCGCAAACTTCAGGCGGCTTTCCTCCATCCGCGTCCTCCTTTCCGCTCTGCTGCCGGATCATGGTCTGAAACGCCCTTTCCGTCTCCCGGTCGGCCTGCGCCGCCAGACGCGTCACGCCCAGAAACAGCCAGCTCAAAAGGCCCCATCCCAGGAGAATCGCCAGCCATGCCGCAGCGTTCATGCCTTCTCCTCCTTTCGTACCTCGCCTGGTTTGGTGGTGAGCAGGCGGTAGAGCTCGGTGTCCCTGGGGAAATGATCCACAAAGGGCAGAATCACGTTGCCGTAGAACAGCAGCCCTTCGCCTTCCCCTGAATGGGTGACATAGGAGAGCTGATGCGGCGAAATGCCGAGCCTGGATGCGAGGATTTCCCGGTCCCCGGCGGCCTGATTGAGCATGTAGATAAAGTCGGAGTTCTCAAAGATGTTCTCCACCTCGCGGGAGGAAAGCAGGTCCTTGACGTTCTGGGTGATCCCTGTTGGCACACCGCCCCATTTCCTAAAACGCTTCCAAATCTCGACGCTGTATGCCGCGGTCTGTTCCTCCTTGAGCAGGAGGTGGAACTCGTCCAGATAACACCAGGTGGCCTTGCCAGCGGAGCGGTTGGCCGTTACGCGGCCCCAGATCTGGTCCTGAACGATATGCATGCCCAGCTGCTTGAGCTGCTTGCCCAGCGCCTTGATGTCATAGCAGACAAGGCGGTTGGTGATGTCCACGTTGGTCTGGCCGTTAAAGACGCTGAGGGAGCCGGACACGTAGATTTCCAGCGCCGTGGCGATGTTTTGCGCCTCGGCTTCCCGCTGGCTGCGGAGGGCGTTGTACAGATCGCCCAGCACGGGCATGTTTTCGGGGCGTGGGTCTGCCAGATAGCGGCGGTACACCATGCGCACGGCGCGGTCGATCACGGTCTTTTCGATGGGCATCAGGCCGTTTCGTCCGCCCACGATCAGCTCGCACAGGCCGAGAATGAAATCCGATTTGAGCGAGATCGGGTTGGCATCTTCGGAGTAGTTGAGGTTGATGTCCATGGGATTGATGCGGTGGGGGCTGGAGGGCGAAATCCGGATGACCTGTCCATGCAGCGCCTCCACCAGCGGCGCGTATTCAGCCTCCGGGTCGCAGATGAGGATGTCGTCGTCTGTCAGCAGGTAGCAGTTGGTGATCTCGCGCTTGGCGCTGAACGATTTGCCGCTGCCCGGCGTACCCAGAATCAGCCCGTTGGGGTTCTTGAGCTGCTTGCGGTCGGCCATGATCATGTTGTTGGACAGGGCGTTGAGGCCGTAATACATCGGCTCGCCCGTGGTCTGGAACAATTCCTGCGTGGTGAAGGGCACGAAGATGGCCGTGGAGCTGGTGGTCAGCGCGCGCTGAATTTCCAGCTCGTTTACGCCCAGCGGCAGCGAGGCCGCCAGCGCCTTCTCCTGCTGGAAGTCCAGGCGGGTGAGCTGGCAGTTGTATTTCTGCGCCACGCCCTGCGCCTGAAAGACCATGTTCTCAAGCGCCTGCCGGTTCGCGCCGGTGTTGAGTACCAGAAACGTGACCAGAAACATGCGCTCGTTTCGGCTTTGCAGATCCTCCAGCAGCTTTTTGGCTTCCGCGCCGTAGGTGGCCAGGTCGCTGGGCAGGATGTCCATGTCGTACCCGGCGCGCACCGCCCGCTTCTGCTCCTCCATCTTGGTCTTGTCCAGATCGGTGATTTTGCGCTTGATCTGCTTGATGGCCGCGTTCTGGTCGATGGACTGGATGTGCATGGTGACGATGAGGCTTGCGTCGATGTCCAGAAAATCGGCCAGCATGCGGTCGTTGAGCTCCGGCGCGAGAATTTGAAGGACGCTTACCGCGCCCAGCGTGCCGCCCATGCGAAAGCGGCGGCTTTCGCCAAAGGCGAAGGACGATGGAGCCACGAAATCTTTGGTGGACAGCCCGGAGGGCGCAAGCCACTCCCATTCGAAGCGGAACGGCTCCTGCGTATCGGTGTGGAAGATGCGGTGCAGAAGATGCAGCCGCTCCCTGCCGTCAAGCAGAGACGTGGCGACGCCCATGCGCTTGAAGTTGGCCAGAACGTCCAGCTCGATTCGGTCAAGGCGCGCTCTGGCCGTCTTGAGACTGTCCGCCCGGATGCCGAAGGTCAGGTACTTGACCCTTTCGATGCCGTTGCTGCCTCTGGCAAGCTGATTGCTGAGAATCTGCGCGTATTCGCTCCTGATCCTTTCCGCCCCATCCCTGCGAACGGGGATATGGATGCAGTTTTCAAAGCGGTCCGCGTCGGCGTTCCTGTTCAGAAAGGAAAACTGGAGATGGATGGAGCTGTCGAAGTAGTTGAGGAAATCGCACCAGCCCTCGAAGATGGCGCTTTTGGCGTCATTGTGCGAAAGCTGGTAGTTGATGTCCTGAAACTGAAGCGTCTTTGTGTACCAGCCACGCGCCAGACAGATGCCGTCCGGCCAGATGCGGTCATACGGGATGGTCTCTTGCGCGCTGCCCGGCTGCCGGCCGTTGGGGCGGTTTTTCCGAATGACGGCTTTGATCTGTTCCTTTTCCTCGCGGGTGAGCTTGCGAGCGCCAAACTTTCGCACCTCCTTGTCGATGGCTTCCTGGCGCATCAGCGCACCGTAGACGTTATTGGTCCGGTATGGCCGGGCTTTCGGGCGGCGGACGAGCGTGTCCGCCACGTCGCGCAGCACCTTTTCCAGCGGCCTGCCGTTGTTTTCGTACAGGCCCAGCAGGAAAAACGGGAGCATTGCGAGCATCATGCAGATGGCCGCGGGGCTTGCGCCCAGCCCCGGCCGGAGCCAAAAGAAAAGCGGCACGCCGATCAGCGCGCCGCCACCGAAGCAGACGATCTGCCGCCTGGTGAGGTTGAAGATTACCTTGCTCTTGACTCTTGTCAGGTCCTTGGGAACGGAAACGTAGGCCAATGAATCCCTCCTTTGATTGGGTCCTGGGGTAGAAAAAAGCGCCTCGTGAAAGGCGCTGGAAAGCTTGAAACCATCAATGTGTCTTTGTCTCTAACAAAAGGGCTTGATAATTCCGCTTGTTGTAAAGAATTCGATCTACCAGTACCGCGTCTTGAAAAACGTGATAGAAAGCAAGATAACGACCACAGACTAAGAATCGTTCATCCGTCTCAATTCCTGTACCATATGTCAGACGTTTCCCCAGCAGGGGTTGCTGGCAAAGCAGGCGCAGCCGCTTTGCGATTTCTTCCAGAGTATGCGCAGCAGCGTCGGGATTCATCAATTCCTGTGCTATATAATCCCTGATTTCCTCAAGATCGTTTGCCGCTTCAGGAGCATAACGCAGCTTATGCATGAGGAATCCCCAGCCTTGATTCTACTTCATCAGCATCAATCCAGCCCTGTTCTTCACCAGACCTGCGTCCCTTGGCTATTTCGTTCATCAATTCAAGGGTCGTCTGCATTTTCTCATAATCGTGCATGTCCATAACAGCATACCGGCCATGTCCGTTTTTGGTAAGAAACAAACGTTCTGTGGGTTGGTTGTAAGACAAAAATAAGCAAGTTTAATCAATGAACCATCTATACTCTGAATCTCCTTGTACGGCTCTGCTTAATCCCTCTGTAAGTTGTGTAGCGTTCAACGACCTATCTAAGAAGTTATCAATATAAGAACTCTTATTTGCTCCTGTCAATAGATTATACAATTTCCACATACTAATATCATTCCCCAAGCTCCCAAAGTTCTTATCATTGATATATGCTTTTGCAACTGTATTTATTTGCGAATCAGTGATAAGCATTTTAGGAATATCTTTCTGATAACCCTGTGGTAATGATTGATAAAGTCTCATTCTCCCAAGTAATTGACAAAATTGATGTTCTGTGAGATATGAGTTACCAAGTGTTTGCAACAAATGTAGATGTTTTGCAGGTTGGTAACTCTGAAACATTTCCAATACTGCTTGATATAAATCCCTTGTATTAGTAACTTCCAAACAACTAAGAAAACCATCTGTTGATACACACAAGTTTGTGCAAACCTTACAAATGAAGCCAATAAACACTTTAAAGCGTTCTGCTCCTTTCTTTGAATAAAGATTAGTGTGATTATAAGCACGAACACCACCAATAGTTAATATTAACTTATTTCCGTTCACCGTTTCGTAAATCGTAGGAATCTGAATAATAAAAGCACATCTTTCGTAGTAGATAGTCTTGTCACTTTCCAGTAATTGATTGGCAGGCTTATGGATTGCTTCTGGTATTCTGCCCTTAATCACATGAGAAACACGAATGTCAGGCAATTCAATTTGTTCACCTTGAAAGAATGTCCTTGCAGCGTCTTGCACAGTTTCAATGAAAGCCACATGAGATAAGGTAGCCTCATTATCCTTTGCGAATACAGGAATGATACAATCATTTCTTAAATGCTCCAAACTTGCTTCAATCGTGTTGGCTTCAATGAATAACGGTCTCTTTTCCCTTGTGGGCTGTTCTTCCATTACTAAAGTAGCGTCTTCTGCATACTCACCAAAATTTAAACTTCTCCTTTGTGCCATTATTGGCGTAATCTGTAATGTTTCCATGATTTGTAATTCATTAAGTTAGTATTAAAAAGCTCTTCGTCTGAGTGCGAAACACACCACAGTCAGAACAAGTAAACCAATGAAAAACTGTGGCATTAGGACTACAGGAAGGATTAAGATAACTCCTAGCGTTAATACAATCTTTAATTTCTCCATACGCATTGTTTAAGATTAGTAATCAATTGAATGTAGACAAAATGAACGCTTTGCATGAAAGTACTTTCCAATCTCATTACGAATGTGTGTTTTTGTAGTCAGTCTTTAATTATCTGCACTTGGCAGAACTGACAAATTAAAAATTTCATTCGTTTGGGGTTGGGAAGCTGTTTCATGTTTAGCTTTCATTTTTCTATTGATTGGTGTGGGGTGTGAAGGGTAACAGAAAAGAAGGGTTTGAGACATACATCTCTTTTAAATTTCCATGTAAGCCATTCTTCTGAAATTAATGTAATCACTTCGTAAGAACGTAAAGTCTAAATGGAAATGCTTCTCATGCTTGAAGGGGAGGGGGTAATAAAAATAAGCCCTAAGCTACTTAATCTGCTTAGAGCTTTTGCTTATAGTATTATGATGTCTGATGGTGCTTGCTTTTTTTCCTTCTTTGGGTATCTTGTCATCCCGCAGGAGAGTGTTACCAATAAATTTCCCAAGTTCTCAACTCCTTCAAAGTTCCTATCCCTGTAGTATTCATACTCCTTTAGATAGGCTGGCATTAGCTCCTTACGGTCTTCATGAGAAGCGTAAAGCCTATCCAATAGGTTTATCAATTCCCTTATTGCTTTTTGTCCTGGCTGATCTATTATTAAGCCTTCAATTTTTAATTCCCAGCCATTTTCAATGGGTTGTAACAATCCTAAAAGTTCTAATTGTTTCATGTATTTTCTTATGGTGGCGTGCCCCATGTGAATTAGTTTTTCAAGTTGCCTCATGTTCTTAATAACAAAGAGGCTGTGAGGTTCTGCAACACTGAATAATTTAAGAATGAAGCCTAGTAGTGCTTTCTCTGAGAGATGATTCCAATCATCATAGAACTTTCTGCTGATTCTTATGTACCCACCGCTAGGAGGTTGGTTGAATACATACTTATTCCTATCACGTCCATTAGCTTTGAATGGAATAATTGTCACCTCATTGGTGGCTTTGAGCTTGTCATTGAATGACTTGTTCCTGCTTCCTTTGATGTAATTGCTGGAAGATTCACCTACAAAAGTAGCTAACTGTTCTATGGTAGTGTCAGTTTCCAGAGTTTTTTTGTCTGTAGTTAGAGCTAGTACATAAGCTCTGTAGGCATCCGAACAACCTAATGATTGAACCAAGTTGTTGTTTAATACGGTGTAGTCTTTGAATGGTAAATTCTTATACATAATTTTTTTTAACATAATGAGAAGTCCGTTAGGACTTTGAATTATCTAGAGGAGTGTAGTTAGCAAGAGTGTAGTCATAAGGTGTTTGAACTCACTACTACAAGGTGTTTAACCACACGTGATTAACCTCATTTTAATTATTACTTGAAGGCTGTAAATTTCTAACTGGCTCCAAACCTTATAAGCTATGTAATTAAGAAGAGCTTTGAATGAGAACTTTTTCATGTCCACGGTACTTAGAGTGGTTTACACTTGCTTAGTAAATACATACAGCCTATTAATTTGACAGTCTGGTATTTTTCGGAAGGGGTCTATAGAGTAAACTTCCTTCAAATTTCCCCAGACCTTACTAGTAAAGTTTGCTAGTTATCAATAATCCTTCTTTCCCCTTAATGGTGGTTCGGACACAGTTAAAGTATTTATGTAAAGTCTGTGCCGTGACCCTTTCTTGGGGTTCAACACCACATTCTTCATAGATTTGCTTGATTTTTGCCTTAATGTCGGTCAGTAAGTATCTGCCACCAACTTTAAAGTAATCATGTATCAATTCAGTTACTTGTGGCGATTTACACTTAGCCTTGTAAATGGCTAACTTCAAGTTCTTAGTAATGTAGCGAAGGCTACGTACTTTTGCAATCCCTAATGTATCAACCGCTTCAATAATCAGAGGGTCAGCCTTACAAATGTCATTTCTAAATTCATAGTCAGATTCAGTTTCGTAAGGTAGAACCTTCTCCAAAATGTCTACTATCACTTTCCTCTTGGAAATGATAGATTTATTGGCATTACGTAGCTGTAGCCATTCTACATTACCTACTTTATAGAAATAAGAACCTCTAAATGCAAAGAAGTACCTCATTAGAAACTCATCTGTGTAAGTTGCAAATAAAGTGTCTTCATTTAAGTACATGTTCCTTACCATTACATCATTCACGTAGTTGTCGATAGCGCAATAAGATTTTTTCTTATTCCAATCCAAGAATTGATTGAAGGGAGAAGTCTTTAATAAGGTACGGAATGCGCATTGGCTAACATTGTCATTTGCATTGCCCAGTTCTCTGCGAATGTACGTGTAATTGGCTTCGTAGATGTCCACTTCACGTAATACGTCTTCTTTACTTCTGTAAGTGTAATCCTTAAAAAAATTGGTTATGTGTGTAATGTAGTTGAGTCCATTTCTGAATCTGCCTACTATCTGTATCATGTCCGAGAAAGGGTCTAAGACTGTGTGTTCTACCAAGTTTACATCTGACAGCATGATTAGGTCTGGTTTGTAGTTTAGTTCTATGTCCATACCTGCATTAAATCTGCCTGTAAAGAAGTTGAACTTTTTCATTAATTTAGGGTCGAATTTAGAATAGGCATTCTTGAAATTCAGTGATTGCTTTAATTTGTAGACACTCTTAGGTGCACAAAATACAGTTGATTCGTCAAGTATCCCAATCTTCTCCATGAGAGCATGGATCGTATCAGTAGAATTAAGGAAGATGCAAATGCAGTTGCTTTGTAAATTGTTGATGGTCTGTTTAAATCGTTCCAGAGTGTTGTTAGTGCATTGGATCTCTATGTTCACATGAAAATCAAATTGCGGTTCAATTACTAGCTTCTGAAAATCCTTAAATCGTGGGTCTGACAGCTCAACGGGAGTTGCAGAAACTAATGCCTTGCCTTTGAACTGGAAGAAGTCGTCTAAAGGTAAGTAAATACCTTCACGATAGTCTGCGTCCTTCACAAGCTTGTGAGATTCGTCAAATAACATGAAACATTCATTGTACACACTCAATTCCAATTCCTTAAATGCTTCTTTGACCTTGTAGAACGATTCAGGAGTAACCAGAAATTTATAATACTTATCTTTGGTATTAACTATGTATTCTTTGATGTCATCTACGCCCACTTTCTCAATGACTCCGTACAAATTGTCATTAGCGTGTTTAGGGTCAGCACATTTACATTGGATAGTTGAGACATTCGGTTCAACAATGATGGAGTTACGTTTAGCTTTAATTTCTCCATAAGTAGCTCCTAAACCAGTCAGCGTCTTGCAGAGAATTGTGTTAGTTGGTATTTCTTTAAGAATGGTTGTTAGGTAAGGAATGTTACCTTTCTTATCTTTGTGTAGTTCAATTATGTTAGTTGTCATGATGTAATGTTTTTAATTGTTAATTGAGAAGAAGAAGGAGAAGGAAGGAGAGAGCCTTACTAATAACTCTCTCCTTTTGAGTACTGATTACAATAGTTTCTTGTCTGCCAAGTAGTCCTTTAGTTCATCGGTACTTTCAAGATGGAAATACATTCTTCCATTAGGGAAGTTGAACACTGCATTAACATAACCGTAAACGGTTCGGAATAGTGGAGAAATTTGCGGTGTGAACCCTGTATCAATCAGAAGCTTAAACAGGTCAGTTTTGAAATCTTTGCCTTCTTCATAAGGTTCTACCTCGTTTGCTTTGACTGCATTTTCAATCACTGTGTCGTTATTGAGATACCCAATGAGTTGAATTAAGAGGTCTTGATTTACCCTTACCTTGAAACGAGCAACCTTCTTGGTTTCAATACTGAATGCCGGATAATTGTCCCTGTCTGTGTAAACACTAACCACAATGGATTCACCGTTATTTACTCTTGAGAGTAATTCTTTGTACGCACTCTCATTATCGTACAATGCACTTTTAGGTGTGCTTAAACCATTTAAATTAAATACATTCATAATGTAAAAATAGTTTATTTGTTACTTTAATTGGCGAATCGAGAGTGGTGCGCACCGTTTGTCTTTCGATTACGTTGCAAAGTTGGGGAATACTTAGAAGGTGGGTAATAAAGAATAAGAAGCGATTTGAGGGGTGTTCTTTAGATTGTAGGTTATCAGTGAGTTAGCTCATTTAAGGACATAAAAAAACTACCATGCAATTACATGGTAGTCTGTGAGGATTGGTAGATTTTTAATTACCAGAGGTATTCTGTAGATTGATTGTTGGGTGAGAAGTTGTAGTCTTCTGTCTGTTTGGGCTTCCATTGTGGTTTGTACCCTTGTTTCACTAAGTAAGCAATAGCTGCATTGGTTGAGGCTTCGTCATCATTGAAGCTATCTGCCTCAAACAAGTGTCCCATGTAGTCCAATGTCATACGTATCTGTTCGCTCTTGGTTTTCAATGACGAGTACTTTTGTAAGAGATGGAATGTGCCGTACATGATAAGATTACAAGCTACATTACTAGCTTTCCTGCCTTTTTTCTCTGCATACACTTCCTTTAGTTCTGCTTGGGCTTCTTCCAGACTTTCAACTCCCAAGTAAATTTGCAGGTAGTCATCCAGTAAGTCAGTCAGCCAATGACATGAATTATCTAGTGTGATCTTCTTAACTCCATTATCAATAGTGATAGGATTGAACACTCTTAATTCTTTCTTCTTGCTAGGTGAGTATCTCTTAGTATTAAGCAACTCAAAGAGCTTTAACATTTCTGGACGGACTTGTTGGAGATAAGGAAGCGTATTCTCAGACATGGTAATTTCTGTGTAGAGTTCCCCTTTTACATGCTTGTCGTAAATGCCAGCTACGATAAGAAGAGTTGTTCTGATTGTTTCGCTGCTGTCCTTCTCTCCATAGTCCTGCAACAATTTGTCTAACTGTTTTAAGATGGTATCATTGGAAAGAACAATCGTAATCTCATGCTCTGTGTCCATAATGAAATTTTTCACATCAAGTTCCATGCTTGTTGAGGCTGGTCTTGGTGCGTAACGGTGGTAATCAAACGCACCATTATCCACTGCAATCTCATCTAAAAACGGACAGGCAATCATGTAATTATTAGCTACTTCTTTACTGATTCCATTAGGGTACTTGGTGCGGTAAACGTTTAGTAGCTCATTTTCAAACATGGCACGTCTGTAGCCAAAGAGTTCTTCTAGAATTGGTTCCAGTCTTTTAAGTTCTGGAATTGGTAGTGTGTAACTTGTCATAATGCATTTACATTTAGACTGCAAAGTTAAAAAATCCCACTCACATTGCTGTAAGCGGGATTAATTAAAAGCTACTTCCCAAACACGTACTTAATGACTTTTGCATTAGCCTTGTTCTCATTTACAAAGTCTCGTTCAATGTAGATGTCAGTTACTCTCATTGATTCATCAACATGGTTTAATGCAGCGTGTACAGTGTACTTGTCAATACCTACTTTGTTGAGTGCAATGGTAGCCCATGAGTGGCGGGCTGCGTAGTACTCCAAATCATCTACACCCAATAATCCACCAATTTCTTTCAAGCCGTAGTTGATGGCTTTGTTGAAGTTTCCTTCATCTGCATAGTAGCGATAGAAATTAAAGAGTCGTTTGCCACTTGGGTCTTTGTACTTCTCAACCAGTGGAAGAATTGCTTTTGGAATGTTCACCATCATTTTTGCACCATCTAATCTACGAGCTTTGGTCTTGGTTCTGTTGTAAGTAATGGTGTCACCTGTTCTTTCCGTGACATTGTAAAGGTCGGCAGAATTAATCCCCATCAAACAGAATGATAGAATGAAGCAATCTTTAGCCAAGTTGTAACGGCAAGTTGATTTGTACCCCTTCTTCATGTCTTTATAGGGTAGCTTCCATACCTTTTTGATGATGTCTGCTGGAATAGCTCTTTTACGGGTTGCTTCTTGTCTAGGTATCTCGAAGTCTGCAAATGGAGAATTGGGTATGAGTATGAGATTCTTTTCCCTTTTGTTGTACTTCTTTTGAGCCTCTTTGAACAGTTTCTTAATGCTTATCAAGTAAAGGGATAGTGAACGATTAGAAGGAACACGCTTACCTTGCTGCATTAGTTTCTTGGTACGTGCTTCACGTTCTCCAATCAAGAATACTTTGAACTGCTCCAAGAAATCTAAGGTTATCAGATTTACATCCAATTCTTCTTTGCCAACAAACCGTACCAAGGCATTAATGGCAGTGGTGTAATTGGGCGCACCTTTAATTGTGGCAGAAGAAATCCATTCACGGCTGAATTTTATAAAGTCAATGGTCTGCTGCTTCTCCTGTTCATGGTTTAAGAGGTCGAAAATTTCATCTAGGGAGTAGTTGTGTTGGTCTACTTGGAAATTGCGACATTGCTCCTTGTAGTACATCACAAGGTTATCAATTTCCTTTTTGGTGGGAGTGTTCTCTTTAAACTTAAAGTCCTTAGTGAGTTCATTGGAGGTTACGAACAGGCTTGTGGATAACCTTTTCACCTTTCTGTCCATCGTAAATCTTACCTTGACGTTATACGTCTTGTCACTTCGTTGTTTGTCCTGTTGGACTTCTGCTTTAATCGTTAGCATTACCTACTTAGTTTGGGGTCAACAATAGGTCAACAATTGTCTAACTTGAGACTAAATCTACTAAAGCAACAGACCCTTAATCGGAGGTCTCCATAAAGAAAAAAGGCTGTATTCCCTTAGGAATCAGCCTTTTTCTTTGTGGACCAGCCTGGGCTTGAACCAGGGACCTCCAGATTATGAGAACGATAAGATGATATTCTGCGATAGCTTGTTATCGCAATTTTTATTGAAATTCAACCAGTTACGTATTTCTCTATTTCCTATGGAACTCACTAAATCCCCCTAACTGAAACCGTTTGTTTACGCATTGTTTACGCAGAATTAGGGAGTGAATGTTGCCATCAAATCCATTTGACTATAGCATCTCAGCATGTAATGTTAATTAATACCTCATATTTTACCCAAGCCTTGGAGTTGTCGCAAATAATTTATAATTTTGCGACAAACAGAACGTGATGGCAAGCATAGAAGAGAATATTTTGACAGCTATTAAAGCCAAAGGAAGAGGAAGCATCTTCTTTCCTTCTGATTTTACGTCATACGGTGAAGTAAAGGCTATTGGCAAAAGTCTTGAACGACTGACTGCAAAAGGTGATATCATCCGTTTGGCAAGAGGTATATATTTATATCCTGAGATTGATACGGTCTTGGGACTTGGCATATTGATGCCATCCATAGAACAGATTGCTGAGATGATAGCCCGCAGGGATAAGGCACGTATTGTGCCGACTGGTATTTATGCGCTGAACAAATTGGGTATATCTACTCAAGTGCCTATGAATATTGTTTATCTGACAGACGGTGCACCACGCAAGGTAAGCCTTGGAAATGGTCGTTCGATACAGTTCAAATACACGACTCCCAAGAATCTTTCATTCACAAATTCACTTGCAATGCTGGTTACGTTTGCCCTAA
>ENA-ORNG01002210-ORNG01002210.1-human-gut-metagenome-genome-assembly--contig:-NODE-2210-length-12161-cov-8.452585_pt1 | contig 12161 bp, 14 predicted proteins | sample MGYA00242113_ERZ509018 | MGnify/ENA primary metagenome ERZ509018 (study PRJEB26280, sample SAMEA2338711) | human gut metagenome | biome: human gut; feature: human-associated habitat; material: faeces... | reverse complement strand
CCGGCGCTGATTTCGGGCGCGATTCCGAACCGGCCGCTCCGGCCCGCTGGGAACTACATCTGAGAATAAGAGGAGGAGATCTGATGCAGACGACAAAAGCACCCAAATTGAAAACCAAACGATCCAAAATCAGCTATGCAAAGTGGGGCTATTTTTTTATCGCGCCGTTCTTTCTGGCCTATGCGCTGTTTCACTTTGCGCCGCAGCTGCTGACGATCTACAACAGCTTTTTTGAAAACTACCGGGAGGGTCTGACGCAGGTCGGGCCGAATTTCGTCGGCTTGAAAAACTACATCACGCTCTTTACGCCCGATAAAAACGGCACGATCGATATCCTGAAATATGCCGGAAATACGATCGTGCTCTGGGTCTGCGGCGCGATCCCGCAGGTCGTGATCTCGCTGATGCTCGCGTGCTTCTTTACGAGCTACCGCCTGAAGATCAAGGGCCAGCAGTTCTTTAAGACCGTCATTTATATGCCGAACCTCATCATGGCATCGGCGTTCGCGATGCTGTTTTATATGCTGTTCTCCAACGTCGGGCCGATCAACCAGATCCTGACGCAGCTCGGCTGGATCGACGCGCCGATCGACTTTTTCAACATCCGCTTTACCGTGCGCGGGCTCATCTGCCTGATGAACTTCCTCATGTGGTTCGGCAACACGACGATCCTGCTCATGGCCGGCATCATGGGCATCGACCAGAGCCTGTTTGATGCGGCAAACATCGACGGTGCGACGTCGCTGCAGGCGTTCTTCCGGGTGACGCTGCCGCTTTTGACGCCGATCCTCGTCTATACGATCATCACGGCGCTCATCGGCGGTCTGCAGATGTTCGACGTGCCGCAGGTGCTGACCAACGCGCTCGGTACGCCGAACCGCACCTCAACGACGCTCGTCATGTACCTCAACAATTATCTCAAGACGAGCAAGAACTATGGTATGTCCGGCGCAATTTCCGTCGTGATCTTCCTCATCACAGGTCTTCTGAGCCTTGTGGTGTTCAAATCGCTGACGAAGCAGGAAGAAAACTGAGGAGGCGCACGCAATGAAAAAGAATTCCACGGACAGCCGCAAAGCACGCGCCATGCTGACCGTCAGCCGGGTGCTGGTCTACGCGCTGCTGATCTTTCTGTCGGTCCTCTGCCTGTTCTCGTTCTATATGCTGATCGTCAACGCGTCCCGGACCAACGCGGATCTGCAGGGCGGCTTCAAGGCGCTGCCGCAGGGACATTTTCTGGAGAACCTCAAAAACGTGTGGAACGACAGCTCCATCAACATCCCGCGCGGTATGCTCAACAGCTTTATCATCGCAGCCGCGACGGCCATCCTGTCCACCTATTTTTCCGCGCTGACCGCCTACGGCCTGCACGCCTATCATTTTAAGCTCAAGCGGCTCGCATTCCTGTTCATCCTGCTTGCCATCCTGCCGGTGCTGCTCGTGTACATCTTCCTTTCTCGCTATATCGTCAAGGGCTGAGCCGTCCTGCCTACAGAGTCGGAGTTTTCAGGCATCAACGGATAAAATGCTGCGTTTTCAAGGAATGCTCAGCTTTCGGCGAAAACGTCCGTCTTTTCTGAATTGTTGCGGAACCATTGACAACACTGGACAAACCGGCTTTTTCGGTTTTACAGGTGATAGTAGTCAAATCGTAGTCATGCAACTGCCCGTGGCAGAAAAACTGTTTCAGGAGTGAATCACATGATGCGCAGCTTCTACAAAGCATGAAAAGTGATCTGCGTACAGCTGTAGAGGATAGCCGTCTGGCTTCTCATCTGTATGCGAGGCGGTCGCTATTTGACAAAAAGGGCTGTATTCGATACAATAAACGTAAAAAAGAACGCGCAGGAAAAAGGAGGTCGACCGATGAACTTATGGCACGATATCAGCCCAGAGCGGATGCAGCCGGAGGATTTTCTGGCGGTGATCGAAATTGAAAAGGGCTCCAAGAACAAATATGAGCTGGACAAGCAGACCGGTGCGCTGCGGCTGGACCGGATCCTCTACACCTCGACGCACTACCCGGCCAATTACGGCTTTATCCCGCGCACCTATGCCGATGACGGCGATCCGTTGGACGTGCTGGTTTTGTGCAGTGAGCCAATTCGCCCGATGAGCTTGGTGCGGGTCTATCCGGTCGGATATTTTACCATGCGCGACAATGGTGCGATGGACGACAAAATTCTCGCGATCCCGTTTGGCGATCCGATGTTCAACGGATATTCTGCCTTGGCCGATCTGCCGGCACATATCTCCAATGAGATCAGCCATTTTTTCAGCGTCTACAAGCATCTGGAGCCGGATACCAACGCGGAGGTCGACAGCGTCCATGGCCGTGCTGAGGCCGTCGCGGTGATCCGGGAGGCCTTTGCGGCCTACCGGCGAAAATTCAATCAATAGATTAAGAAAAAGGTTTCTGCAGCTTAGGCTGGCAGGAACCTTTTTTCTGGATTTGTCTTGCCAGAATCGCGGTTGTATGGTAAGCTCGAATTGTAAAAGAGGTGAAACAGAAGCGCAGAAAAGGAGGCGGTATCATGTTTTGTCCAAAGTGCGGAAAAGAACTCCGGGAATATGAGCGCAGCTGCCCGTATTGCGGCGCTGCCGCAGCCCATGGACGTGGAAACCGGCATAGAATCAAGCCTATGGAGCTGATTGCCATCGCAGCCGGTGTGCTGGCGCTGCTCCTGGCCTGCACGGTACTTGTGTATCAGATTGCACAGCGGAAAAAAGAAGCCCGGTGGAAGGAACTGACGGTGGACAGGCGGGAAGCAGCGGCAGTGGTTCCGGTGGAGCCGTTAACGCGGCAGCAGTTTCTCAGGTTCACGGCCGCTGACGTGCAGACGGCTGCAGCTGTGCCGGACTACAGTGTATCCGGGGACTTGCATGAGATCACAAATCTGGAATGGATGGAGTGGAACGGGCTTTCCGACACGGCCAAAGCCATCCTTGCGCAGAATTTGTTTGTGGTCGAGCCGGATTTTTATTCCGAGTTTTTCGGCCGCTATGAATGGAATCGCTATCTGCAGATCCCGAATTTTGTAACGGTAGATTCCATGATGCACACCTATCATCTGTATTTCAGCCTGCTTCTGAACCGGACGGAAAAGCAGCAGCTTGCCGCGCAGCTGCAAACGCTGAGCAAAGACATGCTGCGCGCATCTGCCGCACAGCTGGACGCACTGACCGGAACAGCGTGGGAGAATGCGGCAAAGCGCAGCACAGCGTATTTCGCGGTGGGTGCTGCGCTCCAGGATCCGAAGATTCAGGTACCGGAGCAGGTGAAGGATGCTGCTGCGCAGGAGTTGTCTGCCATTTATGCAGCAGAGGGTATTGCCCCGTGTGCTGTAACGGAAGATCTTCTGGATTATTCCCAGTTCAAGCCGCGCGGCTACTATGAAGGCGACGAGACGCTGGAGGCGTATTTCCGCGCGATGATGTGGTACGGGCAGATCAATTTCACGCAGAAGAAGGAGGATATGAACCGCACGGCGCTGCTGATCACACTGGCGCTGCACGACACAGCGTCGGACAGCTGGGAAAAGCTCTATGCCGTGACCTCATTCTTTGCGGGCGCCAGCGACGATCTTGGCTATTATGAGTATCTGCCGGCAATCGAGGCTGCCTACGGTACCATTCCAGACACGGAACTGCTGCGCTCGGATGAGACTGCCTATCAACACTATACCGAACAGATCAGGACGCTTGCTGCGCCGCAGATCAACTCCATCCCGGTGGTCGACCCGGACGGAACGGTCGATCTGGCGGAGGAGGGAAAGGGCTTCCGCTTCATGGGGCAGCGTTTTACGCTGGATGCCGCCGTGATGCAGCAGCTGGTGTTCAACAAGGTCAGGGAAAACGCACAGGGAGAACGGCGGATGCTGCCGGATGTGTTGGATATGCCGGCGGCGCTCGGCTCTGAGACGGCGCTGTCCATTCTGACGCAGCAGGGCGATACGGCTTACGCACGCTACCCGGAGCAGATGCAGATGCTCCGAAAAGCAGTAAAGGAAGCGCCGGAGGAATTGTGGTCGGCGAGTCTCTATGCAGGCTGGCTGTACACGCTCAATCCTCTTCTGGTGGAAAAGGGTGCCGGATACCCGTCGTTCATGACGACGGAGCAGTGGAAAAAGAAGGCGCTGGAAACCTACGCGGGCAGCTTTACGGAACTCAAGCACGACACGGTACTCTATGCCAAGCAGGTGATGGCGGAGATGGGCGGCGGCCCTCCGGAGGAGCTGGATGACCGCGGCTATGTGGAACCGGAGACGGAGGTCTATCGCCGGTTCGCGGAACTGGCAGAGCAGACGGCAGACGGGCTTCAGACATATGGAATTCTGGATCCTGCCGACCGCGAAAATCTGACACGCCTCGCTTCGCTCGCGCGGAGTCTTGAGACGATCAGCCGGAAGGAGCTGCAGAACGAGCGGCTGTCGGATGAGGAATATGACCTTATCCGGGAATACGGCGGCACGCTGGAGCATTTCTGGATCGAAGCCGTCAAAGACCGGACAGATGCGGAGTATCTCGACGCACGGGAGATCCCGGCGTCTCTGGTGACAGATATCGCAACGGATCCGAACGGAACGGTCTTACAGGCTGCGAACGGCCGTCCGGCGCAGATCTATGTGATCGTGCCGGTGGACGGAACGCTTCGCATCGCCTCCGGCGTTGTGTATAATTTCTATCAGTTTTTCCAGCCGCTGTCCGCGCGGCTGACAGACAGTGAATGGCGGCAGATGATCGGCGAATGGATGTCGCCGGACGGGCGCTTCCATCAGGATGAAACGACGGAGAAGCCGTGGTGGACGCAAAGCTATTGGGTGCAGGGGTGAGAAAATGGCTCCTGCTTCCGGTGCTGGCGGCTGTCTGCGGCGCAGGCCTGCTCCTCTGGCGGCTGGGCTGTTTTCTGCCGCGCTGGATCGTCTGGCAGGAGGCAGACTGTTTCTGTACGGCGGAGGAAGGGCCGGAGCAGCTCAGTCTGCGCAGAAAAACGCTTCGTGCAGTCTCTGACGGAAGTGAGATCTGGCGCTCGGCGGCAGGACAGAAGGTGCAGAGCCTGCTCTGGTGCGATATCGACCATGACGGAGCGCCGGAGCTGCTGCTCCTCGTCTGGCGATGGGGGCGGTTCGGAAAAAGTCGGCCGTTCTGGAAAACCGGACCGGACTGGGGCTGGTCGCAGCATATAGATATTTACGACTGGACGGGAAAGAACTTTCGCCCGGCCTGGATGGCCTCGGATATCGGTCTGGATGCCGCCGCGTGGCAGTTTGACGAACAGCAGCGGCTTGTCATCACCGAACGGAGCGGACGGGAAAGTGCATGGGACTGGATCAGCTGGGGGCTTGTCAGAATTGCATAACGGCATTGGTGCAGAACAGGAGGAATGGACAATGGGGAAAATTACCATACAGAATTATACATGCAAGAACCCGATCACGATGATCGGGTTTGAGGCGGGGATCTGCTGGGGTGCGGACACCGCGGATGAAAAAAAGAACTATCGCAGAGGGCTGGACTGTCTGGAGAGCGGGCATGGAAGAACGTTTGAGTTTCCGGATGTCTATCTGACGCTGGAGGGATATTCAGCAAGGGTGATCCGGGAGTGGTACACGCACATCGGCGGCCAGCCGACGCGGCTGCAGGCCAGCACGCGCTATATCAACTATGAGCATGGCTTTGACTATGTGACGCCGGCCAGCATTGCGGAGCGTTCGGCCGCAAAGGCAGTCTACGATGAACTGATGATGGAAATTCAGAAGCATCTTGCCCGGCTGGACGAGCTCGGCGTCCCGCGCGAGGATTCCGCGATGGGGCTGCCGCTCGGCATGGAGACGAGGATCGTCTGCAAGCACAACCTGCGGAATCTCATGGATATGTCGCGCCAGAGGATGTGCAGCCGTGCATATCACGAATACCGCGCACTGTTCAGCGACCTCTGCCGGGAGCTGAGCGGTTACTCGGAGGAGTGGGACTACACAGTCAGCCATTACTTCATGCCGAAGTGCAGAGCCATCGGTTTTTGCCCGGAGAAGCATTCCTGCGGCAGAATGCCGCCCAGAGAATAGAGCGGAAATACCACACGGGAGAGAATCTGATTGCGATTCTCTCCCGTGTGGTATTCGCAGCTTATGACGCCGACGCAAGCTCTGCTTGACAGATTGAAGCTTCTATTACAGGGTACAGATTTCGTCAGCAATCTCCTGTACCGTCTGATTGCCTGTTTCAATCTCTATGGTGTCAAGTGCCTGATACGTATGGATTCTTGCTACGCTTCGGTCTACAGAATCGGCAGCCCGAAGCCCTTGTGCGATATCAGAAGGTAACCGGCGTCCCCGATCACTTATTATGCGCCGGTCAGCAGCTTGTTCAGCGGGATTCTTTCCGGGTATTTTCCCTCGGTCAGAATCTCGTATAAATATCTGTTATCCAGAATCATATCATCCCGGATATCCTGTCAAAGCGGCATCGGTGTCCGGGCGATCAGAATGACCGCCAGAATTGCGCCCACAAATGCCGCAGCCCCTATGACGGCCAACACCTTTTTGTCGAGTTTCTTCTTCGCTGCCTTGCCAATCAGCGCAGCGCAAGCCATGCAGACAGCCGCAGCAACAAGCGCAATGCCCAGCGTTTCCCATAGCCACGAGAGTTCATATAGGATTCTCATGCGATCATCATCTCCTGTTCGTTAAACTGGAATTTGTCTATTCGTTTGTTTCTCTATAAACTGTCATTCCGAGTATTTTGATTTCGAACCCGTCAATATATGGTTTTACACCATCTACTTCTGGTGAAAGTTGGTGTATTTTTGTAACTTCATACACTAATGCTTTATACCTTACACTTCCACCGTCTTTTAAGTTCATACGAACAGGGGTTAATAGGATTACTAAAACAACTATAATTGCAATTACCACAAAGAATTTCTTTCTCATACAATCACACTCCTTTGCCAAATTCCGATTTGTCTGCCCCTCAAAGTCCAAGTCCATCAACCCATGCCGCAAGCTCCTGATGCCCGACGCTGCCCTTGAAAACCTTGCCAATCAGCGCAGCGCAAGCCATGCAGACAGCCGCAGCCAAAAGTGCAATGCCCAGCGTTTCCCATAGCCAGGATAGTTCATATAGGATTTTCATGCGATCATCTCCTGTTCGTTAAACTTGAATTTATCGTTTGAATCGGTTTCCGGAATTCATATAGATGACCGCACCGACACATACGACAAAAAACAGACAAAGACCTACCCAGAGCAACCACATCGCTTTGAAAATCTCGCTGGAAGCAATGACGAGCCAACACCCGGCCAATATAAACATCATTTTTCCCATGAAGCTACACAACTTCTTTTCATCAGTTTTTTGTTTTTCGGCTTTTGAGGTGGTATTGTAACCGGCAATCAAAAAAGCACCTTTTCCGTTTAAAAAGATAACTCCAAGGATAACAAACACCATTATCATTACAAGATGAATTGCTAATAGCATAAGGCACCTCCACAAATTTCGATTTGTACTCTTCTCAAAGTCCAAGCCCTTCAACCCAAGCAGTAAGCTCCTGATGCCCGACGCTGCCCTTGAAGACCTTGCCGTCCATCAGCTTTGCGCCTTTGCAGCTCGGCGCAAGGCGTCCAACACTTTCGAAGGGGCTGCGAGAGCGTGTTCTTCATCGGAATTTCTCGATAGTGGACATTCAGCTCCGGACATGCATATTCCTCAGGTATCTCGATCCCGCGGAATCCGGCATCCCCTACAGGGCCTTCACCAGAAGCAGCAAAAGAACCGCAAAACGTGTCCCTGCACGACCCATATGCCTTTTCCGCGTGATTTGTAGAGCAACTCCAGACACAATCGCAGGTATAAACGTTAGACTGCTGTAGACTGCTATTGATGACATTGACACTCCGGTGAAGGAAGTTGGCGGCGAGCACTGCATGTCGTTGCGCGCCTTTCGCTTCTGAGCTAGGGTGTATCTGAAAACTCCCAATGTGACCGGCAGCGAGAAATTTTTGCGCTGAGCAAGACATTTTTTCGCAGGAATACTGACGTATTTCAAGGAAAAATGGTGCAGCGCAGCGTGAAAAGGTCCGCTGTCCGGGTGCGTTGGGAGTTTTCAGATACACCCTAGCAGCTTGCATACCGTTTGCCTTTCGATTATAGGGGACAGCGGCGGAAAAAGCAATCACGGAGACACTGAAATATTTCAACATGATTGCTTGTGAACGGGCAACGTGATCAAACTCACGCTGCCCGTTTCCGTTTTTCAAACAGGGGAGAGTAAGAGCGAAGACCGGGCACATGCCTTTTAGCGGGCAGGAGGAATCAGATTCTGCCCCTGAAACCAGAGAATCATGCTCTGGAGCGTTTCTCTGAGCGGGCGGGCGTGGAAGCCGAGCGCGCCCACTGCTTTTGCGTTTGAAAAATGCCCGTTAGAGCGAAGCACGGCGATGGAATAAGGTGTGAAAAAGGGGCGCTCGCCCCGGAGCTGGCCGATCTTCTCAAAAATGGGCGCGGCGCAGCTTGCCAGTGCGGCGGGCGCGCAGAGCCTTGGCACTTTCCGGCCAAGCAGGGAAGCCGTCAGGGCAAGCAAGTCCTGAATGCTCGCGTAGTGGCCGGAAAGAATGTAGCATTCCCCGGCCTTTCCGCGTTCCGTGCAGGCGAGAACACCGGCCGCGACATCCCGGACGTCAACGAAATCGTAGCCGCCTTTGACGCCGAGCGGCAGTCGGCCACGGCAGAAGGCAAGCAGCATCCGGGTCATATTTCCGCGCGCCAGATCGCCGGGGCCGAGGATGCCGGAGGGCAGGACGACACTGGCGTTCAGACCGCTTTGCGCCGCCTCCAGAACCAGTGCAGTTGCCATGGCCTTGCTTTTTCCGTAATCGCCGAGGATCCCGTCCGGCGCGAATCGGTCCGGTTCCGTGATCGTTTCCGGTGCGGGCTTCTCCGGGATCGCATGGACGGAGCTGACGTAGATCAGCCGGCTTGCGCCGAATTCCCGGCTCAGATCGACGATGTTCCGCGTGCCCTGCACGTTGACGGCATAGAGAGCCTCATCCGGCTTTGAGGCAATGGATATGAGACCGGCACAGTGCAGTACGCAGAAATCATCGCCTCCTGCGGCAAAAAAGTCACGTAGAGACTCCTTGTCCGTGAGATCGCCATAAAAGACGGCTACATGGTTCGGCAGAGTATAGATGAGCGGGTCACGGTCCTTGACGAGCGCAAGAACACGGCAGCCGTGCGCCAGCAGAAGCTGAACCACGGCGCTTCCGAGAAAGCCGGTGGCACCGGTGATCAGGTAATTTTGATACATCACACATCCTCCTTTGGTAATCCTACAGATGTTGATTATCTTTCATAATTATAATATAATATAAACAGCCGGAAACACCATAGACAGTTTGACGAAAGCTGAAAGAACGGCAACATATCCCGCCAAACTGTCGGCTTAATTTGTAAACTTTTTGTGGAGGCGCAATGAAGACGGATGCGAGAGTGAAATACACCAAGATGGTGCTGAAAAAAGCGCTGCTGGAGTTGATGCAGCACAAGCCGGTCAATAAGATCACGGTCAAGGAGATTTGCGAACGAGCAGAACTGAACCGCGCAACCTTTTACGCCCATTATTCCGACTGCTTTGACCTGTTGGAGAGCATCGAGGAGGAACTGTTTGGACAGTTTGAACGCTCCATGCAGAGCTATACACGCTCGTTTGATATTGCGGGGCTTGTGGGTGGGCTTTACCGGATCGTTCAGGAAAACGAGGCGGTCTGCCGTGTCTTGCTGTTCGGGCGTCGCAGCACGGAGCTGATTCACCGGATGATCGCATATGCGCACGATCTGAGCATTTCCGCGTGGCGAAAGACCCTGAAAAATGCGTCCGCAGACGAGCTGGAAATGCTCTATCTCTGCCTGTCGAACGGACTTCTGAGCGTCGTGTTGGACGGGTATGACCGGTTTGACCAGCAGAGCGTGATCCGGTTCGTCGAGCAGATGTACCGGCAGGCGATTGCGCCGTTCATGTAGGGTGTATCTGAAAACTCCCAACGCACCCGGACAGCGGGCCTTTTTGCGGTGCGCCGCGTCATTTTTCCTTGAAATACGTCAGTATTCCTGCGAAAAAATGTCTTGCGCAACGCAAAAATCCCTCGCTGCCGGTCACATCATGAGTTTTCAGATACACCCTAAAGAAAAACAGGAGGACGGATCCATTGGTGCAAATTCAGGGACTTCAAAAGCTGACGCTGCTGGATTATCCAGGGCGGACGGCCTGTACGGTGTTTTTGTCTGGCTGCAATTTTCGCTGCCCGTTCTGCCATAACGCGCCGCTGCTCACCGCAGCGGACGAAGACGGCATGGACGAAGACGAGCTGCTGGCGTTTTTGAAAAAACGGCAGGGGCTTCTCGACGGTGTTGCCGTCACCGGCGGAGAGCCGCTTTTGCGCCCGGAGCTTCCCGCTCTGCTGGAAAAGATCAAGGCGCTGGGCTATGCGATCAAGTTGGACACGAACGGCGCGTTTCCGGAGCAGCTGGAGGCAGTTGTGCGTGCAGGGCTGGCAGATTACGTTGCCATGGATATCAAAAACAGTCCGGCGCGCTACGCGGAAACAGCTGGAGTTCCGGGGCTTGCCCTGACGCCCATTTTCAGGAGTGTTTCGTTTTTGCTGCGCGGCACGGTCGATTATGAGTTCCGGACGACTGCGGTCGCGGAGCTGCATGATGACGCATCGTTTTTGAAGCTGGGAGACTGGCTTGCAGGCGCGAAGCGGTATTATATCCAGTGCTTCCAGCCGCGCGATACGGTCCTGCGAGCGGGACTCAGCGCCCCGACTGAAACGCAGCTGCGCCGCTGGGCGGAACTGGTACGGCCCAAGATTCCCGCTGTGGAGATACGAGGGATATGATTTGCAATATGTTGTTATCGATATTTCAAATAAACACAATATATTGTATAAAACCATTGACAAACCACAAGCTTTCAGGTTAGAATGGGATGCAGCGCAAGGCGCGGCATCCCATTTTGTTTCATACGATGGCACACAGAGAACAGGAGGACCAGCTATGTACCGGGTAACAAAAAGAGACGGAAGCATCACAGAATTTCACATTGCCAAGATCGGCAATGCCATCACAAGAGCCTTTGAGGCCGTTGGCCGGCAGCAGCATCCGAGCGTGATCGAGCTGCTGGCTCTGCGTGTCACGGCGGAGTTTGAGCCGAAGATCCGGAATGAGCTGATCTCAGTCGAAGATATTCAGGACTGCGTCGAGCGCGTTCTGAGCGAAGCGGGCTATTCGGATGTGGCAAAGGCCTACATTCTCTACCGCAAGCAGCGGGAAAAGCTGCGCAACGTCGGCAGCACCCTGCTCAATTATAAGGAGCTGGTGGACAATTATCTCCGGATCAACGACTGGCGCGTGAAGGAGAATTCCACGGTCACGTATTCCGTCGGCGGCCTGATCCTGTCCAACTCCGGCGCGATCACGGCGAATTACTGGCTGAGCGAAATTTACGACGCGGAGATCGCACAGGCGCATCGGAATGCAGAGCTGCACCTGCACGACCTCAGCATGCTCACCGGCTACTGCGCGGGATGGAGTCTCAGGCAGCTCATTCAGGAGGGGCTTGGCGGCGTGCCGGGGAAAATCAGCTCCGCTCCCGCCTCCCATCTGTCCACGCTCTGCAACCAGATGGTAAACTTCCTCGGCATCATGCAGAACGAGTGGGCAGGCGCGCAGGCATTTTCCTCGTTTGACACCTATCTCGCGCCCTTCGTCCGCGTGGATAAACTGACGCAGCGTGAGGTCAAGCAGTGCGTGCAGTCGTTCGTCTACGGCGTCAATACGCCGTCGCGCTGGGGTACGCAGGCGCCGTTTTCCAACATCACGCTCGACTGGACGGTGCCGAAGGATATGGCAAACCTTCCTGCCATCGTCGGCGGGCAGGAGCAGCCGTTCACCTATGGCGAGTGCCAGAAGGAAATGGACATGGTGAACAAAGCCTTCATTGAGCTGATGATCGAGGGCGATGCAAACGGACGCGGCTTCCAGTATCCCATCCCGACCTACTCCATCACCAAGGATTTTGACTGGGGAGACACGGAAAACAACAAGCTTCTGTTTGAAATGACTGCAAAATACGGCACGCCGTATTTCTCCAACTACATCAA
>ENA-ORNG01002209-ORNG01002209.1-human-gut-metagenome-genome-assembly--contig:-NODE-2209-length-12163-cov-2.577139_pt1 | contig 12163 bp, 17 predicted proteins | sample MGYA00242113_ERZ509018 | MGnify/ENA primary metagenome ERZ509018 (study PRJEB26280, sample SAMEA2338711) | human gut metagenome | biome: human gut; feature: human-associated habitat; material: faeces... | reverse complement strand
ACAGTAAAGGAAAGAGAGGAAGCATAATGAAAAAATTTTATGTAATCAACTATGACAATGGTGATATGAGAGCGGGGTATTTTAATAGTCATAGTGAGGTATTAAATTATGCCAAAAGTCTAAATAGCGATTATGGTTTTACAATTGACGAATACAGGTCTGAAGATGAAATCAATTGTATTGATATTTAAATAGGAGGGATAACGATGAAAAACAAGACACCACCGCATGAGATTTATACCGCGCTAATGATAATAAAAATGGTGTGCGAAGAAAGTGTTGAATGTTCTCGATGTCCGTTAAAATCACCAAATCATGACTTTTCCTGTGGGATTAGACCTACGCCAACCCTTTGGAAAATAAAGGACTACAATGAATACAACGCATTTCAACGATGAGGGTCTAATATTGTTACAGGTGGCAATATTAGAACAGGCCATACATGATTATAAAATAGAATTAAAGTGTGGCGGCGGACATAGGCTTGAAAAATGGTTTTTATCCGAATGGGGGCAAATGTTGTCAAGAGGTCACGGCGATGAAATTATAGAACGGTGTAAGCGAGAGATTGCCACGGGGTGTAATGATAAGAAAGGGGTAGACTATGACTAACAGAGAAGCGATTGAATATATCGAACGAGAGTGTAAAACATGCAAGGGGTTTTATGCCCCCGAAAATGAATGTATTGCTGTTCCACAGGATTGCTTTGAATCAAAGCGACTTGCCATTTCTGCCTTAGAACGAGAGGAACGGAGAAAAGGCTGTGACGGGGGTTATCATAGAAAAAACACCACATTTAAAGAAACTATTAAAAAGGCACTGGTCGAATATTTTTATAATACAAATGTATACGCTTGTAATATAACAAGAGTTGATGAAGCAATGGAAACAGGAAATATCAACTTGTTGGATTTTGATGAATTTTCAGAAGAGGTAATAAACGACATGGCAGAATACATCAACGATGCTATAGAAACTGAGAGGTGATGGTGTTATGACCTTAAAAGAATGTGTCAAATTTATCGAACAATATGAAAAAGAAAGGAAATGTCACAATATCTCTGAATCGCTATTTGGTTTTGAATGTTCAGAATGTGGGGTGATTATTAGAGACTGTGATAGGTGGGAATATGATAGAGATTCGGATTGTTACACCAGTCATTTGTTTGAGTGTAGCTATTGCCCAAATTGTGGAAGGATGGTTGTGATTGAATGAAGTATATCAAACACATGATACCCGAAGAAATGTATGAATTCAAGTCACCATATTATATGGAGCCTATAGGTGTAACAATACACAACACTGCAAACGACGCACCGGCCATCAATGAGGCCAAATGTTTGCAAAACGACCCAAGTGAAGAACGAAGCTTTCACTTTGCGGTTGACGATTGTGAAGTTGTTCAAATATTACCATTAAACAGAACCGCATGGCACGCGGGGGACGGCCAAGGCGATGGTAATATGCGGACAATAGCAATAGAAATTTGTTATTCTAAGTCTGGAGGTGAAAGGTTTGAAAAGGCTGAACAGAACGCCGCCCGTTTATTAGCGTTGTTGTCTTATTTCATATTTAGAAAGGAGGTTAAGGAAGTCGCATACACACACCAACATTGGTCAGGCAAATATTGCCCACACAGGACATTAGATTTAGGTTTAGAAAGGTTTTTAAACATGGCAGAAGATTTATACAAGGAAATTGAAGAAAGGCAAAACGACACCATATCAAAGTTAGCAAGCTTAGATGAGACATTATCCTATGTGTTAAGTGAAATGCTTGCACTGAATAACAATTTAGACAAAACGATGTATTGGTTAAAACGACATGTAATACCCAAGGATGTCACACCCGAAAATTACGGGAAATTGGCCGAAGTTATAAACACATTGTATAAACAGGGTGTTATAGTCGGAGAGGGTGACGAAGTTTTGTCTATGAATTATGACACCGTAAGAGCAATTGTAATATGCAAACGAATGATTGATAATTTAAAGAATGAGGTATTAGAATAATGAACGTATGTTTTTTTGGTGGAAGATTAGTTAGAGATTTTGAAAAAAGAGAAACCACAGACGGGCAATTGATGTTAACAAATTCATTAGCAATAAAAAAATCCCAAGATAAGACTACTTTCATTGATATTGCGATATTTACAACAAAACTATGTGAAATAGCAGAAAAATACCTTAAAAAGGGTGACTATTGCGTGTATGAATGTGAATTGTCAATTAGTGAGAAAGACGAAAAAAGATATGTTAGCGCCGTAGTCAAAAACATCATATTCACACAAAACAACAAAAAGAAAGAGGGTTAACCCTCTTTCTTTTATATTACAGTCTGTGCCACGAAATTTGGCGCGGTAGTAGAAGCCCCAGAGCCTTTAACATAGGTAAAATCACTAAGAACCCCGGATGAATTAAACGAAAGTGAAAACCACCTTTCGCTATCAAATATTGGCGAATCTAAATTGCTTGCCTGTTTAAATATGGGAACAAGAATTGTTCGCTTTGCTAAAGCATCCCCAACCCAAGCCGATATCCCATTAGCCAAAGTTTTCAGTGCACTTGAAGTAAACACTTCATATCCACCGGAGGGCAATTCGTCTTGTGAAATTGAACCATAAATAATCAACCCAGTTTTATCAAATCTAACAGTAATTTGAGTTAGAATGGCGGGGCCTCCATTTCCGGTTAACACAATCGGCGTGAATTGACTCGAAATCTTGCTATCCACATATGCCTTTGTGGCCGCCCGGTCTGACGGGCTTCCGGGCAATATTTCTGACGTAATTGTAACATAGGGTGTCACAAAACCCGTTTCAAAACTACTTTCAATATCATTCACCCGCCTTGAAAGTGAAGAAATTGACGAACTGAACGAGGACACCTCGTCGCCAAGGTCATTAACCTCTGTTGACAGCTGTAGCATAGTTTGCAATACACCGTTAATTTGTGTTGTTAGCAGTTGGATCTTTTCCGCGTCAGCTTCCAGCGAATTGTTAATAGAAGCAATTTTAGAGTTGATGGAAGCGATAGCTTCCGAATTTGCGGCGATTAACGCCTCATCTGCGTTAATCTTGTCAATTATTTCATTGACCTCATAACAGATTTTTGATAGTGCTTCGTAATAGCTCAGCGAATCGTCATACGTAGCAGGCAGTGTTTGATTCATAATTAGATTTAATTTTTGTAGCATAATTTACCCCCATAAAGTTATAAAATACTCATTGAATTCGTCTAACATGAGTGAATATATATTTTTTATTTCCTCTCTAAACAGTTTAATTGCCTTTAAATTGTCTTCACCACGAATCGTTTCAATGTGTTCTAACTCATAATTTTTTGTCACAGTTTGGTTACCAGTGTTTGAAGTTGTAACAGTCCCCGTATTTGTGGTGGTTTGGGTGTTTGTCCTATCGTCCACGGTTGCCGTGCTTAAATAGTTCAAGTTTTTAACGTTTGTTAATGAGCCGTTAGGCGTGTCAGAATACGCACTTGTATAATCTTCTGAAGCTTCGGTTTCTGTGGATAGGTTGTTGGTTGTTGTACCCCCGGTTGTGGTTTTAGTGCCGGTCACATCATTTATTGTGTCGGTATAGCCGGGTGATGTTAAGAAGAAAGAAAATTCTTTCGTTGTTGATGAAGACAAGTCATTATAATATGGTATAATTTCTCTTAAATGATTATTTATCTCATATTTCCACCGCGCAAATGTTTCAAAACCAATCTCATGAAATGCGAAGTGGTTTAAAAACAGTGTTTCAAAGGTGGTTATGGACAGAGGCCTGTCAAGAGACAAATCGCCGTCAAATATCAGTGGTAAAGCTTTTGGTATGTCTTTTTTAAGCTGAGTTAATGACGTGTCTGTAGACCCAGCAAGCGAGCCAATTATGAATCGTAGTTCTGTTGTGTATTTTGACAATCACCATCACCCCCATAATTATATTCAACGTCAACATTCAATCCAAACATTTTATTTATTTTTTCACATGCTTGTTTTCGCATTGATATAAAGGATGTTCTGCTGGCCAGCACACCGCCCATCTGGCGTTGAACCTCGTCGGTTATCATGCGCTCCTTTTTCGTTTCACTAATGTTTGGAACGCCTAAAAACGTGAGAGCCTCATTCCATATTTTCGTTTTCAGTTCATACAATTCAGGGGAAACAAACGGCGCACCCAAAGACATTGAAGATATAGAATCGTCTTTAAATTCATCTTCTTTGAATATGACAGGGACGTTGCCGTCATAATTTTTATAAGCGTTTAAAACACTCAATTGCTGTTTTTTATTCGCTTTAAGTGCTATTGGGGTCTTTTGGGTGTTGATATTTATTTGAATTGTAACGTCTATGTTGGCCAATTTTTTTGAAAAATTTAAAATGTGCTGTACAGACGGCGTTCTAATATAGTTATTAAACACTATTACACTGTTTTCAATTGTCAGGTTTTTATTATATCCGTTAGTGGCATATGCTCTGCGCTTAATTGGCACATTATACACATTCCATGACCCAGAAATAGCGGTATTCAGGGAAAGAAGACCCATGACATCATCTTCAAAGACAACAGCTTGCCCCTTTTCAAACAAAGTCAATTCTAAAAATCGTGTGTCAATTGAATCCGGGAATCCAGTCCATTTAAACCGCGAAACTGCTATATCAGTCAATCGCTCTACATAGTAATTATATGTTGTGTTCGTGTCTACTATAGAATCATAGAATCGTTTTCTCTCGCTTCTTGGCAGTGATATATTTTTCATGATTATACCCCGTTATTTTGTGAATAATCGCCGAATTTTGCCGTAGACTTCCAAAACGTCATACCCCGGTCAAGAGCTTCTTCAAACACGCGCCTTGTGTCGGCGGGTGCCGAACCCGACACATGAATGTTTGAGGTTTTAACATAGTTAAACGCCGGGCGACTTGATATGTTTGGTTGTTTAATAGTGTTAGTCGCATAGCCAAAACGGGTAAAATAATCGTCAACCGCTTTAGCCGCGTCATAACGCAGGGTACATTGGTATATGTTGAATACTGGGTCCAGATATTTAGTGACAAATGACAACCCAGCCCCGGATGAAGCAACATTCGGCGGCGCGTTCATTAAATCGCCTATATTAGCAGCCTTTTCGGCCAATGAGAGAGCCCCCGACGATAAATAATCCACCCCGGTTGGATCCCCCGCGGCAATCGCTGTCACCCCCGTGCCAATAGTGATAGAATCTTTCAACAAAGAAAACCCCCATGAAAATTTGTTGGTCGCCCAGAAATTAAGGTACGCGGGGGTGTTGATGGCGGGCACAGGAAACGCAGTATAAATTATTTGGTTGTTTGCACCATCCAAGCCGTTGTATTTTTTGCACACAAGTCTCATTGCAACATCCGGGAATGACACTGTCTGTAAAGTAAATATCAACTGATTTTCCTCGTCGCTTTCCTCAAATTTAAAATCACGACTATTTCCATCAAGTGAAATTACACGGCCAAAAGAATAAGGATAAGTTTTTAATTTGTTGTTTTTTGGGACATAGCCATCTAACGATAAATTATTAAGTGTGTACGATGATATACTTGGTGAATAATATGGGTATATGGAAACAATGGATTCAACCCCGTTCGTCGCAACATACGCATTTATTGCTTCCGCGATTCCACTATAGGATAGTTGTGAGGTGAGCCAATGCCCAGAATAGCAATTTGTAAACACACCATCAATAGTCGTGCCAACGGGTTGCGCGCCGTCCCATGTTTTAGACCCAACCATCCCTATACCACTAATTAAAGAACTCACAGAAGTCTGTAACCGATATGTGTAGTCTGTGATATTAAACGGTTCGGGCATTAAATTTTCATACAACGTGTCATTTACGCTATGCTCTCTAAGCACCAACCCCGGTTGAATGGTCATATCAAAAAACCATGTCTGAATCTCGTCCAATTCTAACGTCAATTCGGTTGTAGCGTTGCTCAACATGGTTCGATTAGTGATAAACGCATAAAACCATTTTGAAGTATACGCTGAATTCTGAAACATTACATAATTGCAGTCGTTTAACAAATCGACAGGAATATTAACCTTAATCGAATTATTAAATGAGCGAACATAGTTTTGGTCGTCAAGGGTGAATGAAAATGTTCCTAAACTACCGAGCGTTGTATTTGGTTTAACTTTCGCGCTGAAATAACTGGTCTGTGCAGACACACTCGAAAAATAGAGCGTGTCTGCATAACCAGTTGAAAGAGGAACATTCGTCAATATTTTTATAATTGAATTAGGTGCGATATACATTATTGTACGGTAATTGTTGCTGTTCCTTTTTTACTCGAGTCAAAGGTTGAAGTAGCGGTGATGACAACACTCGACCCTGAAAAGTCAGACGCGATTGTTACAAAGCCACGTGGATCCACGGTAGCCTTCGCATTGGCAGATGACCATGTCACGGACTGAGGAGCAAAGTCGGTTGTTTGAACAACGGCGGTTAACTGAACGCTTCCGCCCTTAGCCACAGTCGCCGTTGACGGTGAAACGGTCACGGAGGTAACCGCGGGGGTTCCGGTGGTAAATACAGCCGCGTTCGCAAAGGGAGACACGCTCATTACTTTCCACGTGTGCAGGAAATAATTCCAATACAGCCCCTTGCCGTTATAGTTTTCAGTGAATTGCATCATCTGGTCATATACCATAAACCAATTTTTATCTACAATAACAGCCGGTATTGAATTGAGGCTTTTCAAGTCACTTGACCCTATTTCCTCATATGCCGGGTCATCATAAAACAATTCATTGAGACGTGCGGCGTCCAAGTTCCCAAAACCATCAACCAAAATAACATGGCCCATAAATTCGGCCTTATCCATATTGAACGCCGTGGCCAGCACTTCAACGTTCATCTGGCTTTCAGTGGCGGTGTCGATAATGAGATATTGGTCATCTTTAAGAGTTGAAGTATAAACACCAGCAACATTGTGTTTGTTGGAATAAAAGGTCAAATCGTTGCTAATTGACTTAAAAGAAACAACGTTTTCGCTAATCGTCCCACTAACACCGATAATTTCCATTTGACCGTTAATAATGGCTTTTGCAATTAGATATTTCATGGTCTGGTATTCATCATAATTCATTGATGTGTATAATGAATCGGTGATTTTTGCTATTAAGTCAGATATACCATCCCATGATAAAAATGCAGCTCGCAACTGGTCATTTTGAATTGTTACAGGGTAAACCTTCTTATAGTTTACAACATGAAACGCGCTTTTCACATCCGGAATGTTGCGCGAAAAAATTGTTGTTTCTGAATCTTCGGGGTTGTAATTCTGGACGTTGGCAATATTTACAAATAATTCCTCGACGGTCTCGCCGAACTCCATAACGCCCTTTTTAAATACAGACCACGGATTTTGATATGATTTAGAAGTGACAATAACAAGGCCAATTCTTCCAATGAGCGCGTTTAAAAACTCGTTTTGCAACGCGGGGTAGTCCATAATAATAGCGCCAATACCACGAATTGAATCGCCGTCCTCTGTCGCGTATGGTACATAGTTTCTATAATCTATGGTTGCTGAGTTTCTAATTGCATTTAAAATATTGACACTGGAATTAGTGAGTGTCACAGGCTGTGGAACATTTGCCATTATTTGCCACCTCTTTCTTCAAATAAATCATCAATTTTAATTGTTTCAGTTTCCTCAATTTTTTCGCCCTCATCATCAACATTAGGGCTTCCAAATCTTTCAATATACCTTTTTCTCCACTTCTTTTCAACCTCTTCAACGTCACCGCTTGCGCGCGATAATTCGTCGAAAGTGTCTGAAATGTCTTCCACAATTTTAACCTTTTCTTCGGTCAACTCTCCCTCGTCAAAAATCGCAGAAAGTCTGGACAAAATGTCTTCTTTACTTGTCTTCATTGTTTATCCTTTCTAATAAAATATTTATAACATTTGTGTTATTATTGATTGCTTCTGTAAGCTCGTCAACCTCTTTTCGGTGAGCATCTATCAGCTTATTCACATAATATAGCAACACACAGCACATAGCGACGGGAAAGCCTGCTGTGTTTATTAAAGTGATAATGTTTTCCATCAAAACTCTCCTTTCTTATATTATATCACAAAACTTTTTCTTGTCAACCCTTGACATATATTTATTTTTGTGTTATAATAAAGTATGGAATTTTATAATGGGAATAAGTTATTAAATACAAAAGACCTAAATAAAAACACCCCGGAAATATTTATTGTCACATCAAACAGAAGCGCGGGAAAAACAACGTTTTTCAATAAGCATGTGATTGATAATTTTAAGCGTGACGGCTCTCAGTTTGTTGTGCTTTATAGGACGGGTTATGAATTATCCGACGCGCATATTGCGTTTTGGAATGACATCCACGACTTGTATTTTCCATATGATGAAATAACGTCAAAACCATACGCCAAGGGGTTGTATTATTCACTGCTGTTGAATGGTGAAACATGTGGATTCGCCCTTTCAATCAATCAAGCAACAAAATTAAAAAATCGTTCCCATGTCTTTAAAAACGTGACAACGATATTATTCGATGAATTTCAAGAAGAATATGACAACTACCTACCCGGCGAAGTGGAAAAGGTGAGAAGCATTCACACATCAATTGCAAGAAGGGCGGGCGAGCCGTCAAGATATGTAAAGCTTGTTCTAATTGGCAACACTTTGAATCTATTAAACCCCTATTATTCTGCCCTACACATCACAGAAAGAATAAGGCCTAACACAAAATTTCTTCGTGGTAATGGTTGGGTGTGCGAATTTAATTTTAATTCCGGGGCGGCAAATTCTCTGAAAAATTCTACCTTTAACTCTGCCTTTGACGATGAATACAGTAAATATGAATCAGAGGGCGTATATCTCAACAATTCAGTGGCGCTGATTGATAAGCCGTCTGGAAAAAATTCTTACTTGCTAACAATAACTTATAAGGGTGAAACGTTCGGGGTTTTCTTTTATTATGACATCAATGTCATTTATATATCACAAAAATATGACAAAAATTGTAATGACGTGTTAGATTATACAAATTCATATCTAAATTGTTCTACCAAACATAAGATGATGAGGGATTTTTTTCATCGTGGTTTAATAAGGTTTTCAAACATTGGCGTAAAAGAAAAAATTTTAAGTGCATTATCAATTCGTTAATATCACCGTGTATTTTGTTGGGTGCTAAACCTTAAATGGTTCCAATAAATTCTCGTTTAGCAAACGTGCGCGGTGCTATTATAAAGGGCGGTTATACCGCCCTTATTTTATATGTTGTTTCTGATAATATCACACCGCCCCTTATTCGTTTGGGAGCTAATTTCCCCGGTATTTCCAGTCCCACCTTAAAATCTGTTAGATTTCGTTTAACATTTACAAATTCGCGCTCTTCGTCGCTTAATGGTTCTTGTATGTCACCGGTTAAAGACATTTTCATTAACTCTTTCCCCCTTTCATTTAGACCCGCACATTTTATTTCCATCTTATCCCCAACCTCAATATAACATTTGGGTCTCACAAAAATTGCCTTGTCCCAATCCGCTTCAATTTTCCAGTGTAAAAGTTTTTTATCATCAACTTCTATGTTTTTGTATTCCCCCTCTAACAAATGGCACGAATCTGTGTCGCTATAACAGAACAAATCATAGTTGTCCTGTGCGTGGGTGATTGTAAAATTTCGGGCGTAAGCGGTTACTGCGGACCCTATCGCTATGTATTCGGGTTCCTTGTCTTCCCCTTTAACAACATCATATTTCACAACACCGTCATCAAGCCTTGGTATTTTGTGGTCACGCCGTCCGTTTGCCGCCATCTTCCCGTATAATGAGTTTAAAAATAGCTTTGCAATTGTTCTACGCCCACCACTATATTTAATTTTTTCGTCAACCCATTTATCAACATACTCGTCGAAAATTCCTCCCATAACGTAAAAATAGCACCCATACAAAACTTTTTCATATATAACATCATAATGCTTATGAAACAATTCATAGTCTGTCATTGTCATAACACATTCAAAATAAACTGGCTCTTCCACACCGTCAACTTCCACAGTGTCAATGTCACCGCCTTTATAGCGATAATCGCTTGATGTCAACCATTTAACACCGCCATACCGCATACTCCCACCACTCGCCACCGTGGGTAAATAACCATCTTTAAGTTTAAATTTAACTTTTATCCTTATAAAATAATACATTGAAGAATTCTTCACTTTAGCTGGGATGTCGCCCTTGAAAAAAAAAGGCTTCCCTACAGGATAAACACACCCTGAACTGCCGTGGAGCACGCTCGGGTATAAGCTGTTGACATCAAATGTTTTTCCTTTCCCCACCTCTCGACCCTGTATTTTTGGGTTTACATAGCACCACCCCCCTTTGTAACTTTTTCGTATAAATTCATCGGCGTTTTTTTCATCAAAGTATTCTGGTGTTTCAATGGCTTCTAAGTTAGGGAACCACTCGCGGTAATCTCTACCATAAAATGTCTTTTTAAATTCACTTAGCGCCGCCGATGATATTGTTGTCTTTGTTGTCACATCAAACATATGTCTAAGACTTTCAGCCAACACTAACAAGTCATTTTTCAAATAGTGTTCCTCACGTTCTGTAATCACACCACCTGCCTTTCTAAATCCTTTATATTCAATCGTGCTTTTTCGGTGGTCTGTATTAAAGGCCACGCCCATAGTCTCAATTGATAACGGTATCAGCTTGAGTGAATCTCGAATTGATATTATATTTTTGGGTGTGGTTATTGTGATATTAAACCACAATCCCGCGTCCGATATCACACATTTAAAAGTCTTTTTCTTTTTTCGAGGACCCTCGTAATATTTATATTTCAATTTATTCAATAAATATGAAACATAAAACTCACCATCAAATCGTAAATTGTGGTAATATATGACAACGTCCTCACCAATGTTTTCAAGATATGAAAACGTCTTATCAATGCTGTTATGAATAACACAAGATAAATCTGAAATATTGCAAACACCGCTGGCCCATACTTCAGTGTATTCTTGTCCGTCATACACAGTGGTTTCAAAATCTCCAACAAATGTCATAGTATCACCCCTATCAATCGGTTTGTGGTAATAACTCTAAAACCTTTCTTACAAATCTTTCTACACTTCGCGTGTATGATTGCGCGTCTGTTTCGTTGTATAATTCATCTGCTGTTATTGTCTCGCCCGCTTTTTCTGCCTCATCTATCAACCTCCCCGCAATTTCATTTCCATATACTTCTGCAATGCCCTCAAAAAAGTCAAGCAAGGTGGGAGCGCCCTCTGCCTTGCGATTGGATGTTGACTCAAAATCTCTTATATATGAAATTGTGTTAAAATAAATCAACTCATAAATGTTAGGCGGTGTCGGTGGTGACGGCTTTGTTTTAACCCCGAACGACTTGCCACGTGCATATAAACCCGGATAAACATCGCCTGTTTGTGGGTTGGGTTTAAAGGATTGCGCGTATATGTATGATGTGTCGTATTTTGCAGGTAACTTGATGTTCTCAGGGACGACATAACCAGATTTTCTAAGTCTTGATATGGTCTTTCTATATTTTTTTAATACTTCACCTTTGGCGTGCCCTCGTGAACGTCCCAACTTAACATATGTTTCAACATACTTTTTCGCCTGTTTCTCACTTATGTTTTCTGGGTATGGTATGTCACCGTATTTCTTTGCATATTTGTCTAAACTAATCATATCAATCCTAACCCCACACTATAACCAACCAAATAACATATTGTTGACAGCGCCAACATTATTAGTATCATTGCGTATAATGTTCTATCCATATTACACACCCATATTCCCTTTCCTTTACTGTGATTATATTATAGCCGGTCGATGTGTCGGTGGTGTTTTGTTTGTGTAAATCGTTTGTAAACTGATTCCGTTAATTATTATGTCATATTTGATTTTGTCAAGTGTTTGTCGAACGAATTTAAAAAGTGTTCATGATTTGTCGGTAATGGTTTAGTGTGGGTGTCGTTCATTATGTGTTCATGGTTTGTGCAGAATGTGTGTGTTTTGCCTCGTTACACCATATTATTTTTGTGCATGTTGCATAAATTCGTGTTTTGAATTTGGGGAAATGTAAACTTTTTATGAAAAATGTGTTTCTTAACT
>ENA-ORNG01002208-ORNG01002208.1-human-gut-metagenome-genome-assembly--contig:-NODE-2208-length-12163-cov-16.760984_pt1 | contig 12163 bp, 4 predicted proteins | sample MGYA00242113_ERZ509018 | MGnify/ENA primary metagenome ERZ509018 (study PRJEB26280, sample SAMEA2338711) | human gut metagenome | biome: human gut; feature: human-associated habitat; material: faeces... | reverse complement strand
CACAGAGGATTTGAAGCGGCTGGCCGCCGGCGGCGGGTTCTGCGTGCTGGTGTCCTCTCTCTACGGCGTCTACCAGCGGATCCAGGGCGTGGAGGTCAACGAGTCCTACGTGGACCTGGAGGTGAACGCCGGCATGCCCGGCCGGGTGCAGTCCTATTTTGACAACCCCAACACCTTCGCGGAGGTGCTGATCCTCCTGCTGCCCCTGGTGCTGGCGCTGATCCTCTGCTCCAAGCGGCCCATCTCCCGCCTGGCGGCCTGTGGCACCTTTGCCGTGGGACTGATCGCCCTGGGCATGACCTACTCCCGCGCCAGCTGGGTGGGCGGGGCCTGCGCCATGGTGGTGCTGGTGTTTTTGTGGAAGCCCAAGCTGCTCCCTGCCTTTGCGGTGCTGTGCGTGGTGGCGATCCCCTTCCTGCCGGACACCATCTGGAACCGCATCCTCACCATCTTCAGCCCGGCGGATACGTCCACCGCCAGCCGCATCCCCCTGTATCAGGCGGCACTGGAGGTCATCCGGACCTCGCCGGTCTCCGGCGCGGGCCTGGGCACCGCCGCCGTGCAGGACTACATCCGTGACTTCAACCTCTATCATGCGGAGGCGCCCTTTGTCCACGCTCACAACTTCTTCTTGCAGGTGTGGATCGAGGCGGGGCTTCTGGGCTTTGTGGGCTTTGTGGGGTCCATGCTGTGGAACATCAAGAAGGCGGCCCATACGGTCCGGCACTGCGCGCCCTCCGCTGCCCGCACCATCACCTGCGCCGGCGCGGCGGCCCTGTGCGGCGCCATGGTCTGCGGTCTGGCGGACTACCTGTGGAACTATCCCCGGGTGATGTGCATCTTCTGGTTCGTGTTCGCGCTGACCATTGCGGGGATCAAAGTCTGCCGCCGGGAGACGGAGGCGGCATGATGGAGGAGAGAGACATCCAAATGGAAGACCCGTTTGCGTTTCTGACACTGAATTTTCTGAAGAAGGCGGAGATCTTTCCCGGCTCCATCGGCACCTTCCGCTACCGGTTCCAGCGGACCGGGAAGGTGAACGACGGCTCGATCCAGGCTTGGGTCTATGAAAACATCTGCTTTGAGAAGGCCCGGCAGATCGAGACGGAGACCTTTCCCTGGACGGAGGAGGGCATGGCGTCCCTGCGGGCGTGGCTGAATGAAAAGCTGCGGGAGCGGGGAAGCGAGACCTACAGTGTCCGGGGAGGACGATAAAAGCGATCATATCTATGCGGCAGCCCGCGGAGAGATCTCCGCGGGCTGCCCTTTTGTACCGGGTTCGGCGCTTTTGGAAAACTTCTCCATGTGCGGAACATATCCGGCGCAGTTTTGGGTATGCTTACAGAAAATGCCCGTCTCTGCACGGGCGGAATTGGAGGAGTCAAGATGGAAGAGATCGGCATCACCCAGCAGTCCATCCGCGCGTTCCGGGAGTTCCTGCTGGAAAATGAAAAGGCGCCCGCCACAGTCCAAAAGTACGTGGGAGAGGCGGAGCACCTGCGGGAGTTTCTGGCGGGAGAGCCCCTCACCAAAAAGGAGCTCCTGGCCTATCGGGAGCACCTGCAGCAGCAGTGCGGCGCACGGACCGTCAACAACAAGCTCTCTGCCGTGAATGCATATCTGCTGTTCCTTGGGGCGGAGCACTGCCACGTAAAGCAGCTGAGAGTCCAGCGGCAGGCCTTTCGGGAGGAGCGCCGGGAGCTGTCGGAAGCGGAATACCGCCGTCTGATCGCCGCCGCCAGAGGGCGGAAGGACCAGCGGCTCTACCATGTGATGCTGACCATCTGCACCACGGGCATCCGGGTGAGCGAGCTGCGCTTCATCACGGCGGAGACCCTGGCGTCCGGCCGGACGGAGATCCGGCTGAAGGGAAAGAGCCGGGGCGTCCTGCTGCCGCGGGAGCTGGCACAGCGGCTCAGGCAGTACGCGCAGGCACGGGGCATCCGAAGCGGCCCGCTGTTCCGTACCAGGACCGGCATGCCTCTGGACCGCAGCAACATCTGGCGTGAAATGAAGACCCTCTGCCGGGAGGCCGGCGTGGCCCCAGAGAAGGTCTTTCCGCACAATCTGCGCCATCTGTTTGCCAGGAGCTTTTACGAGCAGGAAAAGGATCTGGCCCACCTGGCGGACATTCTGGGCCACTCGTCCATTGAGACCACCCGCATCTATGTGGCCGTCAGCACGCAGGTCCACGAGCAGATGCTGCAGCGCATGCGGCTGATCCTCTGAAAACAACATAATGACTATTCTGTTGTAAAACGACAAAAAATATTACCATACATACGTTAGAATATGTTCAGTATAAAACAAAGATAAAAGAAAATCAATGGATTTCTTGTCGAACCAGTTTTTCAGAAAATAGGCCGAAAAATTTTCATGCAGATTTTTTCTGCCCCGGCCAGTCCCGCCTGCCGTACGCTTTTTAAAAATACAACAGAATAGTCATTCCGTTGTAAAATATGGCTCTGCAGCTGCGGGAAGGAGTGGATGCGCTGTGGAAAGAGCTGCGGGAGTGGTCCTTCCGGATGCCCCTCCGGGGCAGGAGACCGGGGTGACTGTTTCTTGGGAAGAGATCTGCCGGTATCTGGACAGTCTGGCTGTCCGTGGCAGGCAGCGGGAGACGATCCAGGTCTACCGGCCCAAGCTGGAGGCATTTTTCCGCTTTCTGCCCCGGGACAGGCTGGTCACGGTGCGGACGCTGGAGGACTGGCGGCTCTCCCTGCTGAAGGCGGGCTACTCCCCCGGCACGGTCAACACCCACATCTCAGCGGCCAACGGCCTGCTGGCCTTTCTGGGCCGGCGGGACCTGCAGCTGATCGGCCAGCTGGACACCGGAGAGGAGATCCAGCCGGAGCTGACCAGGGCGGAGTATCTGCGCCTGCTGACCACGGCGCGGACCCAGGGACGGGAGCGCACCTATCTGCTGGTGAAGACATTCGCCCTGACGGGGCTGCGGGTCGGGGAACTGGATCAGATGACGGCAGAGGCGGTGGCGGAGGGCCGGGTCTCTGTCGCTGAGGGCGGCAGACGGCAGGAGGTCCCCATCCCGGCCTGCCTGCAGCGGGAGCTGGAGTCCTATCTTCACCGGACGGGGATCACCGCCGGCCCGGTCTTTCTCACCCGCAGCGGGCGGCCCATGCGGCGGACCCAGGTGAGCGGAGAGATCCGGACCCTGTGCCGGGATGCCCGGGTGGACGCGGAGAAGAGCAACCCCCGCTGCCTGCGCAGGCTGTATCAGGCCACGCAGGAGCAGATCCGGGCAGATGTGCTGTCGCTGGCGGAACAGGCCCATGAACAGCTGCTGGATGCGGAGCAGCGCACGGTGGGATGGGAGAACGGCGGCTGACGGCGGATGCCGCCGGAGAACGCGGAAGCAGACGCGGTGGCTGGTGCGCCTCCGCGGTGAAACGTTTTTGGGAGAGGTGAGGATTCATGCTGTACGAAGGCAAACGACTGCAGAAGGGAAAAGTGCCCCGGAAGCGAGGCATGCCGAAAAAAAGCGGCAGGCGCCTGCTCAGCGGCCTGCTGGCACTGGTGCTGTGCCTGACCCTGGTGCCGGTGATCTATGCGGATACGGTAGTGAGCGTGGAAAGCTGGCATGATGCCGGAGACTTTGAAGAGAAGACGCTCTATTGGGTGGACAACAACGACGAGGAAAGCAGGCGCCCCGCGGCGGAGGACTACCAGCCCCTGCTGTATTTTCGGATCGAGGGCGAGGATTGGAGAGCCCTGGAAGAGGATACCTGTTCCGACGTCGGCCTGTCCAGCGTTCCGCAGATGACCGTTGTGGATAACGGGAACAACACGTACACGGTCTCCGTTCCGGATCATACACTGCCGAAGACAATCATCCGTGAGGATGATTTCGGGACCGAAAGCGAGCCGCTTGCCGTGGAGTGGGCGCTGGGCCCCGCAGGGAGCGGCGGAGAAGAGGAAACGGATTACTTCGGCAGCTATATTCCCGTTGATGTCAACGAGGACAACGTGGAGGACTACCCCTCCGCGAAAGACCAGCTTGGCTGGTACTATGTGCTGACAGACGAGTTCAGCTTTGACGTCCAGCTCCGCCAGGGGGACCGGACCGCGGCGGAGGGCATCACAGATGCCCTTTATCGGACCTTCTTGTTCTCAGTGGATACGGGATATGATGCGACCACGGCTACATATCTGTTGGATACCATTCGTGAAGTGCTGGATGTCAATTCGGATGTGGGAGCGGACTCGGGCGATCCCAGCGGCACCATCACCATTTCCGGCCTGTGGAAGTACAACCTGGACGGCAGCCGCATCGAATATTCCGTGGAGGAGGCTTCGAACGGCGACGGCCGGCTGGACGCGGATGACAGGATCCCAGACAATGTGCTGGATGCGGGGGACTGGTTCCAGATCTCCTATGACAACTCCGGGGCGCCCAACGTGGGCTCTGAGGTGGACAAGGTCTACGACGGCGGCATCCTGTACCTGACCCTCACGGGCACCAAGGACTACTCCGCCACCAAGGTCTGGGAGGACCAGGCGGACTCCAGTCACCGGCCGGACGGTGAGCTGCAGCTCTGGCGCTACCGGGCCGGGCAGAGCTATACCACTGCCGCTCCCGTCCGGGACAACAGCGGCATTGTCATGACGATACCGCTCGACAAACAGAACACCCAGGAGATCGCCTTCGGGGACCTGCCCAAGTACGACGCGGAGGGCTACGAGTATATCTATGTGGTCCGGGAGTATCTCACCGGCGACGACGCCGGCCGCTACACCCAGGTGCTGGGCGCTGTGGATGCAAACGGCGATGTGTCGGATACCATCTGGGTGCTGGGCAGCAACGGCAGGCTGCAACAGCTGACCGGCGAAGAAGCCGATGGGAAAAGAGGGGACAACGATACATATCTCTACAACGAAGGAACCCTCTCCAACAAGCTCTCCGGCACGGTGACGGTGGATGCCACCAAGATCTGGAAGGCGGCGGCCTTCCAGTCGGAGCTGACGGACGTGCAGGTGGAGCTGACGCTCCAGTCCCGGCCGAAGGGCAGCACGGATGATGACGCCTGGGAGAATACCGACATCACCAAGACCCTGGGCGGCGGTGGAGAGAATGGGAGCTTTTCGGCGGAGAACCTGGGCGGGCTCTCCGTCAGCGAAAGCGTGCCCAAATACGACAACCAGGGCCGGGAGCTGGAATACCGCTGGGTGGAGTCGGCGGTCTATGAGGGAGAGAGTGAGAATATCCTGGAGGGCGACTCCTTCACGCTGACCAGCGGCGGCAGTCGTGGGGAAGCCCGGTATCAGGTGACCTATCAGCAGAACGACAACGGCACGGTCATCACCAATGCCGTCAGCAACCGGATCGACTACACGGTGGAGAAGGTGTGGCTGGAGGGCGTTGAGGAAAGGCCTGTGACCTTCGCCCTCTACCGCACCATCGGCGAGCAGTCGCTGACGGAAGACTGCAAAGTCCTCACGTTTGAGATGGATGCGGAAGGCGCGTTTGTAGAGGGTTCCATTGAACCCGGTGATGCGTACAACAACGAGATCGACAATGAGATCACCATCTCCGGTAAAAACTGGGAAGCCCTCCTAAACAGCCTCCCGGAATACGACGAAGAGGGCCGCCGGTATGAGTACCTGATCCTGGAAGAGGGCGGAAACCCCACCTACGAGACCACCATCGACAGCGAGACCGGCGACTACACCACCATTGTCACCAACGGCCTGGGCGCCGGCGAACGGATCCTGGTCCAGAAGAACTGGGTGGACGACAGCGACACCGCCCATCGGGAGCCGGTGGAGGTGACGGTATATGATCGGAACTCTGGAGAGCCGATCCGAAACGGCAGCGAAAACCTCACCGTTACACTGGGAGAGACTCAAGATGGGGAAGACCCCGTCTGGTACGAATGGGTCGCGCTCCCGGAGGACATCAAAGCAGCAGATGTCTATATCCGGGAGGCCGGGATTGGGACAGTCGGAAAAGTGGAGCTAAGCCAAGATGCGGACGGAAGCTTCCGCGACAAAGTGACTGGCGAAAACCACACCTACGAAGCCACCTATGACAGCGAGAACGTTGCAAACGAGATCGTGTGGACCGTCACCAACCGCCGTCTGGGCAACGTGGACCTGACCGTCGTCAAGGACTGGCGGGACGGCAACGGAGAGGGCGTGGACGCCCTTCAGGCAGCTATGGCGGGCACCGGCCTCACCCTGGCGGTGAAGCTGGTGATCTCCGCCAGCGATGGGACATATACCATCGGGGAAGATTATGTAAATCTTGGCGGCGAGGACGTTCCGATCAAGGATAACGAGGACCGGCCGGTTTCCTCCGTCCAGCCGATCCTCACTGCGGACGAGGAGTATCATGAGATCTATTTCCACAACCTTCCCAAGTACGACACCAACGGCACCGTGGTCCGCTACACGGTGGAGGAGGTCTGGCTGCATAACGGGGAAGAAATCGCACTGTCTGAACTTCAGACGATCTCCCCGGCCGTCTCCGCCCTGTGGAGCACCTATGCCCGGTCGGTGGAGGAGACCTCCTATGACGCAAACGACGGCGCACTAGAGAACGACACCCAGGAGATCACCCTCACCAACACCCGCACCGGCGTGACGGATGCCGTCTGGTACAAGGAGTGGCACGACGTCTACATGTATGAGGCCGGCAGCCGCCCGGACATCTACCTGGACATCTACCAGACCGTGCATACCAGTGAGACGGAGACAGAGACCCAGCTGATCTACCCCAGCTACCGCTGGACGGACGAGGGCCTGCTCCCGCCGGAGACAGAGGAGCCTGATGCTGGCGGAGATGCCGGCGGCTCCGAGGGCGAGGTATCTGAGACACCGGCCGAAGCGTCTGGAGACACGGCCCAGCAGTATGTCTGGCAGGCCCTGCTGGAAGACCTGCCCAAATACGACCCGTACGGCTTTGAGATCGTCTACTCCGCGGTGGAGCGCACCAATGTGAACGCCTCCGAGTTTGACTACGCCATCGCCGAATACTGGTGGGAGGGGACCCGTCTGGGCACCCGGAACGAGGCTGATACAGAGAGCGAAGACGCATACACAGCGCATACCACGGCTTTGACAGGGCGGCAGACAGAAGATTATGCCAAATACGCCCTGAACGCCGGCGGCACCTTTGTCAACCGCCTGGACAAGCCCCTGACCATCGAGGGACGGAAGCTCTGGACCAACCTGCCCGCCGGCTATCCGGCGGAGGACCTGCCCGCCGTGACCTTTGCCCTGTACCAGCGGGAGCGGGGCGGCGCGTATGACTTTGACGCGGAGCCCATCGCCACGCTGACCATCAGAGACTGGTCCGGGCTGAACAACTACACCTTCCAGATTTTGTATGAGGGAGAGAACATCATCGGCAACAGCGACGGAGAGGTCCGGCCGGAAACTCCGGACCAGCAGCGTCTCCCCAAATACACGCCGGAGGGCCGCCTGTACGAGTACACCCTGCGGGAGACCGGCATTACAGACACCGGCGGCGCCTCCCTGGTGGATGACGAGAGCACAGACACGGACATCCCCCTTTTCGAGATGCGCCAGCCCTCCAACACCTTCCAGGCGGAGAACGTGTACAACAGTCCCACGGGCAGCCTGTCGGTGAAGAAGATTTTGGAGCTGCCCACAGGCGAGGAGGATGTCCCCATCGCCTATCCCGCCGTGCGCTTCCATCTGTACCGTACGTATACCAAAAACAGTGGAGAGACGTCTGAACAGGAGCTGGTGCAGACCATCACATGGTCTTCCCAGGAAGTGCAGGAGGCCTATCAGGAGCAAGGACAAGCGACCGTGGAAAAGACCCTCACCTTTGAGGGCCTGGCTCAGTACGCCCCCAACGGCTCGGAATATGTGTATCAGATCGAGGAGGACCAGGATTTCCTGGGCGGCTATGAGACCAAGTGCGGCCGGGGTGATCTGGAAGAGAATGAGATCACAGGCGGCGGATATATCGTTGGCGGTCTTCTGCCGCACCAGCCCGAGGGCGAGGCTGACGCCACCTTCTGGAACCGGCGGGAGGAACCCCAGACGGAGTTCGTCACCCTGACGGGCACCAAGGTCTGGCAGGACTTTGACGATGCCTTCGGCCTGCGGCCGGAGAGACCTTACGTGTATGTAGAAGAAACAGACGAATGGGTCCCTGTGATCCGGCTCTCCGTGACCCGTCGTGCCGCCGCCCAGGAGGGGCAGGAGGCCCCCGGCATTACGGAGACCCTGGAAGAGGGCACAGACTACACCGTCACATGGACCCAGGAGGACGACGTCACATGGACCTATCAAATCTGGGGCATAGGGGACCCGGGCATTGAAGATCCTCAATATCCCGCCGAGCCCGGAGAACCCGAAACTCCGACTGATACTCAGACGGATCCCGCCCCGACAGATCCGGGCGTGAGCGAGCCTCCCTCCACGGGAGAAAATGACCAGAGCGAAACTCCCACGGCAGCGGAGGGAAACGACCAGACCGCGGGTTCGGAAGAGAAGACCACGCAGCCTCCGGAGAGCAGCCTCAGCGCCGCCAGCCTGCACAGCGATCCGGCGGATGCGGGCGGCTCCGGCAGCGAAGCGGACACGACGCCGGGAGACGGCTCTGATATCACACCGGACCCGACGGAGGACCCGGAGACCGATCCCGGGGAAGAACCCCCCGCATCGGCTCAGACGGAGCTGGAGAAGTGGGCCCCCAACGGTGCCCGGTGGGTGTACTCCGTGAAAGAAGAGCTGAACACTGATCTGCCGGATGATCTGGAAGAGCAGTATGAGATCTATTTCAATGACCAGACGGCGGGCGAAGCGTCCGTTGGGGATGACACCATCACCATGGCGAATCTGACCAACTCGCTGGAGACCTCCGCCCGCTTCGAGAAGAAGTGGGTGGGCAGTGACGGCCAGCCGATCACCGCCGACTACATGGGCCTGGGTGAGATGTCCGTGACCTTCACGCTGTACGTCAAAGCGGGAGAGGACGGAACATGGCAGCCGGCGGAAGAGTATTTTGAAAATATGGATTCCGGCTTATATAGCCAAATTTTTGGTGAGGACTATCAATTTACACAAACGCTGGAGAACCGCCACATCTACGACTCCTGGACCGGCACATTCCAGCATCTGCCCCGGGTGGTGAAGGTCAATGATAAGATCGTGGAGCTGTCCTATCGTGTGGCGGAGACACAAATCACATACGGAGATGGGCAGAAGGTTACGATTGCGGTTATCCCCAGTGATGATTCAGACTTCACCTATGAAATAACAGGCGATACCGGAGGGGTCTTCGCTGGAGTTGAAGACTTCTATACGGAATCCAACAATTCGATCGTTATCACCAACCAGCTGGCGACGACCTCGCTGAAGGTGCAGAAGGTCTGGGCGAACGACCGGAACAACGCCTACGACACCCGCCCCGACACGGACGAGGAGGGCATGACCTGGGAGACCAGCTTCCTGATCCAGCGGACGACAGCGGCGACTCCGGCCGAAGAAGACTGGCAGGCAGTCCAGGTGACCGGCGACGGCAACGAGACGCAGGACCTGGTCGTGACGCTCACCGGGACGGACACGGACGGGACGCTCCAGGCTCCGGCGAGCATGACGATCCCCGGCCTGCCGCAAAAGGCGCCCGATGGAGAACGTTATTTTTACCGTGCCGTGGAGCTCCAGCCGGAGTACAAAACGGCAGGAGAAGAAGCATCTTTGCATGACTATATAGTTGAAAATGAGGGCCAGTACAACACCGCCTACACCGCGACATATGCGTATGATGATGGATCCACAGGTGGAGATCCCGACAATGGATCCGCAGAAGAGGGCTTTATCACCAAGGTGACCAACACCATGAGCACCACCAAGGTCTACGCCAGCAAGAGCTGGGAGCCCGCCGAAGAGACCGGCGTCCCGGTCACGCTGAAGCTGCAGTACATGACCGCCCCGGCTGCAGAGGGCGCAGAGGCGACCTGGCAGGAGATGGCTTCCGTAAAAGTGACGGTGGATGGGACGGAAGAATCCTCTCCCTCCAAGCCCTATTACGAGTACGAGGCATGGGAGGCCGTCTGGGAGGATCTCCCGCTCCGGATGCCCGGAAGCTACCTGGGAGAAAATGGGACCACCCAGTACCGCGTGGTCGAGGAGACCAGCGGCAGCTATGTCCTGGTGAACAGCGATACAGGAGAAGTGCTTGGCGAGGATGGAAAGACGACCTATCCCGAATTCCAGTTCACCAACAAGGCCATCACCTCCCTGACCGTCCTCAAGCAATGGCATACCACAGCGGACAAGATCGCGGACAGCATCACCGTCCAGCTCTGGCGGACCACGAATAAGAATTTGGTGGGACAGACAGAGGGCGATGTCGAGAAAGTCGCGGGTAAGACAGCGATCCTGTCCGCCGCCAACAACTGGAAGGCTGTGTTCGATCAGCTGGACAAAGTCAATGAGCAAAACGAGAAGTACTATTATTACGCCATAGAAGAAGGAGACTCCGGCAGCGGGATCGAGGTGAAATACGACCACGGTGAACCGGACGAAAATACGGTGGCCTTCACCACGACCATCATCAACAAGGGCTTCACGGACATCACGGTCACCAAGACGTGGCAGGATGACAACGACGCCCAGGACCTCCGTCCGGATACGCTGAAGCTGACGCTGTACCGGAAAACGGCAGTGACAGAGCAGGAGAAGGTAGACGAGGTGACCCTGTCCGCGGAAGAAGCCCAGAGCGGGAATTCCAATGTCTGGACATATACCTTCCAGGATCTCCCGGACACGGACGAAAATGGAAACCTCTATACCTACCGGGTAGAGGAGGAGCCTGTCTCGGGCTATACCGAGTCCCGGACAGATGATTTGAATCTGGTCAACACCCTGGGGGACGAGGACACGGAAGTTCAGATCCAGGGCGAAAAGACCTGGGTGGGAGACGACCCGGCAAAGCGCCCGGCATCCATCATCGTGATCCTCCTGCAGAACGGCACAGAGGTCAAACGGCAGGAGGTCCAGCCGAACGAAGACGGCAAGTGGACCTACGATTTCGGCAGCTGGCCTGTCTACGACGACAGCGGCCGGGCCTACACCTACACGGTGCAGGAGGAACCGGTCGATGGCTACGGCACCCAGGTGAATGGCTATGACATCGTCAACGGCCAGGGCGGCCTGACCGTCACCAAGCAGGTGTACAGCGGCGACAAGACGAGGGAGTTCCGCTTCACGGTCACCCTCAGTGACAAGACCGTCAACGGCACCTATGGAGACATGACCTTCGCCGACGGCGTGGCGGAGTTCACCCTGAAAGACGGGGAGAGCAAGACTGCCGCAAGGCTGCTCCCCGGTATCCGCTACACTGTGACTGAGGAGCGGGTGAGCGGCTACGGCATCCGCATCGAGGGCAGCAACCCCGGCACGATCCCGTTCGGGGACACGGCGGAAGTGCTGGTCATCAACTACGATGACACCACCCCGCCGCCGGATCCCAAACCGGACCCGGATCCTGATCCAGACCCGGACCCCACGCCGGATCCTGACCCTGATCCGGATCCGACACCCGACCCGGATGAGACGCCGGACCCCGACATCCCGGATACGCCGGATGAGCCGGATACGCCGAATGAACCGGGCACCCCGGAGGAGCCGGACGACTCCGTCCACACAGGTGATGATGCCCAGCTTGCGCTGTATCTGACACTGCTGGCGGCATCGCTGGCCGGTGCGGCGGCAGTTATCTTCCTGGGCCGGAGAGGCAGAAAGAAAGAGTAACAGGCGATTCTGACAGAAAAAGCAGAGCCGGGGGACACGATTTTCGTGTCCCCCGGTTTCCGGGCAGGTTTAGATTCAGATGAGAAACCCACTTCCACACTTGACAGCGGCCAAAAAATTCCGTATAATAGACTACGCTGTCGCGAGGGCAGGGAAAGCTCTTAGAGGCAGACATATCCGGGTGTAGCGCAGTTGGTAGCGCGCTTGGTTCGGGACCAAGAGGCCGTGGGTTCAAATCCCGCCACTCGGACCAAAAATCCGCTGATTTCTGGTGAAATCGGCGGATTTTTTGCACTTTTTTGAGGACTTCATTTTTGCTGACCCATTTTTGACCCATTTTCTGACCCATTAACGGATTAAACTGTACCCAAGAAAATGGACACGAGGGATTTGACCCACGGCCCCGATTGGT
>ENA-ORNG01002203-ORNG01002203.1-human-gut-metagenome-genome-assembly--contig:-NODE-2203-length-12171-cov-18.528062_pt1 | contig 12171 bp, 14 predicted proteins | sample MGYA00242113_ERZ509018 | MGnify/ENA primary metagenome ERZ509018 (study PRJEB26280, sample SAMEA2338711) | human gut metagenome | biome: human gut; feature: human-associated habitat; material: faeces... | reverse complement strand
CGAGTCAGAGTCGTAGGTGCTGCCGTTACACAATTCCCCAATCGAATCAACGAAAAATATTATAACGCGGCCTGCAAATCTTGTCAATCCTTTTTTTCCAATTTTTTCGATAAGCCCTGCAAGCGGTAAGGGCAGACGGGACAGATAGCCCCGCGACCGAATCAGATTAGGATCAGCGCATGCCCGCCGCCTCCGCATGAAAAAGCCACGCGCAGGAGGAGCAGCACGCATACCGCACCGGCCACGCATGCGGTGAACAGGATGATGCATGTCCGCATGACATGGCGGACTCCTCTCGTGCGGCTGTCAAGAAAAGGATAGGGATACGGGCTGTTTTCTCCGCTGAGATTGCCATGCTTTCCAGCGCGCAAAAAAATGAAGATCAGGTAAAAGAGGGGAATCAGCGGAAAGAGCAGCGCATCCCACAACCGCAGCGCCTGTTTGCCCGGACCGCAAAGGAGCCAATAGGCCAGGACAAGCCAGGGAACGATGTAATGGATGATCAGGTTATCCGTAAGAAGGATGGAGAATTCGCGCGTGCGGGGCATGCGAAGAACGCCCCTGCGCACGTTGGGCAGGAGCAGAATATGGAAAACGGTAAACGTGAGCATGATGCACATCATGAGGATGAATTCACAATGAGGGATGAGCGGTGAAAGCACGCGGCTGGCATACAGGCGCGGCGCCACGACAGAAAAATATAAAAGCACGAAAAGATTGCTGAGATTGGTATAGTAACAGAAAAAATCGCGGCGGCGCCGATGGGCATAGAAATCCTTATGCATGGTCAGGCCGATCAGGCAGAATACCACGATCAGCGCGCTGAAGACCGCGCCGACGCGCCCATACAAAGCTTCCGGGATGATGCCAAGCACGAAAACCGCCTCCAAAATCGTTTTGCATTTTCAGGAGCTAGCATGCGGCGGGGCGATTGTTTTTATCCATTATTATGAAAAATTTTACGTCACGGAGGAAAAGCGAGGAAAGGCGCCCAAAGCAGGCAATTTCTTGATCATGTTCACGGACATGCATTGCGCATGGAAAAACCGCATGGTAAAATAACCCTGACAGGGGGGATATGCGTTGGAATTACGGGTGCTCAAATACTTTCTGATCGTAGCGAGGGAAGAAAACTTCACAAGGGCCGCCGAACTTCTGCATGTGACACAGCCGACGCTCTCACGCCAGATTGCCCAGCTGGAAGAAGAGCTGGGCATCCAGGCGTTCAGGCGGGGCAATCATCATATTGAGCTGACCGAGGAGGGGATGCTGCTCAAGCGGCGTGCGCAGGAGATTGTGGATCTGGCGGAGAAAACGCAGCGCGATTTTGTGCGGCAGAAGGAAGAAATTGTGGGGGAAATCTCCATCGGAAGCGGGGAATTGCGCGCGATGGATGATTTTGGGCGGCTTCTCGCCGGATTCATGGCACAAAACCCTCGGGTGCGCTTTTCCCTGTTCAGTGGCAATGCGGATCATATCAAAGAGAGAATTGAAAACGGGACGCTGGATTTGGGGCTGCTGTCTATGCCGGTGGATCTGGCAAAATATGGATTTCTGCGCTTTCCGGCCCGCGAGGAATGGGGGATCCTGACGCGCGAGGATTCCGCATTGGCGGAAAAAAATTGCGTCACGCCCGAGGATCTGGTCCATGTTCCCCTGATGATGTCGGGCAGGACGTTGGTGCAGCATGAACTGGCCAACTGGTTTGGCGACTGTTTTGATCATCTGAACATTGTATTGACATACAATCTGGTCTACAACGCGGCTGCGCTGGTCAAGGCGGGCATGGGATGCGCGCTGTGCATCCGCCTCAATTGCAGCTACGACGGACTGACGTTTATTCCGCTCTCGCCGGTGGTCGATCTGGGATCAGCACTGGTCTGGAAAAAACATCAGGTCTATTCTCCGGCCGTTTCGGCGCTGCTTGCGTATATCAAAAAATGGATGCTTGCCCAGAACGCTGTTTCATCATGAAAAAAATGAGACATGCGAAAGCGATACAGGAAACGGCATTTTTCTTATTATGAGGAAGGCTTTTAAGAAGCAGGTTGTCAAAGAGGGAAAGAAGAAGCTTATTTCAACGGGAGGATATATTTTTAACAAAAAATGCAATCCTTAAAGAATTTTTCCATGTTAAAGGTGATGATAGATTTTACAACATAAACTTCATACACAGAAGTGCACCGTGGAAAATGAAAAGATAGCACAGAATAAACTCGATCTGGTATCACAGTACCAGACCGAGTTTTTTGCAGCCGAGAGCGCGAAAAACAAACTGATATAAGTAAACGTCAACCCTACGGAGTCAGATAAAGCAAAAGGCAGACAAGATCTGCCAATAAAAATCAAATGGAAAGTTTAATCGCGCTCACAGTGCCAGAAATAAAGTTGTTCAGCATGATGAAAGCGTGCAAAACAGCGCACAAAGTGTTGGCTCATCTGCTCCGGCATATACCTGTAGATTCATACCGGAAACCTCCAGAAGTCGGTGATAGGAAAAAACGGATGGATGCCATGCAGTTCCGCAAACTCCGGAACTCGCTGCGTCGGTAGTCTGCGATGCGCTGTGTCCACAATGCCAGCTGCGGATCTGCATTCAATTTTTGCAGTCCATGCTCCATGACGGAGTCACGCCCATCCTTCTAACCAACCTGGTTAAACTCTGACGAAGTCGGATAGGACGTTGGTTTATTCTCGCATGGTTTTAGAGTACTGTATTATGTCAGGGGGGATGGATCCCCAGCCGCCAAACAGCGGTTTTTATTATCCCGTTTTCCGCGGTAGCCCCTTATGTTTAAACCTTGGTAATGTTTGTTACCGGGTAAGCGTGTACGAGATTGACAGATTGGCATCTGTGTCAGAAAGATTTTCCACGGTGATCTCAAACTCACCATCGTAAGGAGCGGTAAAGGTAATGCTCCCAGTCCCTGTTTCCAGAGTATAAGGCCAGTTTTCTCCCGAACTTGTGTTACGAATGTTGATTTTAATTGCGTTACTTCCTTCATTTTTGCACTCAAGCACAAATGTATCGCCTTGTTTCCAACTTCCGACACCAAGCGTTACTGGCGCATCTTTCGCAAGTGATATAAAACTATCTCCTGTGTCATCGAGAATGTTTTTTGAATTATCATTCTGAACTTCAACTAAAGTTAAACCATTATAATTAGAAATGAACCATACATCACTTGAATTAGTCTCATTAGTAACATCCACCATTTGCAGGTTACAATCAGAAATGAAGTGTACGTCGCTTGAATCAACCTCACCAGTCACATCCACCTTCTGAAAGTTACCGTCTACGTCAATCAGAACTGCGTCACTCCGGCTAATATGTGAGCCATTATCATTAGTTGCAGTAGCGGCAAACGCCGTAGTTGCACCAGCAATCAAGACAAGTGCCAAAATACAGGCCCCAATAGATATCTTTTTGAATTTCATAATTGCTTCATTCCTTTCTGAAATTGCATTGTTCGTATATACAAATGCGAAAAGCAATTAGTCCTCCCAATGCACCGTTCCCTGCTCAATTTGTTTCAAAATTTCAGCCCATTCTTCGGGCGTAAACTTGGACTCATCATCATGGCTAACAGAAACCAGGGTAATATCCATTGATTGTGCATTTTGCGTGGTACCATTGACATCCATGTGCGCCATATCCTCGATGTTTGTTACCCTGTTATCTGCCTGATTACCTTCTTCCCCCACACGCTGTACCAGAGTGGTATTTCCAATTTCCACAGCTTCCATATCCCCTACCTCTGCGGTAGAAAATCCAAGTCCCATTAGTTCCATATTGTCATCAGTCCTTGCGGCAGCAAATGCCGTAGTTGCACCAGCAATCAAGGCAAGTGCCAAAATACAGGCCCAAATAGATGTCTTTTTGAATTTCATAATTGCTTCAATCCTTTCTGAAATTGCATTTTTGCCAAAATGGTTCCATAAAGCGGACATACCGTTTCTCCGTTCCTCCATTTTAATTAACATCAGCGCATAGGAGGAACGATTTTTTACACCCGTCATACGAATAACCCAGGCATCACAAGACAATTCCGTGTCCCGGTTGGCAAGGACATACATCCCCCAAACCAGCGGATTAAACCAATGGATGCAGAGCACAGCAGCAAAGAGAATTTTTGTGATTGCGTCAAAACGACGAATGTGGACATATTCATGGGTCAGCACATACTGCAATGCAGCCTGGTCATTCCGATCAAGTTTTTTTGGCAAGAGGATCACCGGATGCAGGATGCCATAGGTCAGCGGAGAAGAAATCAAATCAGAGCTTCGCACCTCAATGGGGCGGACAATCTGGTGTGCGTTCAACCACTCTCGGATATACGGCGTATTGTCAGGGACAGACATTCTGAACTTCCGCATACTCCGCAGATAGGAGATGGAAAAATAGAGCGCCAATAGCAGTACGCCAACCAGCCAGAGTATCACAAAGATGGAAATACGCTCTGCTGCAGGACTTGAGACAACTGCACCAGTATCATAAGCGTGTCGGCTCTCCCCTGGTATGGGGAATCCGATATTTCCAGAGGGCAATTTTTGAACCACATCTGAAAAAACATCAAGGTCGATATGGATCTTGAAAGGCATTGGGATAGAGAGTGGCAGGAGCAAGCGCAGAGCTGCGATCATCCACAACGCTAAAAAGGTTGTTTTAGGCAAACGATGGATCGCCAATGCGCGGATAACCACAATGAATAAGATCAATACTCCTCCGGCCACGCTCATTTGAAATAGGCTCATGCGTTACCCCCTATTCCAATTCAGCCACCATCCGGCGCAGATTTTCAATTTGTGCCCTGGATAGTTTTTGACTGCCCAGCAAAGCGGCAAACAGTTTATCAGGGGAACCGTCAAACAGTTTGCCAATCAGTTCCTCGGCCTCCGCCTCTTGCACAACCTCTTTTGCAATCAGCGCATGGCACATAAAGTTGGGTTCCCTGCGCTCAATCGCACCTTTCGCGATACACTTTTTAATCACGGTGTAGGTGGTGTTCATGTTCCAGCCAATTTCCCCTTTGAGAATATCAGAAATTTGTTTTGCGGTCTTATCACCTTCTTTCCATAGTACATCCATGACTTTTAGCTCGGAATCAAAGAGCTTAATTGCCATACAATCAAATCCTTTCTCTGAACTATTGCAATAGTTTACGTTATTATACTACCACAATAGTTTCGAGTTGTCAACACTACTCCAATAGTGCAATTAAAAACATTTTATGAACATGAAATTATTTAGTCGGTAGTATGAACTGTATAGTCGTTTAAATAATAACACCTGAAATGTAAAAGTGTGTTTTAAATTTATTTCTACACCACTGTAGAACTATTGACTATTCTACAAACTTGTAGTAGAATTAACTTATCCAAAGTAGACGTACTTTGGATAAGGAGGAAATGTTTATGGATCGATCCCAAAAACTATCAGATACCGAATACGAAATTATGGAGGTGCTGTGGAACTCGGAAGCCCCCATGTCTGCTTCACAGATATTGTCGTACTTTGCCGAATATCGCAATAAGGATTGGAAAGCTCAAACATTAGCAACATTTCTGTCACGTTTAACCCAAAAAGGTTTAATCACATCAAAAAGAGAGGGCCGTGTGCCTTATTATTGGCCGATCAAGACGTGTGAGGAATATCATAAAAGTAATGCACAGCGAATCTTAGATACACTGTATGGTGGATCGATCAAGAATTTCTTCGCAGCACTTTATGGTGGCTCCCAGATGTCAGAGGAAGATCGTGAATCTTTGAAAGAATGGTTGGACAATCAGTAATAACGGAGGAATTTGTATGGTAACTTACTTGCTTAGTACTCTGTTTTTTCTGAATTTAATTGCCAGCAGCGTGTACCTGCTTTTCAAAACTTTGCTCGTTTGGGCAAAAAACGGCGTGAATGAGCGTTTCCGCTATATTGGGTGCATCGCTGTCATGGTGTTGTTCTTGATTCCATTTTATCAGGTCTTGCCGATCTCTTCTGCAACAAAAGATATACCATTTCAAACAGGCGAATACTTGGAAGGCATTAGCAGCGTTATTCCAAAAGACGAAGTAGTCCAACAGAATACTTCCATCAATGAAAGCAACAGCATGAGAACGAGCGGTTTTCGCTTGGATGTTCAGACACAGGAAAAGATTTTAGTTGTTTGGTCTGTTGGTATGTCTGCTCTTGCATTATGGTATATTGCTGTATTGTTAAGATTCCGTAGGAGACTATCCAAAAAGCAAACACAGCCTGTTTGTGGTGAGTTACAGCGAATCGCAAATCACTGTGCAAGCGAATATGGAATCCGGCAAATACCAATTCTCAGAGTATCGCCATATGTACAAAGTCCGGTGATGATTGGTTTTTTCAAGCCGATCATTGCAGTACCTGCTGACGGACTTCCGCCAGCGGATATACAAATGATTCTGAAACATGAACTGGTGCATTTTAAACGCCGTGATTTGTGGTGGAAACTTCTGGGCGTCGTAATACAGACGATTCACTGGGTCAACCCTATTGTGTGGCTGCTCTGTAAAGACTTTGAATTTTATGCCGAGACATCCTGTGATGCTCAGGTAGTTCAGAATCTTGACCATGAGGAACGTAAACACTATGGATACCTTTTGATTTCGTATTCCAAATTTCAACACAAATTGAACTCTACGCCGGGGATTTCTTTTACATCCTCGCGCGAAAAGCTGAAAAGGAGAATTTGCATTATGCTGAATGGAAATAAGTCCAAAAAACTGATCGCTACTGCGCTTGTTTGCGTATTGGGTGCAAGCAGTTTTGCGCTGTCCGCATTTGCTGCCGAGGCGCAAAGTAATACTCCGCAGACGATCAACGGAATTGTTGCTGGCAAGGATGTGTCTACAACTTCCAGTGACGAGCTCCTCACCGGTGAAACGCAAACAGATATTCCCTTTGCTCAAAGCATCAATCCGAACGACGGATATGATCTCAAGGCCAAGGAGGAGGTCTCTTTTTCCGATATGATTACCAGTATGTCAAAGGTTCCGCTTGAAATTCCTGATGAATTCAGGCAGGCTGTGGCAAACGGAGAAGTCACTCCTTTGCAACCGGAAGATGGAGTTGAAGTAGAGATTTTTGATGCTAATGGTGTTAAGGTAAGCCTCAACGCTAACATGGAACAGTAAGTGTTTTACGACCACGGAAAATATTTATATAATGGGAGCAGTATTATTCTGCTCCCATTTTTTATAGAAAAGCCTGTTTTGCAGGTAACTGTATGTATTCAAGGAATTATGTTTACAGAGAAAAAGAAATATATTAAGCAATAAAATGTTTTCAAATCTCAAACTTATGTAATAGCCGAATATGCCTCTGTTGAGAAAAGTACCGGGCACTGTTGTGTCCGGCATTTTCTTGTATGCTATCTTTCGATTTTATAACCAACCCGGAAAACAGTCTTAATATAGATTGGATGTTTTGGATCAGACTCCAACTTGCCCCGCAGGCGCCAGATCGTGTTGTCCACGGTATTGGTGCCTAATTCGCAGTCCTCGCCCCAGGCCGCATTATAGAGCTGCTCCCGGCTGAATACGCGTCCAGGGTAACGGGCCATACAATAGAGGATGGAGAACTCTCCATAGTTCAGGTGGATCTCTATATCTTGCTTCATTACCCGACGCTGCTCTGGAAATATCATAATATCGCCCAGAGTCAGAACGGAAGGCTCCAGGTCAGCAGCATGAAGGATTTGAACATTCTTACTCTGTAAGGCTTCTATGATGGAGTGAAATATACTTCCATCCGGGTCGGAAGTACGAATGACGATTAGTTCTTCCATACTGTTTACCTCCAATTAGGTAGAAAAGAAGGGCGGCAGCACTCCTTGCTGTCGCCCCTTGTCTGCTCACCAGCAAAGACAGACGGGGCTGTCAACGGCGGGCGCAGCCCGTTCATCTTGACCGGTGAGTGGCTCGGCCGACTTTGCTATCTGCATTTAACTACTTACTTCAAAATGAACATCATGAGAAATTCATTCAATTTCAACACCAGTTAAATTTCCCTTTTTATCATAGACCGTATGAACTACGATTTCTCCGCCATCTTCCGAAGATAAGGTGAACACATCGCCCTGTTTGTTTTTATCTATAAATGTTTTCACCAGTTGATTGTTATAATAGATATTCCCCAATCCGTCGCCACTCTCATACCGGATTCCAAATTCTGCGTATTTTTTCATCACTTCTGCGAAACTTGTTCCATCATTGGAGTTGGAAAAGCCCGAAGCCGTGGTGGTGGATGGTCCATCGGACAGATAGTCGTCCATATCCCGACTATCAAACACCTCCTGGCTATCCTTTTCAATTTTGATAAGTTTACCGAAAGGATCGACGCTACCGTCGCCATTATCGATTACAGAACGGACGGTGTGGACATCTACCGTGCCCTTTTCGTTGTAATATTGGCAGAGGACAGAAGATGCACCGTCGCCAGCGTCTACACCATCCCAGAACAATCTGACCAAATCGCCTTGAAACAACATATTTCCGCTTTCATCAAATGAGATGCCATAATCTCCATATAAATCCAACATTTTTTTCTGTGTTAGCTCATCCGATTCCGTCGAATTAATATCCATTGAGACCTCAACGGTTGTGTCAATTGGACCTGGATTCATAGCGAGCAGAACGTCCTCTTGACCATCCACCGTTTTGGAATACTTCACGCCATTCTTAATATCCTGCAGCATTTCCTCATACATGGCGATGGTTTCATCAATCTTTTCCTGTGTCCAAACAATTTTCTTACCGTTTCCAGTTCCTGTTGCTCCGAGTATGCTTTGGAGTTCTTTTTTCTCGTTTTCAAGCCATTCTTTGTATTCCTCATACGTCCACCATTCTACTTCCGGCACAGGATACTTTTTCAGATATTCAGATTCTTCCATCATGCTGCCATCTCCAAGGACATAGTAGGTTTTTCCATCTTTGGTATATGTGCTTTCAATTCCTGCAAGGAGAGTTGTGGAGTTATCTTTGCTGGATTCTACCTTTGCGGAAGTCGCAAAGGCGGTAGTGGTTCCAACAACAATCAATGCTGCCAGAGCGATAGAGAAGATGGTTCTTTTTTTGGTTTTCATAATTGCTGTCATCCTTTCTTCAAGGGCATTTTTACTAAAATTATTGCATAAAGGGGTAATTCCGCTTTTTATTTCTTCCATACCAATCAAAGTTCGTGCATAAGAGGCTTTTGTGTTTTCTCCAAACAAGTGGAGAACGGTTTCATCGCAGGATAATTCAATATCTCGATTAGCAAGAACATACATTACCCACACAAAAGGGTTAAACCAATGCACACAAAGAGCAATCAGCAGAATTAGCTTTGTTATGGTATCGAATCTTCGTATATGCACGAACTCATGTGCTAAAACATATTGCAGTGTCTTTTCATCGTTCCAGTCTGTTGTTTTGGGCATCAAGATCACCGGCCGAAGGATACCAAAAGTGAGTGGTGCTGACACCAATTCGGATTGTCGAATTTGAATAGAACGCTTAATGTGATGGCTGCTTAACCAATTACGTGTAAAATCATTGTCTATCGGCAAAGATGTTTGAAATTCTTTATAACATTTCCAGTAGGTTATCGAGAAAACAACCGCACATATTAGTGCTCCGATTGCCCAGATGATTGGCCAAATAGGAACAGCGACTTCAGAGTGGGAAATATAATTGGGGGCAGTAGTCATTTGTCCTTCTTGAATGGCCGGACCCAAAGTGGTAACTGCCGTATCTCCTACATTGCTTATGTTCGGCTCTTTTTCCCCAAAAAACGTATATATACTGAACGCAGAAGGGGCAGAAAATGGAATGAGTAATCGTGCAAGTGTAATTCCCCAAAGTACCATAAAAGTCTTTTTAGGTACTCGATAAATGACTAAGGCGCGAATGACTGTAACTGCTAAAATCATTACTGCGCCAGCAAAACTCATATGCAGCAGGCTCATACTCATCACCTCATTCCAAATCACCGACAATCTTTTTCAATTTGTCGATCTGCTCGGCAGACAGTTTTTTCCGGCTTAATAAAGCCGCAAACAGTTTATCAGCCGAACCGTCATAAATTTTGTTGATAAGTTCGTTTGTTTCTGCTTCTTGCACGTCCTTCTTTGGAATCAACGCATGGCACATAAAGTTGGGTTCGGTTCGCTCAATCGCTCCTTTTTTGATACACCGCTTAATCAGGGTGTAAGTTGTATTAACATTCCAGCCCAGTTCATCCGTCAATGTTTTCGCAACATACTTTGCGGGCTGATCGCCTTCTCTCCAAAGCACATCCATTACTTTCAATTCAGAATCGAACAGTTTGATTTCCATAAAATCATCCTCTTTCTACGCAAGTAATAAGACTGTAGTAGTATCATCGTTGATATTATAATACTACAGTCTTATAAAAAGTACAAGAGCATTTTATTTTTACTTTGTGAATTTTTTGTAAAACAAAGTAAAGAAGTTTCAAAAGCGGTTCGCAAAAGGTTTTACACCACTGCAATTAAGCATTGCAATGAACTGTTATTTTTCACAGTGTATTTGTTTGTGATTATGGTTACACTTCAGCCTGTTGTTATTGACAGTTTGTTTGGGCTGGGATGATGCGGTTTTCTTCACTGTTAGCCCTGCCGTATCTGACTTCTCCGGCTCGGTTGTCTGGATGGTTGAATGAATTTATCTAATCCAGGTAGGAACGGAAACCAAATGTGTAGAAATATCCCCGAAACAAAGCGCCGGACGCAGAGGCATACAGCCCGCGCGTCCGGCGCTTTGCATTGTAAGAAAAGAGTAGCGCAGTACGGTCAATCGTGACTGCCTGCGCTATTCCTGCTGTTTCAGCTTCATATCCCTGCGGATCGTGTCTTTGGCTGCTTTTAGCAGATCGGTGAGTATGCGTATCTCGTAGTCGTCGCAATCCTCCAAAAGCATTTGAACCTCATGGGAGAAAACTTCCTTGGAATGGATCACGCTGTCGCACAGAAATTCATCCACCGAAACAGACAGGACGTTTGCCAGCGCAACCGCCATCGGTAAGCTCAACTTGGAATGACCGTTTTCAATGTTGCTCATGTGGGTAATGGACAGCCCGGCCTTTTCCGCCAATGCTTCCTGCGTCAGATCGGCCCTTATTCTTGCGATCTTCACGCGCTTCCCAATCTCTTTGTAATCTAATTCCATCTATTTTCCCTCGCAGTACGTCGCCTAATATTATTCCTCCTTTATTGTAAAGTACACGGCACAGATATATAATAAACTATATAAATTCAAAATTTGTGTGCTTTAAGTTTTGCAAATTTTCTGTGATGGGTTGGCTTGTTAAATAAACTTTTTAAAGTGGGGAAATAGATATGGTGGTTTGTACTTTTGCGGGACACAGAGAAGTCTTTGGCCTTGGCCAGTCGCGGGTGGTGGAGATATTGGAAAGGCTGCTGGAAGCGGAACAGGAAATGACCTGCTATGTGGGCGGTAAGGGAGAGTTTGACGCCCTTTGCGCCAGCGCGGTTCGTACTCTAAAACACCGACACCCGGACAAGGCAATCTCTCTGGTTCTGGTGCTGCCCTACATGGAGCAGCGGCTAAACACGGATAAGGAATACTATGAAAGTAACTTTGACGAAATCCTGATCCCCATTGAGCTTGCGGACATCCACTACAAAAAGGCAATCACCGCCTGCAACCGCTGGATGGTAGACCGGGCGGACTGCCTGATTGCTATGGTGTGGCGGGATTACGGCGGAGCCTATCAAACACTGAAATATGCGGAACGCCTCTGCAAACAGATTTTCCGCTTATGATAATCAGGTGGAATCTGTTCACCATGTCCGTATATCATGGCGCGACCCCTGATTCGGCTTTTGTTCATCGCACTGACAAGGGGGAAGTTACTGATGAATGAGTATGTGGTTGTAAGGAACAGGCGAAAGGAAAACACTCGAAAGAATATCTTTCACCTATCGTCCTGAAACCGCAGGGATGTCAGCCCTGTGCCGCAAAATATTTTTTTAGTTTGGCAATTGCCAGGTTTATGGACTTGGCAACGGCTTGGTGGCTTGTCCCTTCCATGCGACCAATTTGCCGGGTAGAGAGTCCCTGAAAAACATGAAGCCGGAATCGCCGTTTCTGAACCTCGGTCAAAGCGCCCACTGTAAAAAGCT
>ENA-ORNG01002197-ORNG01002197.1-human-gut-metagenome-genome-assembly--contig:-NODE-2197-length-12187-cov-3.469255_pt1 | contig 12187 bp, 10 predicted proteins | sample MGYA00242113_ERZ509018 | MGnify/ENA primary metagenome ERZ509018 (study PRJEB26280, sample SAMEA2338711) | human gut metagenome | biome: human gut; feature: human-associated habitat; material: faeces... | reverse complement strand
CCGCCATCGGCTACAACATTCCAAGCGGGACCGGCGGCGATATAGATTCTGTGATTTCCGGCGACGGAGACCTGAGCATCTCCATGAAAACAAACAATTTTCAACGCCTGTCTTCACCCGGTGCCGCAGGCGCCGACCCGGACACTATCATATATCGTTTAGACCTTCAGACAAACTTATTTTTAAAGGATGGTACCCAAAACATTTACACTGTAAAATGCGCGCCGGAAACGATCATCACCCCGGACTTTCTATACCGAATCAAAGGCCTGGAAGTAAATACCGGACGTAAAGTTGGCGAACCTCTTGTCGTTTTTTTACAAATACCATCGATGGAAAAACGCATTTATCTGGATGGCTATAATTTTGATATTCCGGAAGATTTTTATGAAATGTCTCTGGAAGAATTCATGTATAAATACAATACCCAGATTACAGATATCACTTCCGGCAGTGAAAACGAAGTCAATCCGTATGACGGCATTATGGCGGAAGATAGGGACCGTCAGCTGACAGAAAAACGAAATCAACTGACGACTTTAAATATTGATCGCAAGGAAGCTGTTCTAAAATATGAAAAAATGCGTAAGGAAATTTCCGACGGCACCATCTTAAGCACCGTCAACGGTCAGATTAAGTCCGTCGGAGACCCGGCCACAGCGATGAGCGACGGCACGCCTTTTATTTCTGTCACCAGCCAGGACGGATTTTATCTGAAAGGCACGATCAACGAATTACAGCGGGAGGAAATTTTCGTAGGCCAGCACATTTCCGTCACCAGCATGGAAACAGGAATGACGGCCGAAGCCGAAATTACTTCCATATCCGACTACCCGGTTTCGGATAACGCCTCCTCCTACGGAACGAATCCGAACACTTCAAACTATCCATTTACCGCATTTTTAAGCGAGACGAGCGGTTTTAAAAACAATCAATCGGTAAGTATTACTATGACCTCGAACGAAGGGAATACCAGTTCCAATCTCTATATACCAAAAGCCTATGTGCGTGAAGATAACGGCGAAGCCTTTGTCTACATTGCCGATGAGAGGGGCCGTTTGAAAAAGCAGACCGTCGAAACCGGCGCAGTGATGTACGGTTATAATCAGGAGATTAAGAGCGGACTCACTATGGAAGACTTAATCGCATTTCCATATGGAAAAACGGTAAAAGAAGGAGTAAAAACTGAAGAAGTAGATTCTCCTTCCTACTATTAAAGGAGGACCACGATATGCTTGAAAATATACGACTTTCCATCCAGGGCATCTGGTCCCACAAAATGCGTTCCTTCCTCACCATGCTCGGCATCATCATCGGTATTGCCGCCATTATTTCCATCGTTTCTACTATCAAGGGAACCAACGAACAGATCAAACAAAATCTGGTCGGTTCCGGAAATAACACTGTAGAAATAAAATTATACCAGAATGACTGGGAATATGGGGCCGCTTATAACGGACTACCGCAGGGCGTCCCGGTGATCACCGATGAAATCCGCGAAAGCATCCTGGAAATCGAGGGTGTGGCGAATGCCTCCCTTTATTTAAACAGAAATTATGCCGAGGGTATTTACTATCATAATACCTCTTTAAGCGGCGGACGAATCTATGGTATTGACAGCCAATACTTTACCACCTGTGGATACCAGCTTCAAAAGGGCCGCGGCTTTGTCGACGACGACTACAAAAACTTCCGCAAAGTGGCCATTCTGGATGCATCGGCCTATAATTCTCTTTTTGGCGGCAGCGACCCGATCGATCAGACGATTGAAATCCAGGGCGAACCTTTCACGGTAATTGGCGTTTGCGACAAATCCAACACCTTCAAGCCGGTCATCAACTCGATCGACGACTACTACAACTATGTTGCCTCCAGCAGCGACGGCGGCATTATCTTTATTCCAAATGCCTCCTGGCCCATCGTCTATAACTATGATGAACCTCAAAATCTTATTATCCGTGCTGCCAGCACCGATGAGATGAGCAGCGCCGGCCGTAAATGCGCCGACCTTCTCAATAGTTATGTAACTTCCTCTGACATCAAATATAAAGCCTCCGACCTTTTAGAGCAGGCTAAAAACCTTCAGGAACTGAGCGCTGCCACAAATCAGCAGCTCATATGGATCGCCAGCATATCCCTTCTTGTCGGCGGTATCGGCGTTATGAACATCATGCTCGTATCCGTTACCGAACGAACTCGGGAAATCGGCCTAAAAAAGGCTATTGGCGCCAGAAAGCGCCGGATTCTCGCCCAATTTTTAACCGAAGCGGCCGTCCTCACGAGCCTTGGCGGCATCATCGGCGTTGTCGCCGGTATCGTCATGGCCCAGGTCATCTCCAAAATTTCACAGACACCGTCCGCGATCAGCGTGCCGGCCATCATCTTCTCTGTGCTCTTCTCCATGGCCATCGGTATTCTCTTCGGCCTGCTGCCTTCCATTAAAGCGGCCAACCTGAATCCGATCGACGCGCTGCGTCACGAGTAAAATATATCCCGGGATATGTCCCTCGGAAAGCTTGAAACGCTTTCTACGGGACACATCCCGGAATTTTTTATGCTGCTCTGAAGTTTATCGAAACCTTTTCTTATCCATATAAAAAAATTGTCGATGGATTGTGAGTGATATATCTTCACAATATGATAAAATTTAGAATAGAACAATCGCGTTTGATTTTAAGGATTTAATGACCTTTGGTCTTTTCCTTTTGGCATTGCTTACATTCGTTTTTACGTTTTGTAAGTAGCTATACATAGAAAAAATCCACCCTTGAAACTCTGGCCAGTTAAAGGGCGGATTTTTTAATCCACTACGAGGTCAACCACTTTTGTGGGCGGTTGTTCTCTTTGTTTTATTGTAACATATCTGCCGGCTCTTCGCAAGACCACGGCAGATCTTTCATTCAGACAACGTTCTGTCTTTAGTTCAGATAACTTGCGATGATCTGCCAGATTTCTGGACCGCTTTCCCAGCCGATCCGCCAGCTGGCAACTCCGGCCAGATCATACTCCTGTATCATCTCCATACGGCTCCTGATGGAAGTTTCATCCTCCAGCCAAATTTGATACAGACGGCCGTCCACATCTGAAGTGTACTGGCCATAATTTTGTCCGGTTGTTTCGTCATAAACCGGCGTCACACCGTGACTTTCAAGATATCCGTAAGCTTCCGTCATCCCGGCGCTGAAGGATTCCACTAAGCCGTTAGTATCCGTTGCCCACACACGTGTATATAATGGAATACCGTTGATTACCTTTTCCTTCGGCACCATCTCCAACATATCTTCAATCCCCTGACGGGCAAAGCTCATCGAGGCTACCGAACCTGCCACCTCCGAACCGCTGTGATGCTCATCATAACCCATAATGATGATATAATCGGCAAAGATACCTTCCTCTTTTTGGTTGTAATGTCTCCAATACATCGGCGTATAGTTGTCGATGGAGAACACAATTCCCTTTTCGCGGCATAATGCGGAAAGTTCGCGGACAAACTGGATATAATTATCCGCCCCCGTCTCGCCGATCATCTCAAAATCAAGATTAATGCCGTCCATCCCGTAAGCGTCAATATAAGAAGAAAGCTGGTCTAAAACATGCTGACGTTTTGTACGGGAAGACAAAATCTCATCCGTCATCTCTCCGTCAAAATTGGTAAACTCATTGGAGAACATGGCCCAGACTTCAACGCCGGCGGCGTGGGCCTTATTCACATAGTCCGCGCTTCCAAGGGTTATCAGATCCCCGTTTGTATTTTCAAAATAGAACCATCGCGGACTGATCGTATTAATTCCCGGTGTTTCGGCCAGAATCTGTTCCAGCTCGTCATTGGCCGATTCACTATACACACCATGCCAAGCCAGATTAATTTTATAATTTTTAGAAATACTGGTAAATACCGGCTCTGTAAAGGCCGGTTCCGTCAAAGTCGTCATCGACGGCGTTTCCAGATCTTCATTTTTAACCCAGCCATTATATCCGTCCTCAGTTACTACCTGGGCCCATTCATCACCATTGCCGTCATCCAATACATAGACTCTCTCACCCTTTTCAAGGTCTCTGAAAACCGGACTTTTTATACCGCCCTGATAACGAATAACAGCTTTCCTTCCACTCACTGTCGCCGTATAGACTTCTCCCCATTCAGTACGTGCAACAACCCGGTTTGGCTCCGTATACACTGTGCTGTCCATCTTTGTGTTGTCCTTTATAAAGCTCAAAGAGATATACAGCATACCGTTCCTGTTAATAGTGACAGGTATCGTACTTGACGCACTGGTGTTTCCCACAGTATAGGACGTGGAATCCGGAATATATTCAGCCATACCGTCCGGTGTGGCATACAAAATCGTATTTTCATCCTCTTCCCAATATATTCTGGAATTGAAATAGCTATTTGCTGTATTGACATCAATATAGACATTTCCGGCCCCGTCATCAATAGCTCTCGCATCCAGCATCACATTATTCAAAGTGATCGTATACTCTCCATCAGAAACGCCATAGGTGGTATTGTAATCTACCAAATCCTTCTCTGACCGAAAATCATCTACTATGTCACATCCGCCAAGAATACAGAGGAGTCCTACAGAAATCAAAAACATTCCTATAATTCTTCTTATCTCATTCATGTGCTTTACCCTAACCTTCCTTTTTGGTTTTTATATTTCGTGGATCAACAATCTACCCGCCACAAAACAACCGAGCATCGCAAAAAACGCAATCACATAGTACAGAATGTCTGCCTCCCGGTCTGTATCGTAGGTCATAAGGACTCTATCAGAAATATTATAGTTTTCCAGGTAATCCTCCAATGTCATGCCTTCGCTTTCTGCCGCCTTTGCAAATACCGATCCATTTTTCGATATCTGGGCCACAAATTTCATATCCGGCAAATCCGGCATCGCCTGGGAAAGACCGACATCATCTGTTTCTGCCGGAATTTCTACAAACCACGACATTTCTCCAATGGCGCCGATATAATAATAACCACGAATTATCTCTCCGGCATCCACCGTATAAAACCCTGTAAACTTTAAATCCATATGATCCACACGAACATATTTCTGCCCGTTTTCCGGCCGCCAGGACACTGTTTCATCCGAGGCGTCTACCGTCGGTATCATAAATGGATTTTTCCAAAAAAGCAAGCCGCAAATAATGGCAATCCCTGTAAAAACTGCCACACCATAAAAAATCCGTCCTATCCTCGGATGACCCTGCGGATTTCTCTTTTCTTCTTGTTTTTCCATAATGATAGACTCCTATGCAGATTATATGTAAGATTATACTACATTGGAGCCTATCAGGCAAATGTTTATGGAAATCTTACCCACTTTTAAGGAGATGCAGCCCAAAAATATGTAATGATATCCCACATTTGACATATAATAAGACTAGCTAAGTATAATAATGCCAGGCATTTTTAATTATCGAAATTCACATAATGGGAAATAGTAGATTTTTTTGAAATGGATTTGGAAGTCAGGCACATTACCTTAGAAATCTTATATATTTATTATATCAAATGAAAAAATAAGCAGCAATCGCAAGGCTTCGACAAATATTTCTTAAAATTTAATATTTTAATCTCTTTACAGTTTCTGCTGCTGTAGGTATACTGTAGGTAACCTCAATCCTACACTAAAGGAGTGATTTCTATGAAGATTGAGCGACTTAATGAAAATCAGATTCGCTGTACACTGAATAAAGAAGATTTAGCAAACCGTGAAATTAAGCTGAGTGAGCTTGCTTATGGTTCGGATAAAGCCAAACGGCTGTTTCGTGATATGATGATTCAGGCTTCCACCGAGGTGGGATTTGAAGCAAACGATATTCCTTTGGTCATCGAGGCCATACCTGTATCCAATGAATGTATTATTTTGATTGTTACAAAGGTTGAAGACCCTGAAGAGCTGGATACCCGTTTTTCAAAATTCTCTCCGACGAACATATCTCTCGAGGACGCAACACCGATCTCTGGCGAGGATTCCGACGATAATCCTTCCGGTTATCGCGGCGCGGCGGATATTCTGGACTTGTTTAAAAAGATCAGCGAGGAATTAATTGTCAAAGAAATTTCTTCCGGCGAATCCAAGCTTCCGTTGCCATCGGGCGCAAAACCGAAATTTGGCGCAGGCATTTCCTCGATAGAGATGACGAAAATTTTCCTGTTCCACAGCCTGGAAGACATATGCCAGTTTGCCGATGTGATTCATTCAAAATATCGCAGCTCGAATACCCTGTACAAAGATCAGAAAACCGGCAGCTTTTATCTGGTACTCACAAAAGGAAAGGCATCGCCCCATCTTTTTAATAAGGTCTGCAATATTGCCACAGAATACGGTGAATGCCTTCCGGCATCCGCGGCTTCTCCGGCCTACTACAATGAACATTTTACAATAATGATAAAAAATAAAGCAATTCAGAAACTGGCGAATCTGTAACTGTGAAAGGTTCTGACCGGACCCTCACACCTGATGCAAAAAAAATAAAAATCTGGAAAGAATCCTCTAATTCACTGATTCTTTCCAGATTTTTTGTATGCCTTAATAAAATCTTCTTTTTATAAATACTGCTGTCAGCACGGCCACCGCTCCCGACAGAAGCAACACCACCGCCGCCCCATACACTAAAGAGGCATCGCCGGTCTTTACCGCAGTACCCGATTTAAGGGAACTGCCAGTCAGAGAGCTGTTTCCCAAAGAACTGCCGCTGCCCAGAGAACTTCCACCGTTCAATGAAGCGCCCCCATTCAGAGAACCGCCGCCGCTCAAAGAACCGCCACTCGAAGAACCGCCGCTCGAAGAACCGCCGCTCGAAGAACCGCCTCCACTCGAAGGATCCTCCTCGCCGAAGGCCGGATCGTTATCCTCCACAGCCTTCAATGTACTCCAGTCAAGGGCCAAAAATACCGGCTGTGTTCCAGTACCGGCCGAAATCGAATCCATAATCGGCACAAAGACCTGAAGCGGCACATAACCGTCATTCAACGCCTCCGGTATCAGTTCAAATGTTACAATGTCGGGATAATCTGTCCCGAAATCATCGCTGACCAAAGAACCATCCTCATTTTTTTGATAGGAATCCACAGTTACCTCTGCAAGATCTCCCATCGGATTACCATAGCTGTCCGTCGTATATCCCGTCATGAAATATTTCAGTTGACTTAAATATCCAAGCTGCTCGCCGATCGTCAATCCTTTAAAATCCATTGTCAAATAATATTTTCCATCTTTGACCGTCAGCTTCACCGTATGATTAATGGCATTATCTGACATGGAACGCGTCTCTTTATCCGGCTTTAACATATAACCCGTAACAGAATACACGCCGTCTTTAAGATTTTTTACATCTAGATTTCCCGGGGTGTCCGGAATATCTGGCGTGTCCGGGGTATCCGGAGTGTCCGGAGTTTCAGACTCTTCTGGAATATCTGGTTCCTCCGGAGTTTCTCCGCTGTTTTTATAGGTGATGGTAAATGTTGTCGTACCGGTATAATTTCCCGGCGCAGCGGCGGCCACATCCACAGCCAGGATGCGTATTGTGCCGTATAACGGTACGTTGTCTCCATCTGCCCCATCTACTGTCTGTGTGCCAAAATTGTTGGAGAATTCCAGCGTATGACTGCCATCATCAAGCAGTCCTCCTTCCGGCGCTGTGACCGTGATCACGCCTTCCTTATCTGTTGTTTTGACTTTAATATCATATTCCTGAATATTATCGTTGACATTGCTCAAAGCGCCCATAACGATCGAGGACGGTACGGATACTGTATAGGCTGGTGTTGAAATTTCTTCCACCACGTTCGCCGATATCTCCATACTTTTCTCACTGTTTTGACTACCCTCAGCAATCAATGTATCCCAGTACATCGTCACGATGGCTTTAACGCTGAATTTGCCATTTTCAAACTCAATCCCGTTAATTAGACCGTTCAGGTTGCTCATGGCCGGGACAAATATAGAAACATTATTATAATAAACGCTGCTCATGCCGCTCAGCGGAAAGGACACATCCGTCACTACCGTGTAGTCGCCGCTCTGTTGTGTACTGTAGGACGCCCCTTCCATCGTAAGCCCCATGGAATCATCGTTATTAACGTAATAACCATTAAAGCCTAAAATGTACATCGGCTCCTTATCCGTACCCGAAACCATCCTGTAGGACAGCTGCATATGACCGTCTTTATCTACCTCAAGCACAGCCTTTGTCGTATCTGTCTGAACGAGACTGTGATCGACCACATCGCTGCGTACGGCCACAGTAATACTATACAGCCCCTCCGCTATCCCTTCCGGAGCCTCCGGCGGCCCTTCTTCCCCTTGATCCAATGCCAATGCATTGAGTACCGAGTTTTTAATTCCATTAGAGGACACCGTTGCCCCGGCCACAGCATCCACGCCGGAAATAGACTTCGCATCACCGGCATCAAGACCGATCATTTTGTCAACGATGCCATTGATCGCTGAATCTAATTTCATACGATTGACATCGGCATAGGTGCCGCCATAATTTTCACCGGTCACTGTCAATTCGGTGATTTTTCCGCCGTATACAGTCACCGCCGTATTTATATCGTACTCGCCAAACTGATCGATATGGAACGTGCCGTTTTTTGTATTACCGCCAGAGATCTCTGACGATTCTGCCTGGACATTTAAAGACTGTAAAAGCAAACCTGCCGCCATAAGCCCCGTCAGAAGCGCCCTGCGCCATTGTTTTCTTGTCTTTTTCTGCGCTTTCATTATCTACACGTTTTTATTCGTTTGCTGAATATGTAATAGAAAACGTCGTTGTTCCTGTGTAATTACCCGCTGCCGCAGCTGCGACGGCTTCAGCGCTGACACCAATGGCACCGCCCAAATCTGTGCCCTCTGTATCTGCAGTCACTGTCTGTGTACCAAAGCTGTTTGTGAATGCCAGTGTATTTTCACCGCTGCCAAGCTGACCTGCCTCCGGCGCTGTGACAGAAACGGTTCCATTAAGATCCGCTGCGACAACATTCACCTTATATTCCATTGTATTGTCTGCTTCACCGCTCAACGTCCCCATAGCTACGGCTTCCGGTACAGTTACTGTATATGTCGGCGCTGAAATCTGTTCTTCAACATTTGCTGTGATCTGCATATCCTTTGTTTCTTCAGCCGGCGTATCAGAACCGCCCTTTGGCTGTAAATTTGTAACCTGTACATAGAAATTCTGTGTTGTATTCATAACAACATTTACATAAGCCGATGTGGCCACCTGACCTTCAGCGAGTACGTCTACAGCGCTGCGTGGAAGTTCTACCGTCAGCGCCTGGGTTGCAAGTTCATCCCCGGCATTAATCCCAAACAAGGCGCCAGCCGTATCAAATGTCTTTACTGCCTTCGTGTCAATATCAGATATCGCCCTATATTCTGCTCCGTCTACTGTCATTACAACGTCCTTAATCGTTCCGTCTGCTCCCTCTGTTGGGAATGCAGGGACCGGATATGCCACATAAAATGTCAATGTCGCCGTCGTATCCGTCAGCTCTACATCCGCCTCATGGGCAAAAATGGAATCGCACATACTTGGATTTCCCGAACCATTCCCGTTAAGAAAATGGATTTCGCCGGTATAGCTCCCGTTTCCCAGATCTGCTCCTGCTGCAAACGCTGTGCTGCAAAGTGTTGTTCCTAACAAGGCGGCCGTAAGGGCGCCGCATAAAAATTTTTTGAGTTTCATCACGCACTCTCCCTTTCTGTGTAAGTTTTATAATTTTTTGTGCTTCTATGTTAAGCGCTTTCCGCACATTAACACCATAACCTAAAATCACGGCACTATTTAACAATTAACGTACAATTGACCTCCGCACCGTTTCTCGGCATCATCTCATCATCCGCACTGTAGGCCGCATACCGGACAGTGAGCGGATATTCGCCCGCCTCCATTTCCCTCTCCAGGGTAATGTCATACAAATACTGTCCCGGCTTTATCAGCTTTGACGTATAGAGCGTCTCATTTGTTTCCGGCAGGTAGAAAGATATTTCAAAATAAACATTATTTTCCTCCGGATTCATAAGCTCTACGGATACATCCTTTGTGCCCGCCGCAATGGTAATGGATTTATATCCCGGTATTTGAATCCCCGCTTCAACACCGCCAGCCTGGGGTTCATTTTCAGGCTTTTCCTGATCCGCTTCAAATTCTGCCTGCTTATCATAGTTAGTCACTTCCTTCGGTCTTGTGCGCAGGTAAAAGCCAACGCCGACGGCCATTGCCACAGCCAGGCTCAACGCAATGATAATTTTTGTTTTCTTTTGTTTCATCAGCTTATTCCCTCATTTTTGATAATTTTTTGCAATTAGTTATAACTAACTCATCTTCTAGTGAATATATAACACACGGTATTTTTACTGTCAACATATTTTTTTCCTTCCGTCAAACGAGCGCGCAAAAGCCTTTACAGATTTTTCCTTTAAAAATCACGTTTTTTTAAATTTACCTTTTTTTAAACTTCATTTCGAATTCTAATAAATTTTATCATTAGTTTTTTTGCCGCCAAGTGTCTTCCGATTTGTTTGAACTAAAAAAACAGCGAGAAGTTTCCCTCTCGCTGTTTTTTACGTTTATTGAACCTTATTTGTTATTCTTTTCAAGGAAGTTATTAATTTCTGCAACTAATGCTGCCGGATCAATACCATGAACCATTGCCGCTTCTGCGATGGTTTCTCCCTGAGAAGACGGACAACCCAGACAATGCATACCAATGCTCATCAAAATAGGCGCTACGCCTGCGTCAATTCTTAATAAATCGCCAATCATAGTATCTTTTGTTACCTGTGCCATTTTAAAGTCCTCCTTCTGAAATTTTAATCATTGCTTATTATAATACATTCTTCCCGCCTTTGCAAGTCCTCAAAGATGTTCGGCAAATTTTCCAATTATTTTCAATATTATGTTTTAAATGATAAATTATATCATTCGGTCATCATGTTATGCTTGTCTAACCGGGGCCTTTTGTATTACAATAAGGTCGTACAATTTAACAGTACGAATTTGATATTTCATACTTATAAGGAGGTAACTATTATGGCATATGTAATTTCATCTGATTGTATTTCCTGTGGAGCTTGCGCTGGAGAATGTCCAGTTGGCGCTATCGTTGAAGGCGATGGAAAATACGAAATCAAAGCTGATGACTGCATCGATTGCGGTACTTGTGCAGGTGCTTGCCCAACAGGCGCTATTTCTCAGGCTGACTAATTTAAAAAATTATAAAAGTAAAGTGCTTTGGTTTTTACCAAAGCACTTTCTTTTTTTATCCGCCGCCGTCTCAGCGTCGAAACAGACCAAATCGCCGCTTATTCATCTTCGTTGGTGTATAAGGCGGCAGCTTGGCAGCCGCAGCCTCCTGATATCCTCTCTGACGGCCGCGGATAGCCTCATCCAGCTTCCTAAACCGCATTTCTTCCCGCTGTTCCCGTTCCTGATCCATAGCATCCATTTCACTTAACAGACGTTCTGTCACCTGACGTGTAATTGACTCTTCCAGTTTCAAGTTGTTCGCCTGAAGGGCCTGAGATACGATGCCATCCATTATGTATTTAAAATGGCTCATCTTCTCGGCCGGACTGACGCTGGCCATGGCAGACTGTTCAACCTTTTGAACCTCCACCAGCTCTGCCTGCACAGGCTTCTGGTTGTCCCGATCTTCTGGTTTCTGGCTCTTCTCTTCGGTTTTTTTCGGTTCTTCCTGCATCTCTCCAAGACTTTGACGTACATTATCCAGAGAAATAATATTTGTACCTTTTTCTTCCTCAAACATAATCTCAAGAATGTCTTTTATCGCTTTCAACTGAAATCCTCTGTCCTTCAAAGCCCTTATCTGGCAAAATACATCGATTTCCCGCTGTGTATAATAACGATGGCCCATTTCATTCCTTGGTATTTCCAATGCAAGCTCGTCCTCCCAGTACCGAAGTACATGAGATTCAACCTTTACCATCTTTGCCGCATCCGATATTGTATATCGCATCTCTTCCATAGAATACCTCCACTTAACCTTCTCGTTATCTGACAATCAAATTATAGCAAACCCCCAAAATATTTCAATTTTATGCCCTAACAAGTTATCGACACGGCTTCCCCGAAAAACAAAAAAACCGGTCACATTATTCGTGACCGGCTTAATATACGCCGAAATATGCGCTATTTTATTTCT
>ENA-ORNG01002196-ORNG01002196.1-human-gut-metagenome-genome-assembly--contig:-NODE-2196-length-12193-cov-8.896359_pt1 | contig 12193 bp, 10 predicted proteins | sample MGYA00242113_ERZ509018 | MGnify/ENA primary metagenome ERZ509018 (study PRJEB26280, sample SAMEA2338711) | human gut metagenome | biome: human gut; feature: human-associated habitat; material: faeces... | reverse complement strand
CAGGAACCCCACAAGGTCGACGACCACGACGCTCGCACCGGACGGCGTCTCGAGCACGTAGGACAGCACCATGCCGAGCAGGAAATTCACCACCGACACCACGGCCGCGCAGATCGTGACCGAGCGGAACGTGCCGAACACGCGCATGGCCGTCAGCGCCGGGAAGATGATGAGGCTCGAGATGAGCAGCGCGCCCATCATGCGCATGCCCAGCACGATTGTGACCGCCGTGAGCACCGCGAGCAGCATGTTGTACGCCTGCGTGTGCACGCCGGTCGCGCGCGAAAACGTCTCGTCGAACGTGACGGCGAAAATGCGCGGATAGCACAGCACGAACAGCGCCAGCACCGCCGCCGACAGGATCAGGCTCAGGCGCAGGTCGGCCGACGACAGCGACAGGATGCTGCCGAACATGTAGTTATTCACATCGGTGTTCATGCCGCTGGTCATGGACACGGTCATCACACCGATGGCCAGCGCGCTGCTTGAGAGCAGCGCGATCGCGGCGTCGCCCTTGAGCTTTCCATTTTGCGACAGGCGCAGCAGCAAAAACGCCGCCACGACCACGACCGGCACCGCCACGGCCAGCGGCGCGAGATTGAGCGCCGTGGCGATCGCGAGCGCGCCGAAACCGACATGGCTCAGCCCGTCGCCGATCATGGAATAGCGCTTGAGCACGAGCGACACGCCGAGCAGAGACGCGCACAGCGACACGAGCACACCCACGACGAGCGCGCGCACGAGAAACGGATACGATAACATTTCGAGAATGACTTTCATAGCTTCCGCCCTCCCAGGAACCGGCGCGCGGCGTCGCTCTGCTTATAGGCCGCCGCCGTGCCGAAAAAGAGCTGCTGGTGCCCCAGGTGCAGCACGTGCGTGGCGTAGCGGAGGGCGGCGTCGATGTCGTGCGTGACCATGATGACCGTGATGTCATTGCAGAGGTTCACGAGCTTGATGAGGTTATACAGCTCCCCCGTCGCCACGGGGTCGAGGCCCGTGACCGGCTCATCGAGCAGCAGGAGCTTGCGCGTGGCGCACAGGGCGCGCGCAAGCAGCACGCGCTGCTGCTGGCCACCGGAGAGCGCCTGATAGCTGTGGTGCGCCAGATCCTCAATGCCCATGCGCTCCATGTTCTCCTGCGCACGGGCGCGGTCGGCCCGCGAATAAAACGGGCGGCCGTGCATCTGGTTGATGCAGCCCGAGCGCACGACCTCCGCCACGCTCGCGGGAAAGTCGCGCTGGAGCTGCGTCTGCTGCGGCAGATAGCCGATCTCGTTGCGCACAAGCCCGTCGCCGAGCGTGATGCTGCCCTGCTCCGGCGCCTTGAGCCCGAGCAGGCCCTTGATGAGCGTGGACTTGCCGGAGCCGTTTTCGCCGACCACGCACAACAGATCGCCGCGCGAGACCGTGAAGTTCACGTCGCGCAGCACCGTCTGCCCGTCGTAGCCGAGGCAGACGTGTTCACAAGTAATAAGTGCCATCGTTAATTCAATGCCTCCCGCAGCGCCTGCACGTTGCGCTCCATGAGCTGCAGGTACGTCGCGCCGTCTGCAAATGCCTGCGCCGTCACATTGTGACAGGTCGCAAACTCCAGTTTTTTCGCGCCCGTGGCCTCGCAGATCGTGTCGGCGAGCTTGCCGTTCGAGAGCTCGATCGTGAACACGACCGGGATGCCCTCCGCGCGCACCTTGTCGATCAGAAACGCCACCGTGGCCGCCGAGGGCTCGGCCGCGTCCGCGCAGCCGGGATAGGCGGCGTAATAGTCCAGTCCATAGGCGTCGGCAAAGTACCGCAGTGGGAACCGGTCAGCAAAAACCACGGTTTTTCGCGCTGCATGCTCCACTACATCCCGAAATTCCGCATCTAACTGGTTTAATTTCTCCACGTAGTCCCCACACCGCTGCGCATACGCCGCCGCATGCGCGCTGTCTGCCGCAGCGAACGTATCGGCAAGCTTCTGGCAAATGCGCGCCGCGTTGCGCGGGGACGTCCAGACGTGCTCGTCCGGCTCCGCGTCATCGGCCGCATGGTCATGGTCATGCTTTTCCGTCTGCATGCCCTCAACGGTCTCCTCGTCGAGCAGCTCCACGCAGTCCATGAGCGTCACGACGCGCAGGTTCGGGTTATCGACGCCGTCAAGCACGGTCTTGACCCACGCGTCCGACTCGCCGCCGACGTAGATGAACACATCGGCATTGCGGATGGCAATGATGTCCTTCGGCGTCGGCTCATAGGCGTGCACCTCGCAGCCGGGGCGCAGCAGCATCGTGACCGACACATCGTCCCCGCCGACCTGACGCGCAAAATCATAGGGTGCGAAGATCGTCGTGACGACGTGGAGCTTGCCGTCGTCCGAGGCCGGGTTTCGCTGCACGGTGCAGCCCGAAAACGCCGACACAGCCAGCACCATTGCCAGCAGCACACACAGGAGCTTACGCATGGCCGTCACGCTTTCTGCCGCAGGAGGCGCACGTGCCGTAGATCGTCGTGCTGCGGCCGTCGACGGTGAAGCCGGCCGCGCGCAGCAGGTCCGACTGCAGCGCATCGGACACGCCCTCGTCCAGATGGATCAGCCGCCCGCAGTCCACGCACTTGAGGTGCAGGTGCGCGTCGCAGTGGCCCGGATCCATGGCCTGATAGGCCGCGCTGCCGCCGCTCTCAGGCGCAAAGCGGCGCACGGTGCCCTCCTCGACCAATCGGTCGAGCGCACGGTAGACCGTGCTGCGGCCAGGGGCCTCGTCGCCCATGGCCGCGAGCAGCTGCTCGACCGTGAACTGCTCGTCCGCGTGCGCAGACAAAAACGCCAGCAGCGCACAGCGCTGCTGCGTGTGATAACTGTTTCGCATGGTTTCGCCTCCAAATCGGGAACGAATCCCGAATTCAAGCCGTAGCATACACGCAGTTTGCCCGGCTGTCAAGAGCAAAATGCAAAAATCCCGCCGGACATTGCGTCCGGCGGGACTTTAGATTTAGATTCAGGCGAGGGCAGCCTCGGACTCGTCCGCGCCGCCGAGTTCGTCGGCAATGAACTGCGGCACCTGCTCGCGCGTCATGTTCAGCGCGACGGCCAGCTCCCCGTGGAGCATCTCCTCGGCGCGCTTCATATAGCGCTCATCGACGAGGCCGAGCTTTTTGCCGCGCTCGGTCATCTGGCGGCGCTTGGCGCGCACATCCTTGATCAGCTGCAGGAGGTCGGCGCAGGTGTAGTTCTGGATGCACTGCTGATAGTGCTCGTTGAGAAAGCGGAGGTTGGAGTTTTCATAGACTTCCGCGGTCATCTGCGGAATGCGGTCGATGAGCGCGAGCGCTTCCTCGCGCGTGATCACGGGCCGCATGAACACCTTGCTGTCCACAGGCGTGAACACCTTGCCCTCGCGGTAAATGGGGGCAAGCGTATAGTAGTCCCGGTGCTTATCTACGCCGGAGATCTTCGGCGTGCCGATCTCCTCCACGCGGCAGACACCCTCGTTGCCATACACGATCAACTGACCAATTTCGTACATCTGAATATCCTTTCCTCAGCCAAACAAAACCAAAAACAAACAAAGCAGGGCGGCATTGCAGCCGCACTGCGGCCGCAACCCTGCCCCCTGATAGATAGTTTAACACAAAATTTGCAAAAAGGTAAGACTTTTTTCATTTAGGGCTTGATTTTTTTGCGGAAACGGATAGAATAAACAATTTATAGAGAGAAAAAGCAGGAAAGAAAATCCGCATTTGCTACTTTGAGGGGGAAATTGGGATGCATATTGGGTGGAGCCGCATCTGGAAGGTACTGCTCGGCTGTGCCTGCGCGGTCGGGAGCATCGTCCTGCTCGCCTGCGGGCTGGTCGGCTGGGGCATTGCGGCGCTGGAGGCGGCCGCGCTGCTGCTCGCGCTGCAATACGCGCCGCGCGCGGCACGGCTGTGGAAAACGTGGTGGTTCGTGGAGCTGGTGCTCGTGCTCGCCGCCACCGTGGGGTACGCCGGCTTTGCCGCCGTGCGCACGGCGCAGGCGCCGGCATCCGCCGTCGTCATCACGACGGAGCGCGACGCGCCTCAGGCCACGCCGGTGCCGGAAACCGAAACACCGGAACCGACCGCCGCCCCGGAACCGACGTCCGCACCCGACACGGCGGAAGCAACCTGTGTCGCCAGCCGCAAAGCGAAAAAATACCACCGGCCGTCGTGCCAGTACGCCGCTAAGATCAAGGACGAGAACCTCGTGACCTTTGACAGCACCGCGCAGGCGCAGGCCGCGGGCTACGCGCCCTGCGGCGCGTGCAAGCCATAAGCAAAACCGCGCTCCCAATACACGGGAGCGCGGTTTTGCTATGAGACGTTACATGTGCAGATCCGGATACAGCGGGAAGCGCGCACACAGATCGAGCACCTGCGCACGCACGGCGGGCACGGCGGCCTCGCCCTCATCGATCAGGCGGCAGATGAGCGCACCGATCTCGCGCATCTCGCCCTCGCCCATGCCGCGGGTCGTGACGGCCGGCGTGCCGAGACGCACACCGCTCGTGACGCGCACGGACTGCGTGTCGAACGGGATGGTGTTTTTATTGGCAGTGATGTTCGCCGCGTCGAGCAGATCCTGCATCTGCGCGCCAGTGCGGCCGCGGCTGTAGACGTCGGCCAGCATGAGGTGGTTGTCCGTGCCGCCGGAGACAAGGCGCACGCCGCCCTGCTGCAGCGTCTCGGCGAGCACGGCGGCATTTTTGACCACCTGCTGCTGATAGGCGCGGAAGGCCGGCTGCAGCGCCTCGCCGAAGCAGACCGCCTTGCCGGCGATGACGTGCATGAGCGGGCCGCCCTGCGTGCCGGGGAAAACGGCGCTGTCGATCTTTTTGGCGAGCTCGTCCCGGCAGAGGATGATCGCGCCGCGCGGGCCGCGCAGCGTCTTGTGCGTCGTGCAGGTGACGACATCGGCATACGGCACCGGGCTCGGGTGCACGCCCGCGGCGACAAGGCCGCCGATGTGCGCCATGTCGACCATCAGGTACGCGCCGACGGAATCGGCAACAGCGCGAAAGCGCGCAAAGTCGATCACGCGCGGATAGGCGCTCGCCCCGGCGATGATGAGCTTTGGCCGGACCTCCTCGGCCACACGCGCGAGCGCGTCGTAGTCGATGGTCTCGGTCTCGGGGTCCACGCCGTAAAAATGCGCCTCAAAATATTTCCCGGACAAAGACGCCTTGCTGCCGTGCGTCAGGTGCCCGCCGTGGGAGAGGTTCATGCCGAGGATGCGGTCGCCCGGCTGCAGCAGCGCCGCGTACACGGCCATGTTCGCCTGCGAGCCGGAGTGCGGCTGGACGTTGGCGTGATCGGCGCCGAAGAGCCGCGTCACGCGGTCGATGGCCAGGCGCTCGACCTCGTCGACGTAGTCGCAGCCGCCGTAATAGCGCGCGCCGGGGTAGCCCTCGGCATATTTGTTCGTCAGGTGGCTGCCCACGGCCTCCATCACGGCCTGGCTCGTGAAATTCTCGGACGCGATCAGCTCCAGATGGTCGCGCTGGCGCCCCAGCTCCCGCTCCATAGAGGCGTACAGCTCCGGGTCGGCCTGCTTCAGATGTTCATAATTCATATCGGAAACCTCCGTTTGTGTCAAAATCGCGCCACCAGTTTACCACAACTCAGACGTATTTAACAAGAGGAAGGCGCGTAAACTTATACTATCCCGATCTCGTCCGAGGTGATGCAAGTTGAACAAATGGAAGCGCATCCGCCCTTATATTGTCTTCTGCGCGATCGCGCTGGCCGTCGGCGGCGCGTCGAGCCTCGCTACCCGCGCGGGCATGGCCGGCTTTGACCTGCTGACAAAGCCGCCGGCCACCCCGCCGGACTGGCTGTTTCCCATCGCGTGGACGATCTTATACCTGCTCATGGGCATCGCGATGGGGCTCGTCTGGCGCAGCAGCTCCGGCCGCGCGCGCAAGGAGGCTACCGCGCTCTGGAGCATCCAGCTGGCCGTCAACGGCCTGTGGCCGGTGCTGTTTTTCCTGCTGGGTGCACACGGGCCGGCGTTTTTCTGGCTCGCAGGGCTGATCGTGCTCGTGCTGTTCATGATCGCCGATTTTTCCCGCCGCAATGCCGCGGCCGCATGGCTGAGCGCACCGTATCTGCTCTGGCTGCTGTTCGCGGCGTATCTGAACCTCGGCATCTGGCTGCTCAATCGGTGAAGTTTGGGTAAAGATCACGTCAAGAATGTGTTTGCATGGCGCGGGAGATTGTGATACACTGCCCCCGAGGAGGGAACTGCCCCATGAAAAAACCGCTCAAGATCATACTCATCATTCTGGCCGTTCTGATCGGCCTGGTCGCCGCGCTGCTCATCTGGCTGACCGCCACGCAGCTGAATGTCAAGACCGAGACCGCCGTCGTGACCCACGGCGAGAACAGCATCGCCAGCTTCGCCCCGGGCGACAGCGTGTCCATCCTGACGTGGAACGTCGGCTACGCCGGACTGGGCGAAGAGTCCGATTTCTTCATGGACGGCGGCAAGCAGGTGCGTGCGCCAAGCAAGGCTGTCGTGGAAAAGAACATGGACGGCATCGTCAGCACCGTGAAAGATCTCAATGCCGACTTCACGTTCCTGCAGGAGATCGAGGCCGACCCCTCGACCCGCTCCTACGGCATCGAAGAGGCCGAACGCATGCGCACCGAGACCGGACTCGACACCGCGCACGCGCGCAACTATAAATGTGCCTTCGTGCCTTACCCCATCCCGCCGATCGGCAAGGTGAGCTCCGGCATCATGACGCTCTCGACCGCGCCCATCGCCTCGGCCGAGCGCATTGCCCTGCCGAGTCCGTTTAAGTGGCCGGTGTCGGTGGCCAACCTCAAGCGCTGCCTGATGCCGGTGTATATCGACCTCGAGGGCACGGACGCGCAGCTCGTGCTCGTCAACCTCCATCTGGAGGCGTATGACGACGGCGAGGGCAAGGCCGCACAGACTGCCGCACTCAAGTCGTTCCTCGAGCAGGAATATGCCAAGGGCAACTACGTCATCGCCGGCGGCGACTTCAACCAGACGTTCCCCGGTGGGCTGGACAAATACCCGATCAAGAACGACGACCTCTGGACGCCCGGCACGCTCGACGACAGCATGCTGCCCGACGGCTGGCGCTTTGCCTACGACACGGCCGCGCCGACCTGCCGCCTCGACAACCAGCCCTATAACGCCGGGAGCGACGCCACGCAGCACTACGTGATCGACGGCTTCATCCTCTCGCCGAATGTGGAGCTCACGAGCGTGCAGACGCAGGATGACGGGTTCCGGTTCTCCGACCACAACCCCGTGCTGCTGAATATCCGGCTCAAATAAAAAGAACAGCAAAGCCCGCTTCCGGCCGGAAGCGGGCTTGCTTTTTTATTTTGCACCGGTGATGTGCAGCTCCCGGCAGGAGCCGGGGCCGAAGAGCGCCTTCATCCCCTTTTTGTACGCAGGGAAGGCATCGCACGGCATAAGTGCCTGCACGCACCCGGCAAAGCCGCCGCCGTGCACGCGCCATGCGCCCACGCCGTCGAGCAGCTCGGCCGCGCGCTGCAGGCCGCGCGCGAGCCGGTCGTCGCCGCCCGAGGCGCGGATGTTGCGCAGCAGCTGCTCCGACGAGCGGCCGGAAGCATTCATCAGGCGCAGGTAAGCCGCAGCGTCCCGGTGCACGAGCGCGTCGCGCATCAGCGGCACACGCGCATTCTCCTCGAAAAAGTGCGCCGCGCGGTCGTCGGCGAGGCCCGGCTGCCGGTGGGCATAAAAATCCGCCGGGTCGACCTGCGAGAGCGTCTCGGCGCCGAAGCGCCGCGCCACGCTGCACATATCGGCCGGCAATGCCGCATACGCCGCCGTGAGCCCCGCGTGGCTGCCGCCGGTATCCGTCAGGCTGAGCGTGAGACCCATATCGGCAAACGGCGCCGCGACCGGGGCGATCTCCCCGGCGGCAAAGTCGATATATACCGCGCCGTCGAGCGCGCATGCGAGCTGATCCATCAGGCCGGACGGCTTGCCGAAGTGGCGGTTTTCCGCCTGCTGGCCGAAACGCGCGAGCTGCTCGGGCGAGAACGTGCCGCCGTTGTAGAGCGCATTGAAAATGCGGCCGACAAGGATCTCAAACGCGGCCGAGGACGACAGGCCGCCGCCCGGCTTGAGCGCGGAGGACGCCCACGCCTCGAAGCCGCCAATCTCTCCGCCGGCGTCCAGAATGGCCGCCGCCATGCCGCGCACGAGCGCCCATGGCTTGCCGTATGCGCGCGGATTCACGGCCAGATCGTCGAGCACGACCGTAAAGGGCCGGAACCCCTTCGAGTGGATGCACACGCGGCGGTCGCGCCGGCGCGTCGCGCGCGCGGTAATGCCCACGTCCACGGACGCCGCCAGCACGCGGCCAAGCTGGTGATCGGTATGGTTCCCGGCCAGCTCCGTGCGGCCGGGGGCAAAGAATCGCTGCATGATCTTCCTCCGAAAAAAGCCGGCAGGCGTTCTGCCTGCCGGCTCCCGTGCAAAAAACTCAGTGCTTGCGCGCGAGCACCCGCTCGATGCCGCGCACGACACCGGCTGCATCCACGCCGTACTTGGCGAGCAGGTCGGTGTACTTGCCGGTCTCGGTGAACGTGTCGGGGATGCCGACAAACTCCGTCGGCGCGGCCGCGCCGCCCCAGGCGAGCACTTCCGCCACGGCGCTGCCGAGGCCGCCGTAAATGTTGTGCTCCTCAGCGGTGACGATGGCGCCGGTCTCCTGCGCGCAGCGCAGGATAAGCTCGCGGTCGATGGGCTTGATGGAGTACATGTCCACCACGCGCACGGACACGCCGCGCGCAGCCATCTGCTCGGCCGCCTCGAGCGCTTTGTGCACGAGGATGCCGCAGGCGATGACGGTCACGTCCGTGCCGTCGCGCACGATGGCGCCCTTGCCGCACTCGAACTTCGTGTTCTCGTCATACAGATCCGGGTACACGTCGCGCGACAGGCGCAGGTACATCGGGCCGTAGGTGTCGACGGCATACTTCGTCGCCCAGCGGGTGCTGGTCGCGTCCGACGGGACGAGCACGGTCATGTTCGGCAGCGCGCGCATGACGGCGATATCTTCGGTGGCGTGATGCGTCGCACCGTCGAGCGCGTCGGACATGCCGCAGTAGGCGCCGCCGAACTTCACGTTCAGGTTGCCGTAGCACACCTGCGCGCGTGCGGAGATGAGGCCCAGCGTGGTCAGAAAAACGGTGAATGTGTTCACGAACGGGATCTTGCCGGTCGTGGCGAGGCCCGCCGCCGTGGCAACCATGTCAGACTCGGCGATGCCCATATTGAAGTGGCGCTCGGGATGCGCCTTGCCGAAAATGCCGCTCTTGGTGGAACCGGACAGGTCAGCGTCGAGCACGACGATGTTCTCATTGGTGTCGCCGAGTTCGGCGAGCACGGTGCCGTAAACTTCACGAATCGACTTTCCCATCAGACGTTACCTCCCAGTTCCTGCATTGCCTGCGCGAATTCCGCATCCGGAATGGCCTTGCCGTGCCAGGCGGACTTGCCCTCCATGAAGGACACGCCCTTGCCCTTGACCGTGTCGGCGAGGATCACAGTCGGTACGCCCTTGCAGGCCATAGCCGCATCGAGCGCGGCATCGAGCGCCGCGAGATCGTGCCCGTCGCAGCGCAGCACGTTCCAGCCGAAGGCCTTCCACTTGCCGGGCAGGTCACGCAGCGGCATGATCTCATCAGTCGTGCCGTCGAGCTGAACCTTGTTCCAGTCCACGATGGCGGTGAGATTATCGAGCCCGAACTTCACGGCCGAGGCTGCCGCCTCCCAGACGGCGCCCTCATCGAGCTCGCCGTCGCCGAGCACGGCGTACACGCGCGCATCGGAATGGTTCAGCTTCAGACCGAGGGCCATGCCCTGCGCAGCGGCCAGGCCGATGCCCAGCGGGCCGGACGGCATATCCACGCCCGGCGTGCGCATGCACGGGTGGCCCTGCAGGGGACTGCCGGTCTGACGCAGGGTGTTCATGCTCTCGGGGGGCAGAAAGCCCTTACCGATCAGGTTGCGGTAGAGCATGGGCGCGGCGTGGCCCTTGCAGAGCACAAGCCGGTCACGGTCCGGATCGTCGGGGTGCGCGGCGTCCACATGCATGCGCTGCTGATACAGCAGCGTGAGGATCTCACAAACGGACAGGCTGCCGCCCGGGTGGCCGGACTGCGCGCCGTGGATGGCGGTGAGTACGTCGATCCGATACTGACGGCAAAGCTCCTGGAGCTCGGCCGTGCGTTCCGGGGTCAAAGACATGGTGGTTTGTCCTCCTGTTTGATGTTACTCAATTAGGATACAACGTGCATTTTTTGATGTCAACGGCGCGCGGCGATTTTTCGCGCATTTTCCCTTGTTAATTTAATAATCGTTGCTTTACCGGGCAACAATCGTTATAATCAAAGGGATTATATTTATTGTCTGCATCCCCGCAGACCATTCAGGAGGCGAGGTCAATGGACCCCAACAAAGCGCTGAACATGACCATGCTCTGCGACTTCTATGAGCTGACGATGGGCAACGGTTATCTGGAGCACGGCATGCAGGACCGCATCACGTACTTTGATGTGTTCTTCCGCAGCGTGCCGGACGACGGCGGCTATGCCATCGCCGCCGGTCTCGAGCAGATCATCGACTACATCGAGAACCTGCACTTTACCGACGAGGACATTGCCTATCTGCGCGGCCGGAAGCTGTTTAGCGAGGCATTTCTGGACTATCTGAAAAACTTCCGCTTCACCGGCGACATCTGGGCCGTGCCGGAGGGCACGCCCGTGTTCCCGCGCGAGCCGCTCATCACGGTGCGCGCGCCCGCCATTCAGGCACAGCTCGTGGAGACGTATCTGCTGCTGCAGATCAATCACCAGAGCCTGATCGCCACAAAGGCCAGCCGCATCTGCCGCGCGGCACAGGGCCGCACGGTGCTTGAGTTCGGTTCCCGCCGCGCACAGGGCTCCGACGGGGCCATCCTCGGCGCGCGCGCGGCCTACATCGGCGGCTGCGCCGGTACCGCCTGCACGATCTCAGACGAGCTGTACGGCGTGTACGCCGGCGGCACAATGGCGCACTCCTGGGTGCAGATGTTCGACTCCGAGCTCGACGCCTTCCGCGCCTACTGTGAGACGTATCCCGACAACGCCACCCTGCTCGTAGACACCTACAACAGCCTGCAGTCCGGCGTGCCGAATGCCATCCGCGCGTTCAACGAGGTGCTGCGGCCGAAGGGTATCACGCACTGCGGCATCCGCTTTGACTCCGGCGACATCGCCTATCTGACGAAGAAGGCGCGCAAAATGCTCGACGATGCCGGCTGGCCCGACTGCAAGATCACCGTGTCCAACGCGCTCGATGAGCGCCTGATCGCAGGGCTGCTGCGTCAGGGCGCGCAGGTCGACAGCTTCGGTGTGGGCGAGCGGCTCATCACCGCGCGCAGCGAGCCGGTGTTCGGCGGTGTGTACAAGCTCGCGGCCATCGAGGACGCGGACGGCAACATCATCCCAAAGATCAAGATCAGCGAAAACGTCGGCAAGATCACCAACCCTCACTTCAAAAAGGTCTACCGCTTCTACAGCAAGGACTCCGGCATGGCCGAGGCGGACTACATCTGCCTGCACGACGAGGTCGTGGACGACACGCAGCCGCTCGAGATCTGCGACCCCGACGCAACGTGGAAAAAGAAAGTGCTTACCGGCTTCACGGCGCGCGAGCTGCAGGTGCCCATCTTCCGCGGCGGCCAGCTCGTATATCAAAAGCCCGCGCTCGATGACATCCGTGCCTACTGCGCCGACCAGCTCACCACGCTCTGGCCGGAGGTGCTGCGCTTTGACTATCCGCACAACTACTACGTCGACCTCTCCGACCGCCTGCTGGGCATCAAGAACGAGATGCTCAGCGCGGCGCACCACAGCTGATGGACGCCGCCGGACGCCGCCGCGCAATAGCTGAGACGCTCGCGCGCAGCGGCGCGCCCGTGGCCGCCTCCGCCCTGGGCGAGCGCTTCGGAGTCAGCCGGCAGATTATCGTGGGCGACATCGCCCTGCTCAGGGCTTCCGGCATTGAGATAACCGCCACGCCCCGGGGCTATGTCCTCGGTACGGGCGGGGCTGCCGGGCTGCGGCGCACGATCGCCTGCGTCCACGGCTTCGAGGGCATGGAGCGCGAGCTGAACATCATGGTCGACAACGGCTTCAC
>ENA-ORNG01002195-ORNG01002195.1-human-gut-metagenome-genome-assembly--contig:-NODE-2195-length-12197-cov-3.897216_pt1 | contig 12197 bp, 10 predicted proteins | sample MGYA00242113_ERZ509018 | MGnify/ENA primary metagenome ERZ509018 (study PRJEB26280, sample SAMEA2338711) | human gut metagenome | biome: human gut; feature: human-associated habitat; material: faeces... | reverse complement strand
CCGCCTCAACAACGGAATATGGCAGAGGATCATCTTTATATTTTCTCTCCATTACTCCGCCTCCAGAGCCTGACGCATAGATGCCAGCGCCCGATCCTTTCTGCGGATAATTGTTCGCACAGAACATTGGTACATTTCTGCAATTTCTTTAATCGTAAAACCTAAAAAGAAATATAAAAGCAAAAGGTCCTGTTGGCTTTTCTCCAGTTGTTCAATCGCCTCACCCAAACCATCATCTCTGACTTCTACCTGATAACCGTGGACATAGAAAAAATAGGAGGCCGCCGGATATTTATTTTCATAGCACAAACCGCTCAGTACATCTTCATGCAGCAGAGAAAGAGAAATTTCCTTTTCATTACGCCGTCCAATCTCTTCATAACATTTGCACGCACTGATCTTCAATACCTTGACACAAAATGCGGCAAATCGATAAGATACCGTCATCTCAAATTCACTCATTTTTCTCTCCCGCCTTCCCTCTTCCTGTTCGCCATCATAGCCCTTCGGCAGCATTATCAAAGCCTTAAATCTAAAATTCCTGGTAAATCCTGATGCAGGCAATATAATAAACCATATCCAGCGCCAGCCAAACCGGTCATCAAACTATAATCATATTGCTCATGCAGTCCCGCTTTCCCTTCTTTGGAAATGAATATTTCATGCAGTATTTCCACACTTTTTAATACATTTTCCTGGGATGAAGCCTTCCAGGAATCTGATTCTACACAATGTCCAATCATTGCGTTACCCAGATTTCCATGGCATAAGCCGACTTCCTCTTTTATCAACACTTGAGGATAATCTTCCATAAGCCTTTTTATTTCCCGGCTTACAGTTTCCTTCTGTATGCCTTCAAAATATGGCAATGAAAGCTTCCATCCAAATAATATTCCGGCAGTTCCATGACACCATTTAAAATCGGACATATACAGTTCTTCTTCCGACCTCAAATCCCGCCATCCACCTTTTTCCGGACAATACAAAGTTCTTTCATATAAGAATGCCTGATAAGCAGCTTCCAAATATTCTTTTTTTCCAGTATAAGCCGATAATCTTGACAGTGCGTACATAATTCCGGCACAGCCATGGGCGAAGCCGCCGAGCAGCGTGCCGTTGCTTATATTTTTCCAGCCAATTCCCGTTTCCCCTGCAACTGCCTTTTTCAGCAATACACCCGCGGCCCTCTCAGCCATTTCCAGATAACAGTCTTCCCTTTGCAGATCATACATATTTAAAAAGACCATCACCGCTCCGGCATTTCCACCGACAATATCAAACTGCTCGTCCTCTTTCAGACAGCGCCTTAGTATTTCACAATGCTTCGCTCCATACTTCAAAAACGTCACATTTTTTGTAATCTGATACAAAAGCTGATAACCATAGACGATCGAGCCTTCCCCGAAGAAAATTCCCGTCGTCATTTTTTCTTCCGAGCTGCCCTTCTTCCCGTCCTCAAACATTTGATCTGTGTATGCAAAAAGCTCATTGATAATCCTAGAATATATCTCTGAAAGCCTATGCTCTGGAAAATATTTCAGCAATGCGGCTGCAAAAACAGCCATTCCCGTAACGCCTTCATAGAGATATCGATCAGACATCTCCATGTAGTAGGTATAACGTTTATCCACATTCGCCGACATGATTCGTGTGTTTATCCACCGAATTCTTCCCGATACATCGATATGATGCTCATAAATCACATCTGCGATTTTTAAACACAGCTGGGATATGGAAATATTTTTTTCTTTATTAGCAGAAATTATCGACATACATTGGTTCAAATACTGTACCCTTGAATAATTCAATGAAACCTGAATCAGCTGCTTTTGAATCTCCATATCTTTGATAGAACGCTTTTTTATCTGCTTTTCAATAAACTCCATACCCGTGCGCTGAAAAACTGTTCTCAATGGTCTCCGGTGAGAATTATAAATAAGACCGGAAGCCATATGAAACTGAAAATATGGAATATCACCATTTAACATATCCTCTATTTCCTGTTCCACAATCCATAATTTCTCTTTAAACTCCGGAATTGACAGGGCATTCTCCAGGAAAATGCGCCGCATTCCCTCTTTCTCCATAAACTGCGGATGATAGGATAAATCCAAAATCATATGATATTCCTGCGTATTTCGGAACAACTGACGAAATAATGACTCCCTCATTCCCTGCGCCAGCTGGGCAATCTGCTCTTTATTTTCACAAATGTATCGATAACCCGTCTCAAACCCGGCATAGATATTTGATAAATATTCTCCCGGAACAACAACCTGTCCGTTCAATCGAACACGATTATTTTTTTCCTGTGTTTCGCCATACTTATAGGCAATGCACATGGTGGATTTGCCAGGATTTGCAATAACCGGAATCTTCAAATCCATCATCTGTTTTTCGCCACCGCAAAGGCCGCTGAAATCCGCATTAAAATTTTTATTCCTGGCTCCATAAAAAGGAAGAATTCCTATTGGCAATACGGACATTCCAATAAAAGCGTTCGTCCCCTTCGCGTCCTCCGCCCGCTGCTCCGGCGGCGGCTGGACCAACGTTTCATAATCGATAATAACCGGATATTCGCCACAGGCCACAATATTTTCATAATGCATGTCGCCGCTGTGACATAAATGACAGATGCACAAAATCATACCGAGACGGGTAAAATAATTTCTCACCTGCTGTTCAGACTGACATTCCCTGTAGGACGCTTCCTTTTCCCAAACATAAGCGTCCCGTTCTAGTATAGGATTTATGTAAGCCGGCGTCCCACAGGAACTGCCAATCCGCACATACAACTCATTAAAAAATCGTATTCCTGTATTGACTCTGGATTTATGGTAAATACATTGCCCATTATCCAGTTCCACACAGTAAACGACCCGATTTTCACAATGAGTATCCGATCCGCTTCCTGAAATCCGAATCACCCGATTAAAAGGCTTTTCCGGGAAAAATTCCTCATTTAAATATTTTTTATCGGAATTCAAATGGTGAAGAACCTCTCTCATATTCCGGATATAAAATCCAATGCTCTCACTCATTGTTTTTTCCCAGACCGGATACCTTTGAAACAAACACTGAACATACTCCGGCTGCATCAGATGATGACAAACATAATCCACATACTCCTCTTCCTCCGAACCGCCTGCAAGCTTTCCATTTTCACGCCGGACATTCATATCATAGATTAAAATCCGCTTTGATACTTTAATTAAAATCTCCTTCAAAACGCCCAAATCCAGAATTTTTCCCACTGGCAGCCAATCCGGCCACGACCCAGCCTCCGCTTCGTTTTCAACGTCATGTTCAATTTCTTTTAAAACCGCATCGGCAATACTGTCAAAAAAAGGATTAAAAATATTTCCGGGATTCTCTTGGAACTTCTTATTTTCTTTTAAACCCTGATAAATGATATTTTCAAATTTGCTTTGATTCCTTGTCATCTTTTGCATACCTTAATTATTTACTAGCAACACAAAACGCTTGTTAAACCCGAACAAGTATTTGTCACAATTGTTAAATAGTATGGTGTCGTTTCTTGCATTTTGTGGATTTCATTCATTTCTTTTTGAATGTCGCCGGCTAAATACATTCCATTTTGATTTTTTCTGTTCTCCATTACAAGTCCCCCCCTTCGTTTTATTTACAATTTCATTATAATATTATTTTGTCTAAAATCATACTTTGTCCTTTAACTGTCGAATTTTGTCCGCCAATTGTTATTTAACTGGTAAACTAATAAATATTTGGACTTTATCTTTGCTAATATGATATTCTTTATACCCTTCATATTTTTGAACAACATTTTCGATACTTTTTATTCCTAGACCATGATGTATCTTATCTTTTTTTGTTGTCTGAAAGAAATTTATACTATCCTTCTTATTTTCCGTAGTTGAGTTTTCAAGAATGATAAATAGCATATCATTTTTACTCTTAATTTTTAAATATATCCATCGACTCTTATTTTCAAGTTTTTCGCAGGCTTCAATAGCATTATCCAATAAATTCGCCAGTAAAGCACACATATCAATGTCCATAATATTAATTTTTCCTATATAATCAACTTCGTACTTAAAATTAATATTTTTATCTATAGCTTCTGTAATCTTGTAATTCACAATAATATCTACGATTTTACATTCCGACTCTACACGTTGACTAATTTGTCTTGACATATTTATATAGGCTTGTATATATTCTTGAGCCTCCTTGTTTTTCCACTCTCGAAGCAATTGGTTTACTGCAAGCATGTGATTTTTAAAATCATGATATATCATTCTATTTTCATCATAAGCCTTTCTTAAAGACTGATAATTTGATTCTAGCAAATCATTCCTTAAATTCAAAAGTCTATTTTTCTCTTCCTCTTTTATTCTTACAAAATAAAACAGAAAGATACCGCAAAAAATAAACAGGCATACTAAATAAAAAGTCCAGTATTGAATCAATTGTTCCATGTATTCAAATTGATAAACCCTACAAAAGCAAAATATCCCCAACATAGTATAAATACATATAAATAAGCGATAAATCAAACTTTCATCTAAATAATCTAATATTTTCACTTTACTTAGTATAATATAAATAATAAAATAGCATAAAGCTAACAAACACATGTATACGCTCCTACAAACACCAATACTAATCAAATTCCAAGAAATGTATCTACTTACCTTATTAATATCAAGCATAACAGCCACAATTAATAAATCTAGCAACCTCAAGCATTGTACATAAAATGCACTGAAAGTAATAATTTTTTCCGGATTCTGTTTTGTTCTTATACTAAAATAAATGTAAAAATATAAAATCAAAAAATAAGTCACCATATTTGAATATGAAACAATCCGATAATTATATGCACAAAATATAGCCACAGGCGCACTTACGACAATAATAATAACATTTTCAATCCAGCCTTTCTTCACCGTATGCACATCATATTTTTTCAGAAAAAGTTTAATGCCCCAGAAAATGAGTGAAAAATAATTTAAATATTCTGTAACCCAAAATAAAACCTGTTTACACATGGCTTCTCCAATAGGCATTAATTTCTTTCTTAACCCGTTCCAACTGGGGCTTGCTCACGGGTATAATTTCTCCATTAGACAAAAATACTTCTTTATTTTTCAATTTCATGACATGTTCAATATTCACAATAAAGCTCCGGTCGACATATGTAAATTCATTTTCCGGCAACTCCGCATAAACCTCGGCCAATGTTTTCCGAACAAAACTCCTCCCACTGCGCGTTTGGAATACAACATTCTTTCCTTCCTTGTACAGATAAAAAATATTCTTCACCGGTATTTTTTCCATTTTTGTACTCACAGTAATTCGATAGGACGGTTCCATACTATCACTAATCTCCCTTTGAATATTTTCCAGAGTAGCCGCCAGCTTCTGCTCCCATTCATCCTTCAATATGTATTGATATGCCTTTGCACTATAACCATCAATCGCATACTGGGGATAAGCCGTAAGGAAAATAATATAACAATAGGGCGACTTTTCTCTAAGTTTTCGCCCTAAATCTATTCCCGACATATCCGGAAGATCAATATCCAGTAAATAAATATCATAGGATTTTCCGTCATCCACCTCATACATCAACTCTTTACCACTGCTGTAACACTCCACATTGACTGCTAAATGTTTTTGACCATAAATGGAATAAATTTTATTTCTTATCTTGTCGTGGAAAATTATTTCATCATCTAAAATCGCAATTTTTAACATTACATATCCCCCTTATAGACTTTATCTTGTGGTACTTTTTAATTGAGAGCATCAGGGTCAGTTTATCATTCGGAATATTCTACGTAAAGTGGCTAACTTGTGGATTATTTTTACACATAATCTTCAACTTATAAAAAAAGAAGTTCCACTTTTATATACTGTGAAACTTCAAAAAAATGACTTTTTTATTGTATTTTTTTTATTAAATCTATTTTTTCTTCAAAAAATATCTTTTGCCTTTCCTCTGTCCGCTCTCACTCAGAATTTCATCCTGCACCATTTGTTTTAAAATCCGCTTTGTTGTCGATTCTGCCAAACCAAGAATAGCTCTCGCCTCTCTATTTGAAACACTTTCCTCCCTTTGTAAATACTCAATAATTAACTGCTGTCTCTCAAATTTTTTATCGGCTTTTTTATCGGCTTTTTTATAAAGATTCACCCGAAATGTATCCCCAATCTCCATAAATTCAGGTGTTGGTAATCCGTACTCATCCGCTCTTCTTAAAATCCGACGAATACCTGTTCCCCATGCCTCAATCAATTCCATCCGGCTAAATGTCTCAGCAATGGCACGATTTCGGATTTTTGATCTTCCATTCATCGCCTCTTCCAATGTCAGGCCCCCAAATAACATTCCCGGCGACGTCACTTCAACACGATTATCATAAATAGCTACCTGAACACAGGAATTATCCATGAAATTACGATGACATACTGCATTAATAATCATTTCCCGAATAGCTCCCACGGGAAGTTCATAGACGTCTTTCCGCACTAGCCCTTCAATTTCTGCACTCCGATTAATATGTCTGAGTACAAATTGATACGCTGCCTCTATCTGCTCATACAATGGTCCGCAATATTCTTTTTTATCAAATATATCCCTGTCATTTCCTTTAAATAAAGCGCACTGAATTTTCGAAAAAGGAAAAAAATCACTAGTTAGCAGGACAAAAGCATTTGTAGCAAATATTTCACCCTCAGATTTTTTTAATACTTTCCAATTTAATAGCTGTTCCTTTGTAACCAATACAAGCTAATTCATCCCATGACACATTAGTGCCTTCCATCTCTAACTCTCTGATTTTCACAGCATCCGCCGGCCTGGAGGTCCCTGCCACTCTGACATATGTTCCGTGAGTTTTACCTGCACTTTTTATATAATAAGGTCGATTTGCTCCTGGATAAATCTCCACGATGACGACACATTTTCCACTAATTGTTTGAAATGTAATATCCGGTATAATCTGGGGTTCACAACCATCTGATACGGCATTTGCTATCTGATCCATAATTTCAAATACAGCTTTTTCATCAACTCCGACAATCTGTTTTTCTTTATCATCAATTCCAATAATAATTTCCCCACCACTGGTATTTGCAAACGCAACAACAGATTTCAAATATTTATCGCTTTTTTCAGGCAGTACAACTTTATATTCAATATTTTTTGATTCGCCTCTTAAAATATCTTCGATAATCATAATCTCCCCCCTGACTATATTGGATAGTATACCATCTCCAGCAAATAAATCCCATACCAAATATAAAAAGAAATGATGGCTGCGTTTTTTGTATCCATCATTTCTTTTCGCTCAATTATTCACTTTTTCTATTTTGCACCGGTGGAGCCGAAGCCGCCTTCACCGCGCTCGGTTTCATCTAATTCATCGGTAAGAAGGTATTCGGCCGTCAAAAACGGCGTGATCACCATCTGGGCAATACGCTCGCCCTGTTCCACAGTCACAGCCACGCGGGAATGGTTGTGCAGCGGCACCATGATTTCACCGCGGTAATCCGCATCAATAACACCAACCTTGTTGGCCGGCGCCAACCCTTTCTTTGTTGCCAGACCGCTTCGGGCATAAATGAGCCCCGCATACCCTTCCGGGATAGCCATCGCTAATCCAGTTCTTACAAGAACTGTTTCCCCGGGAAGAATGGTAACCGGCTCCGCCATGCAGGCATATAAATCTGAACCGGCGCTGTATTTACTTCCATAGGTCGGAAGCATAGCGCTGTCATTTAACTTTTTTACTTTTACTTGCTGTTTCATACATTAATCTCCAGTAGTTTTTATCTATTCATAGCCCTCAACAATCACAACCCGTTCCTCTTTCATGGAAGCCGGAACATCTATTGTCCGCTGATTCGCCGAGCCTTTAAACCGTTTAGTTAAATCCTTTTTTTCTTCAATGAATTCACCGTCGACAAGAACATCAATATAAGAAAGCATTTCCCTCGTTTCCGGCCATTCCTTCATCATACTGCCTACAATGTCCCGGTCAAAGAGGTAGCCCGAAAAACACCAAACCGTTTTCTTCGGATACCGCTCCCGGACCTTTCGAAGCAGCGGCAAAAGCCCCTGCTGATTGGCTCTTTCAAAGGGTTCGCCGCCGAGAAGCGTCAGGCCCCATATATAATCCGGTTCCAGATACTCGATAATTTTATCAATCGTTTCTTCTGTAAATGGCTTACCATAATTAAAATCCCAGGCAACTTCATTAAAACAGTTTTTGCACCGGTGGGTGCAGCCGCTGACAAAAAGTGAAATCCGCACCCCCGGACCGTTTGATATATCATATTGTTTTATATCTGCATAATACATACTTTACCGCCTCTGATTCGGCGCCTAAAAACGCCTTCGAACTTTAAATATGAAGAACGCGGGCGGCTATTTCCTTAGTTTTACCCACATTCCAGAAGTTTTCCCCCAGATAACCGCAGGTGCGCCGCGTCACATTCATCTTATCATGGTCCTTATTACCGCACTGCGGGCATTCCCATTCCAAATCATCATTGATAATAATCTCTCCGTCATAACCGCAGACATGGCAGTAGTCAGATTTTGTATTAAACTCGGCATACTGAATATTATCATAAATGAATTTTACCAGTTCCTCCAGCGCTTCCAGGTTGTGACGCATATTTGGGATTTCCACATAAGAAATCGCGCCGCCGGCGGAAATTTTCTGGAACTGGCTTTCAAATTTAAATTTGCTGAAGGCATCAATCTTCTCACGAACATCCACATGATAGGAATTTGTATAATAGCCTTTATCGGTGACATCCTGGATCACGCCAAAGCGGTCCATGTCGATCCGTGCAAAACGATAGCACAAGGATTCTGCCGGTGTCCCGTAAAGACTGAAATGAATTCCTGTTTCTTTTCTCCAACGGTCTGTCGCTGAACGAAGATGATTCATTACCTTTAAGGCAAACTCCTCACCTTCCGGAGTTGTATGGCTGACGCCCTTCATTATTTTGGTCACTTCGTACAAACCGATATAACCGAGGGAAAGGGTTGAATAACCGCCGTTCAGCAATTTATCAATTCTTTCGCCTTTTCCAAGACGGGCAATCGCTCCATACTGCCAGTGAATCGGACTGACATCAGAGGTTGTTCCCTCAAGGGCCTTATGACGGCACATCAATGCTTCATAGCATAAATCCAGACGCTCATCAAAAATCTTCCAGAATTTTTCTTCATCGCCCCGGGCCACAATACCCATCTGCGGAAGGTTCAGGCTGACAACACCCTGATTAAAACGGCCCTCAAACTTATAATTACCGTTTTCATCTTTCCAAGGTGTCAGGAAGCTTCTGCAACCCATCGGACTGAAAACATTTCCCTCGTAATTCTCACGCATTTTCTTCGCGGAAATGTAATCCGGATAAAGACGTTTCGCTGAACAGCGCACCGCAAGCTTTGTAATATAATCATATTTTCCGCCCTTTAAACAGTTATGTTCATCCAGCACATAAACCAACTTCGGGAAGGCCGGCGTTACATAAACACCAACTTCATTTTTGATACCTTCCAGACGTTGACGCAGAATCTCTTCCACAATCATGGCATTTTCTTCGATATATTCATCCTTCGGATCCAGATTCAAAAATACAGTAACAAATGGAGACTGTCCATTGGTAGTCATCAATGTATTAATCTGATACTGGATCGTCTGAACGCCGGAACGAAGCTCATCATTGAGCCGGGTCTGTACCAGTCCCTCAATGGTTTCTGCATCCAGCTTATCACCGTACTGGCCTACAATCTGATCTTTATATTTATTATAGCTCTTGCGCAGATACTTTCCGAGATGACGGATGTCCACCGACTGACCGCCATATTGACTGCTGGCCACCGCCGAAATAATCTGTGTCATGACGGTACAGGCTACCTGGAAGCTCTTCGGACTTTCAATCAGTTTGCCGTTCATCACCGTTCCATTATCCAGCATATCCTGAATATTAATCAAGCAGCAGTTAAAAATCGGCTGAACAAAGTAGTCCGCATCATGGAAATGAATCACGCCCTCTTCATGGGCTTTCGCGATTTTCTCCGGCAGAAGAAGACGACGGGTCAGATCCTTGGATACCTCGCCGGCAATCAAGTCGCGCTGTGTGGAAGCCACAGTCGCATTCTTATTAGAATTTTCTTCCATGACATCCTTGTTACTATTTTTAATCAGACTTAAAATAGAATCGTCTGTTGTATTCGCTTTTCGTACTAACTCTCTCTGATAACGATAAATAATATAAGTTTTGGCCAGATCATATTTCCCCTCAGCCATCAATTTCTGTTCAATAATATCCTGAATATCCTCAACCAGCATACGCTTACGATGACGCGTCTCTATATACTCTACAATGCTCTCAATGACATCATCTGTAATCTTCTCTTCCGGCGGTACTTCCGCATTCGCTTTAGAAATAGCAACAATAATCTTACTTCTGTCATAATTAACTTCGCGGCCATCCCGCTTAATTACTATCATATATATCCTCCTCTTTTTTCTTTTGGTTATTGTCCTAGGCCATTATATCACTGTCTATTAAAAAAAGCTACTATAAAATACAAAATATAGAAAAGAAATTACGCCCAGCACAATATGTTGTACTGAGCGTTCCATATTTACCCAAGTATGTTTTTTGCGATATCTACGGACTGTTTCGCGTCCTTCGCATAGAAATCTGCCCCAATCTGTTTGGCATAATCCTCCGTCAGCACCGCGCCGCCGACCCATATTTTACAATCACATCCGGCTTCATGAAGCGCCCGGATAGTTTCCTCCATACTCACCACCGTCGTCGTCATGAGAGCGCTTAATCCCACCAGCTTCGCGCCGGTCTGCTGTACGGCTTCCACAACCTTCTCTATCGGAACATCCTTGCCCAGGTCAATCATCTCATAACCGTAGTTTTCCATGACCACCTTCACAATATTCTTTCCAATATCATGAATATCACCCTTTACCGTGGCAATGATGACCTTTCCTTTTGAAACAGTTCCCGCATCCTTCTGACTGGCCATATGCTCTTTGAGAACATCAAAAGCCTCCTGGGCTGTCGTAGCCGACTGAATAAGCTGAGGGAGAAAAAGCTTGCCGCTCTCAAAATCTACGCCGACCTTATCCAACGCCGGAATCAAAATCTCATTGACAATCTCCATGGCCGCTTTTGTTTTTAAAAGCTCTCTCGTAGCCTCCGCCGCATATTCCCGAATACCGTTTAAAACCGCATACTCCAAACTTTTCGTATCCGATGGCTTTGCCGCCGGAGACGCCGCCGGACTATGCTTTTCCGCCTCCACAATTTGACTGTATTTATCCACATAAAATTTGGAGCCTTCATCCCGGTTGTATAACACGTTAAAGCTGTCAATGGCCGCCATCATCGCCGCCACATTCGGGTTAATAATCGGCAAATCCAGTCCATGGGCCATAGCCAGCGTCAAAAATGCCACATTCACAATTTCTCTTTTCGGCAGTCCAAAGGAAATATTGGAGACGCCGAGAACTGTCTTAACACCCAGCCGTTCTTTGACAAGCTGCATCGCCTTTAAGGTTTCCACAACCTCCTTCTGCTGGGCCGAAGCTGTCAGCGTCAGACAGTCGATAAACACATCCTCCTTCGGAATACCATAGCTTTCCGCCGTGCGGACAATCCGCTCCGCCACCGCATATCGTTCCTCCGCCAAAAGAGGAATACCTTTTTCATCCAGGGTCAGACCCACCACAGCCGCGCCATACTTTTTAACTAACGGCAGAATCTTTTCCATAACGGCCATTTCGCCGTTAACTGAATTGACAATCGGCTTCCCATTATAGATACGCAATCCGCTCTCAATAACGTCCGCATGGGACGAGTCAATCTGAAGAGGCACGTCCACAACGCCCTGAAGCTCCTTGATGACTTCCACCATCAACCCGGCCTCATCAATTTTCGGCAGACCTACATTTACATCCAAAATATGGGCTCCCGCTTCCACCTGGGAAATTCCCTGTGTCAGAATATAACCAATATTATGATTTAATAAAGCCTCTTTAAATAGCTTCTTACCCGTCGGATTTATCCGTTCGCCGATGACTCGAACCCCGTCAATTTCCACCACCTGGGTGCTGCTGCATACAGCCACACGCTGAACAAAGACTGGCCGACTGGCAGGTCTTCCC